>Ga0209083_1001879_pt1 | contig 21779 bp, 34 predicted proteins | sample AM7aDNAmetaG_FD_184132 | JGI IMG/M metagenome (GOLD analysis project Ga0209083, IMG submission 184132) | Freshwater microbial communities from Finland to study Microbial Dark Matter (Phase II) - AM7a DNA metaG (SPAdes) (version 3) | ecosystem: Environmental > Aquatic > Freshwater > Lake ...
AGATATGATTTACAGAAGCAGATGGTTGATTTGAAACAAGAATGTTCATGGTTGAAAGAAGTTAACAGTCAATCATTGCAATCATCTTTATTAAATTTAGATAATGCTTACAAACATTTTTTCCGAACTAAAAAAGGATTTCCTAGGTTCAAAAAGAAGTCCAGTAAAAATACTTTTTCCGTTCCACAATCTGTCTCGATTGATAAAAATGAAATATTCATTCCTAAATTTTATTCTGGAATTAAAATGGTAGTGGATAGAAAACATGAAGGACAAATCAAAAGTGCAACCATTTCTAAATCAATTACAGGAAAATATTTTGTGTCCATTTTGTGTGAGACAGGAGAAGTGATTCCAGAAAAACGTGAAATAAATCCAGAAACAACGATAGGAATTGATTTAGGAATTAAAGATTTTTTAGTATTTTCAGATGGTAGGAAAATCAGCAATTCCAATTTTTTAAAAAGCAAGTTGGATTTTCTGAAATTCCTACAAAGGAAATTATCAAAACAAGAAAAAAACAGTACTCGTTATAATAAAACGAAACAAAGATTAGCATTACATCATGAACATATTACTAATCAACGTCAAGATTTTCTACATAAACTATCTACTGAGATAACCAATCAGTATGATACAATATGTATGGAAGATTTAAATGTTAGGGGAATGATAAGGAACCACAAACTAGCTCTATCGATCCAAGATGCTTCATGGAGTGAATTCACTAGAATGGTAAATTACAAATCAGAATGGAAGGGGAAAAACGTAGTTCAAATTCCACGTTTTTATCCATCCTCAAAGACATGTCATGTCTGTGGATACATAAATAAAGAATTCACCTTGAAAATTCGTCAATGGACTTGTCCAATTTGTGAAACAAAACATGATCGTGATGAAAATGCTGCAAAAAATATAAAAAATTGGCCGATGGAATGTCGGTTATTGAACGTGGAGGCCGGCTCTGTGGACGACCGTTTCATTTCGATGAAACCTAAGAAGCACCTTGTCTGTGAAACGTTAAAAGTTCCTGAATTTTCAGCCTTATCGGCATGAAAACTGGATACCTCATCATATGGGGTTATTCAAACTGGTAATTTCTTTGGCTACTTCCCAATATTCATTTTCGTTATATTGTTTACCTTCAAACCAGAATTGTTTTTCTTCTTTATATTCGTATGCTGGTCCACCTATACGGTGTCTAATTCCGTTTTTGAAGAATTCTTTTCCACCATAACACCATTCAATTGCTGGACCATCTAAACGATGATATTGACCGGCTTTATTTAAGAAAAATCTACTACCTTTATCACTTTGTAATATCAAAGTTGCATTTTCTTGAACAACTCCATTACTACCATCAAGTTTATCAGTTAAATATGTTTCACAAAATGAAACAGAACCCAATTTTTGTTTTAACCAAGTAAATAATTTTTCTTCGTTAATCATAACATTACCAGCAGAATCTTCAGTCAAATATTCAGTACTATCAAATTCTTCTTCAATTTGTTTCCAAATATCAAAAGGTACTTCATCTTGTGCTGGTTTATTTAAATCTGTTGGTGGTGTTTCTAAATCACCCATATTTTCTTTTATATAATTATCAATAACACTAATATTATCAGGAATAACATAACCTTCAACAGTTCTTTCAGAAATTGAAATCCCCGGTCTAGGAACCGATGTTTTTACTACTGCCGATTTTTCTTGTTCTTTTGTTTCTATTCCCGGAAGTGAAGATGGTCTTTGTCCACCGTTTACTGGTTTTTCAACTGTAGCTACTTGCGGATAATCAGATCCTTTTTCAATCACTGGTATATTAGATGGTATATGAAATTCTTTTTCCATTTTAAGGTACTTTATTTTCCCTTATATATTAAAAATTACAACCCTTATTTCTTTCTATAAAATTCTATAAATTCTTCAATATTACCTTTGAATACAGTTTTTTCTTTTTTACCATCAGTAGAAACAACTTTTACTTTTGTTTTTTCCCCTTTATAAAATTGAATGTATAAATACAATATTTTACTATCATATAAGAATGATAGGAAAGCAAAAGAATCAGATGAATTAAATGTTATTGTGGCTGATTTAGGCTGACATTCCGTTGATATAAAATCTATAATACGATTTGCGTCATTTTCAATATGTGGAAATGCTGGATCATTTTTATATTGTTTTTGAAAGGATGAAACTAGTTCTTGTTTGATAAAATCATCAATGTTCATAAAGTGTTTCTTTTATTTTTATATATTAATTTTCTTTTTCTGTATTATTTAAATCTTCTTTTGTTTGTTTAACCATATCGGTCACCATATCTAGGAAATCTCCCATTTTTACAACTTCTTCTATGGTATGATCGTCAATAGTATATACCATTAAATCTTTTATGTTGTAAAAAATATTTGTTTGTTCAAATTCCGCTTTATCATTTACAAATTTGGTAACATCTAAATCATTTAATTCCAAATTTCCATCTTTCAAAATAACATCAACAACAGATACTTGATTATTTTTTAAAGTATCATATACATTGCTACTAATAGGAATTCCATCTGTAAATTTTCCAATTACAGGATCCAAAAGGCATAAATAAACACCATCTTGTATTCTAAATACTACACCGTCTAAATGCATGTTTTTATATAATAATTTGTTAATTCTCTGTTCCAAGATAATGATAATTCATTATTTGGTAATATTTTAAGATTATTTATTTTGTTTTCTTCTACAACTTTTTTCATCATTTGACCGTGCTGATTCCAATTTAATATTATTGGTGGATCAAGAGGTATCATAGAATTTTTAACAAAACCAAATAGTTCATCGTTAGTTATTACAGATACATTATGTTTTTTAGAATAATAATTTTCTATTTCTGTAAATAAATCATCATATTCTTTGTCTGAAAGTATATGTTCTTTTACCCAATCTGTTTTAATATTTATAACGCTAAATGCATCAGTTTTTAAAAGAGGACTAAATTTAATAGAATCAACAACTCTATTTAAAGTAAAATAAAATTTGGCAACTTTGGATATATCATCATTATTTCCTTTATAAATATTATTATTAATTCTAGTAATAATACCATGTTCTCTTGCAGAAATACAAATATTCATTAAATCTTCAAATGTTAAAGCTTTATTTTTCTTTGTAACATTACTTTGTTCTATCTCATCAAGACTCATAAATGATATATTTAAATGAGTCAATCCAGAACTAAATACTTTTTCTCTGTATTTCTTATTACGAAGATTTATTCCATTAGTTGTTATTATTATCTTATTCAGATTAAGAGTTTTTAAAAATTCAATAAAGGGAATTAAAATATTACTAACTGTTGGCTCGCCACCTAACAATAAAGCTTCTTTTACATTCATATATTTGACGGCAAAAATAACTTTTTCTTTTGCTTTATCAAAATCCAAATTTAATTTATCGTGTATTAAATCCGCAATACAAAAAGAACAATTTGCATTACAATGATCTGTTAGAACAATATCTAAATATGGTTCTCTATTAATAGAATATAATTTACCGTTGTTCTCAAAAGGCGAATAAGAATTTGGTTTAAATAATTCAAAATCTGTAATTTTCATATTATGTATATTTAAGGTTTTCCAGCAATAGCAGAATTATAAAATTCTAACATTTCTTTTGTTGTGACTTTTTTCCAATTATCAAATTTTTTGGTTGGTTTGTAATCAGGTGGCATATCCCATTTTTCACGAGTTCCTAAAATAACACCACCATCATCTGTAAATTTTGGTTGTATTGGTTTTGTTTGATAATCTTTTACTTTTTTATAACAATTATTCCATTTTTTTGCAAATTGAAACTGTTTATCTGTCCATTTCCAATTTGGATGTTTATTTGAAGTTTCTAATGGTAAATACCAAACACTTACATTTTCCCACCAACAAGTATCACCATCTTCAATACTTTCAATTAAATATTTAGTGAAAAATGAATTGTTATTATGATCTATTTCTTTCAACCAACCTAAATAATATTTGGTAAATGGGGCTGCTTGCAACATAACTAAACTCCCAATAGGTGGATCTTGATTTCCAAAATGATCTCCATGAAAAGACCATTCTTCGTTTCCTAAAGAATATAAATATTTTTCATTTACTTTTTGATCTGAATCTAAATTTACTGTTTCACTTTTACCAAAACATTTTACAGTACAAAAAGTAATAATATAATTTAATATTTCAATTCTAGCTTGATTTTTTAATTCTTTCATAAATTACTATTTTAAATTAATATACCAAAAAATATTCAGTTAAAAAAGTTTTATGATGTGAATTCTTTTTTAAATTCTTCTAATTTTTGTATCAATTTGTCAATGTCTGTTATATCTGCTATGACTTCTTTATCTAATTGAAATTTCGGTGGATATATTAATTCAACTTTAGGTTCTTCTGCTTTTGTTGGAAACCAAAGATGTTCAATATGATACTTTTCATTCATATCTTCAGGTAAATCAGGGTGATACGCTTCCATTAAATCGTATATTTGTTTTTCTGCTTGTTGTCTTGATAATCCCTGAACTGGAATGTAAAAAACGATAATAATTAACTTTCTATCCATAACTAGTTGTTTTTTTGTTATATATATTAAATAAGTTATAGTTTTATTTTTTTACTACAATAAATATTCGTAAATTTGTATTATAAACTTTAAAACAATCATTTTATGGGAACTCTAATTTTTATTAAAAAGGAAACACCAGTCAAAACTTACATTTATGGTATAAATAAAGAAAATAAAATAAAAAGAGAAACGTTTTTTCTTGGATGTGGTAACATTGATAACGATTATCGTTATTCATATTATGTTAAAGTTGGTACAAAACAATCATTTAAACTTGATGATGTATCAGCTAAAAAAACGGTAATTATCGAGGATGAAGAAGTACAACCTTATATTTTGAAATGGAAAAATGTTGAAATTGTGAATAAAAATTGGAAAAATTGGATTCAAATGAAAAATACTGTGGAAATAGATAACATAGAAATTCATGTACCCAAAGGTACTATTGTTCAGGAATTTAAAGGAAGAATATGATTTTTTTTACTTCAGACCACCACTGGAATCATTCATCGGTAACAGGTGGGATAATCACTTTCTGTAATCGTCCTTTTTCTGATATTCCAACAATGAACAGAGAAATGATAAAGACTTGGAATTCTATCATAAAAGATGATGATGAAGTGTATTATTTGGGTGATTTTTCTTTTGGTTCTAAAAAAAGAATTGGATTTTTCATTAATCAGTTAAAAGGGAAAATATATTTCATTAAAGGAAATCACGATTATTCAAGAAATTTAAACTGGTTACAAAGTATAGGTAAAATTGAATGGTGGAAATATCATTATGAATTTGAATATGAACATGATGGAATAATCTATACTTTTATTTTATCACATTATCAACACCAGCCTATTAAAGAAAATGTAATATCGTTATTTGGTCATAGTCATGGAAATTATATCAGATTTCCGGGAGGATTGGATGTAGGTGTTGATAATGTTGGTTTTAAACCTATTTCGATTATAGATGTTATTGAATTTTATAAAAAATCAAAAAATGAGAACACCAACAACAGTTAAAGGTTATTTGAAACTGTTGATTCAAATAGCGGATGATTCAGCTTACGATCTTAAAAATGTAACTGAAGAAGAGGTAAAAGCTATTGGATTTGCCAGAGCAAATATTCAAAACGATTTGGGTGATGAAGATACTCTTGCTCCACTTTTAAGAAAATATAAATTGAAACGGTGGGGATGATGAATTTTTTCGTTTATAGAATTTAATATATAAACGAAAAACAGATTTCATCATGAACAAAAATATTAAATCATTCGACAAATACGTTTCTGAAATGGCTAGACCAAGAGATCCGAACAAACCAAGAAAACCGGGTATTTTTGATAAAGATTACGAATATCCTCAATATAATCCAGATGAATTGGGTTATGGAAATCCGGATGAATGGAGACGAGCTTTTAATGTTAAAATGGGTTATGATGAAGCTGTTGAAATTATGGGTGAAAAAGACCCTTATGTAATTTTGGGTATTTCACAAGACGCTACCATAGCTGAAATCAAAAAAGCTTATCGTAAAAAGGCTTTCGAAACTCATCCAGATACTACTGGTAGAAATTCAGATGAAGAGTTTAAGGAAGTTGGTGCTGCTTATGAAATTTTAAAACATAATTTAAAATTTTAATCCAAATCTTTAATAGCGGTTTTTAAATCTTTTTCTACTGCATTATTAAAATAATTCCAATCTGGTTCGTATATATTTATAGAAGCACCCATTGAATAATTTCTATTTCTTTCATATGGATTTATATTCAAATAAATACTTTCGTTTTCGAAATATATTCTGATACTAAAACTTTTTTCAGAATCTCTATCTTTTTTGACAGTTATGTAATAAGATGGGTGATCGTTTTTAGTTGATTCTGGACCACTATACCATAAATCATTTTCAAATAATATTTTACGAATATTTTCATTTATTTTGTTTATATCTTTGAAAATTTGTTCCGTATAATCATATTTATTCATTTTAATAATATTCAAATTGTCTGGATCAAAAATAACTAATTGTGGTTCGTAATGATGTATTTTCTTCATGCTATAAATTCCATCATACCCCAATTTTATAAAATCTTCTCTACTTTTAAAACATTGTTTATATCCATAAACATTTCTAATATATTGCCAAAAAGAATAGTAAGTTTCTTCATTAGTATTGAAATATTTCATGAATTTTTCATATTCATCTTCATTTTGAAGATCTAATTTCTTAACAATATCTAATTCATCTTCTTTTGTTAATTCATCCAAATTTAAAATATTTAAATTTGATTTTAATTTGATAATAAAGCAAAATTTTCTTTTTTTCCATACTCCTTTAATAGCATTTAAGGCATCTTCTGGAAACATATAAATACCTGCAGGATCTGAATGAATTGGTTTTGGATTTATTTTAATATAATCAACATCTGAAAAATGATACCAATTTTGTTCAATAAAATTTTTTGACAGATTTTCAAATATCTTAAACTCCTTAATCATTCTTCAATGTTTTATTTTCATATATATTTGAATTAGATAATATCTTATCGTATAATTCTTTATTTATAATATAATGTTTAGCAGTTTTGATCATTCTTGCAATAGGGAAATTATCTATATCAATAAGGTTTGTTTCACCTAAATGAATTTCATAAATATAATCTTTATAATAAGTTCCTTTCAAATTAGATTCTAAATGATAAATTATTCTTTTCCAAAAATCAATAGCATCTACTTTATTTAAAAATGGTGATAATTTAAAATCTATTCTTCCGGTTGGTCCTGTTTCTTTTAATAATAAAAAATAACGAGTTTTATTTCCAACTTTATCTTTTAATTCATCTCTAACTCCAACAGATGCTATATTTTCATCATCAGCTAAACCAACTTTAATACCAACATTTAATTTATTTATACGATTCATTTCTGATTGAAAATAAATACCGTGTTGCCCCAATGGGTCTTTGTAAATATTTCTTTGAGCAAGTAGAACGTGAATCATTTCATGTGTTAAACAATCTCTAAATTGTTGCTCGTCAAAATGATAATTTTTAGATATACATAATCTAACTACCCTCATTGTTATTTTTCTTTCAACGTAATTTTTTGTAGCAATAATATCAACAAACATTTTTGCTCTTTTACTTGTAACAAATTGAATAGGAACCTTTTGAATTTCATTATCGAAACATAAAAAATTAATATCATCAAAATGTTTTTCTACTTCATGTTCAAATTGAAAATTAGATTCATTTATAAAATTATTAAAAGTGGTTATCATAGTTAGTATATATAAAATTTTTTTGCTATGACTTTTATTGGTAACTTTGTATAAAATTACGAAGTATGAAACCTTGTGATATCTGTTTAGAAAAAGTATGTAAAGGACCAAATGGACCGGAAAGTTGTAATTGTGAAACCTGTTCCGTAAAAGATGATTGTCCAAGAAAACTTCGTGCAACTATTAGATTAACATTGAAATGTACACAATCTTGTGGACATTGTTGTTTCGAATGTTCACCAAAGGAAGAAACCCATATGTCCATTGAAACGGCAAAAAAATTATCACAATTTATAAAAAACAATGAAATACATTCTGTTAATTTAATGGGTGGTGAAATTTTTTGTAATCCAAATTGGAAAGAAATTCTAGATATCATTATTCCACAGGTATCTTATGCTCGTATTGTTTCAAATGGAGATTGGGTTGAATTTGAACCAGATTTTGCTAAATATCTCACCAAATACAAAAATTGTTGGGTTTGTATTTCTAAAGATGAATGGCATACAATGAAAAATGTAGATAAAGCTATTGAAATATTAGAAAATAATGGTATTTTATATAGTACACCAAATCATAAAGAAGAAGAATTTAATATGATTCCGATTGGCCGAGCAGAATTAAATTTTGGTCTTTATAGTATGTTTGGATGTTATTGTCATAATCCAGAAAAACAATATACTTTTCTTATTGATGAAAAAGGAGATATTTTCAAATGTAATTTTGGAGTATGGAATTATGATACTATCAATGATTATCTAAATGGTGGATTTCCAGTAAGATTCAAAGAATTCAATAAAGTTTTTTATGATGTTTTTATTCCTAGTTGTAGTTCCTGTATTCGTTCATTCAATCGTGGATTTTAAATAAAAAAACCCACTCAGATTTTACTCTGAATGGGTTTTATCCCGTTTCCATCCGTTTATGGGGTCGTTATTAACGGTGATTCAAACTCTACTTTCCCCTTCATCAAATAATGATTACTTTGTTGTATCTGGTGTTTTTGGATTAGTAATTAACTTGGTTAAATAACCAGATAATAATTGACCAATTCCACCACCTTCACCACTTGTTACTAATGTATCAGGAACTATCTTCACATTACCTTGTGCTATTTTTTCAGCAATCTGAACCTGAATAACACCATCTTCACCAATAGCTTCCTTCTGTTTTTCATAGGCTTCAGCAGTTGCTGTTCCTTTTGCTAGAATTGCTGTACCTTCAGCTTTACCAACAGCTTCAATACCTGCAGCAATACCTTCCTGTTTTAACTTGGTAGATTGTCCTTCACCTTCAGCAAGTTTTATAGCCTTTAATTTAAGGTTATCAGCCACCTTAACATCGATTTCAGATTGAACGAGATCTTTCTGTTTATCAGCTTCGGCGGTTGTTTTTTCCATAGCAATACGTGACTGTTGAGATTTCTGTTGTTCGACATACATCGCCTGCTGCTGTTGAGCAATAATTCTCTCAGTCTGAGTTTTCATAAGATCCTCAGGTAAAGCAATCTGACATATAAGAACACTTACTAATTCAACGTGATATTTTTCTAACTCTTGACGAGCACGGTCTTCAGCTTTCTGTTGTTCTTCATGACGATTCTGCATGAAAGCCATAGCTGATGTAGAAGAAGCTTGATTACGGAATGAAGAATCAATCATTGGGTGAATAACGTGTTCAACCAAATTCTGAATTGAACCAATCTTTGCTACCATATAAGGTGCTTGATCAGGACGAATCCTAATAACAACCTTAACAGAAACACTAATTGAGAAACCATCATGTGATACAACCTTTAATGGGTCAAATTTTGTTTCTTTAGCATCATCCCAGTCAATTGTGATATTTGTTGTATCAACGATATAAGCGATATAGGCTCTACGGTTAAGATAATAAATACCCGGGCCTGCCACTTCCTGTTGAATACCTCTGTAACCCTTTGGTACAACATATCTTTCGATACCAGTATCCAACCTTTTTTCAACACCACCAGCAGCAACATTACCATCTTCTAATTTTGATGCTGTTGGAGGTTGTGAAGAAGAACCCTCTTTATATTTTTCAGAGTCGGCAACTTCTTTAATCATTTCTTTTACTTGTGGAGGTTCTTCACCAACATTCGATACAACAACTGCAACCTGACCACGTTCAATAACAGCCACATCATCCAATTCAACACTGAACATCAATGGGTTGATATAATATGTACCGGGTTTTAGAACGTCAAACTGAGGACCTCTTTGACCACCAGCTTCTAAAAACGCAGTTACATCTTGGTAATTATTATGACCTTCTACCGATTTAGCAACATATTCAGTTTCTGGTAAAGGCTTACCATCACGAGCTACTACAATACCAATTTTCTTATCAGGAATAACAATAGTATCCTTGACTTCAACTCTAAATAAAGCTGTATTGATACGATATTTACCCGGAAGTAAAATACCAACCTGAGGACCTTTTTCACCACCTTGTTTCAAAAATGCTTCACCATCTTCAAAATTACTATGGTTTGTAACTGTCTTAGCCAACAATCTACCACTATCCATAGGTTTACCGTCTTGTGATGTAATAACACCAATTTGACCTTTATCTATGATAGTTACATTAACTGGAGTGACTTTGAAAAGTCTTGTATTAATACGATAATTACCCGGAGGTAACGTTTTAATTTGTGGACCTTTTTCACCACCATTTTTTAAGAAAGATTCACCATCTTGATAAAGGTCACATTCTACAACTTTACCAAAAATACGACCTGCTGGAATTGGAGCACCATCAATTGATTCAACAACACCAACTTGTGATTCGCCGATAACAGTTACAGGTTCTTTAATTACATTAAAAAGTAAAGGATTAATACGGAAAATCCCCGGAGGTAGAATTGGAATCTGAGGACCCTTTTCACCACCATTTGTTAAGAAAGCTTCACCATCTTGGTAAAGATTACAATTTATAGTTTTGGCAAAAATTTTACCTGACGGAACTGGATTACCATCAACCGAAATAATTAAACCTACTTCGTTTGTTCCAATTACAGTAAAATCATACCTTTTACGTTTGTAAATGAAAGGAGTCAAAAAATACAAACCCGGACCTTTTGTCCTAGCCTGAACCCCAATTTCATTACTTTTAGCGAAGACCCTGTCCTTTGGCATCTGATTTCCAAACCAACGTCTTTCCAAGATCTTAATTTCTTTCCCACCAACAATCAGTATAGAACTGAATAAGAGGATAAGCACAAAAATAGCCGCTATTGAAATAGCCGCTATCGTTAAAATTAGTGTAATCATTATTTATGAATTTAATCAGCCTACTCTTTTCACCATTTTCGGCATACTGGTAATAATTATAGTTTTAAAAAAATATAAAGTTTAAAAAATTATATATAGAACAAAACAAATTTAGTCCTATGAGCATAATTAAATATACCGAATTTATAAAAGAAGGTTATGAAACCAAAAATGAAGATGGAAAAGATAAAAAATTCCAAAAAATTCATGATGATGGTACAGAAGATACCAACAAATATGGATTCTGGGGAGTGGGTTTAAAATATGGTAAGTTATTAACTAAATTGGCAAGTCTTGAAGTTGGTGGTGAACTTAAAAATAAAGAAGGTGGTTATAAAATCAAAAGAATTAAATGAAATTTGATAAAGATAAAGTAATTAACTTTCTTAGTAATGAAAATATTGATACCGGAGATCTATATCCGGGATATTCACATGAAATATCAGAAGAAGATGATTATTTATTTCAATCCAAAGAATATCTAGATAGATATGTTGATGATGTTATAGAAATATTTGATTCTTTTCCAAAAGAATTTCCAATTTATAGATCAATTTATGTTAAATATAAAGAAGATATACGATGGGATTATTTAGGGGAATCTTGGTCTTTTGATTTTGAATCAGCTAAGCAATTTGGTAGACATAATGGTAGTAATATTATACTTTCAGCAATTGTAAATGAAAATAATGTTGATTGGGTTGAAACTTTAAGAAGATATCTTGTTTTTTCTGGAAATCAAGAGGAAGATGATGAACATGAAATTGTAGTTATAGATACTGATAAATTAAAAGATGTAAAAGCAACACCATTTAAAGAAGCTAAAGAAATAGGTAAAAATCCAATATTTACGAGAACACCATATATTAAAAGTTTTGAATCTTTTATAAATGAAAATCTTTAGCGTAAATCACTTTATCTTTTTTCTATATCATCCCATATTTCTATGAGTGATTTTGCATATAAGCTTTCCTTACCTGTCCATCCACCTAAAATGGTTGATCTGTAATAATTTTCAGGAATTACCGAATTACTATATCCAGCAACTTGAACAGAGAATATATTTACTTTTGAATTAACCTTTTTACGGTATTCTTCAACAAGTTTCAATACATCAATGTACATATTTCCATTTTCATGTGCAAATTTACTATATTCTGATGGATCTGTACCATATAATCCACCATGACCGGCTTGCATATCCGAATAAATAAATACGTTGTCATATTTAACTTTATTCTTAATAGCATCCCTGAAAAATATCCAAATACCATTTTCGGTATTTCCACCACCAGTTCCACCTTGTCTTGGACCCATTTTGTTTGCTTCTGCATGCTGAGTAAGAATACCATCTCTTTTTGAAATAGGTATAATTTTTAAATTATCACCAAACAATCCAAGATATCCTTCATCACTTTGTAAAGCGGTAATGATAGATGACAAGTTAGCAATTTCTGCAACTTTCACAGTTCCATATTCAGAATTCAAAGCACCCCAAGCTGAACCAGAATTATCTGATAAACAAATAGTTTTACCATTCAATTTTGGAAAATTAGCGACTGAAATATCCAAACATTCTTGTAAGGTATCTTTCAAAAGTTGTAAATGATGAACACCATTACCAATAGCATTAAAAGCTGAGTAATAACGGAATGGGAATTGTTTTCCGTACAAAACACCAGATTTAAGTTGTTCACAAACTTTCTTAGCAATTTCAATATCTTCAATTTCGGTAAAGATACCGTTAAGATTTCTTAATAAAGCCATGTGAGGAATCTTGATGGTATCAAGAATTTCCTTCCATGTTTTTCCTTCAGACTTCAAATTTTCCCAAGTCTTTTCAGATTCTTCAACGTGAACCTTTCCGGTTTGCATCAATTCATCAATAGCGGTTAAACCAGCCTGATTCATAACTTTCTTATCCTTTTTGGTAGGATGTGCGATACGAACAAGGTCAATTAACAATTTACCCTTGTATTTGTTAATATGGTATGGTTTTAAACCACCAAGTATCTCAGCCCATAACCTTTTAACAACAGATGGTAATCCTTTGTCTGAACCCTTTAAATGAGTGTAATATTCAAACTGATTAGTCATATCATCAGGACGCTGAATAATCTTCCTACCGATTTCTCTCATGTATCCCGGATTTTCTTCATTGAATTTTTTACGATTTTCATGAACACAAGCATAAATGAAAATAACAGATGGATTCAATCTCATATTAAATTCACTTCTCAAACGAGAAGCAAGATCCAATGTTCCTTTGAAATCAAATTCCAAAGAATTCTTAATAGCAGTTGTAAAAACATCCAAAGTTGAACGTGAATCTTTGAACATATAAGCAAATACTGAATGTTCTAATTCAAGAATATTACTGATATAGGCATTACTCTTGAAACCATCTCTGTAATATGATGGTTCACCAAATATTGATGATGCGGCAATGATTCTCAATGTATCCAATGGATTAATATTGAATGATACCCCACCCATGAAATTTTCAACTTGGTTTTCGTAAAAACCATTAATGTTGTTCTTTACTGCTGATTCTTTAAATTTTGACATATATTTCCTTTCTTATTATTTTTTATTCTATTACACTTTCATTAATTACACAAACACCTTTTGTAAATGGTAATTTACTTACCGGTGTTATATCAATTATTTTCTCTGAATTTTTCAGAACAAATATTTTTTCTACTTCTTTTTTTGAAAAAGCCTTAACTAAATAATTACCACCAATATATTCCCATTTACCACCAGTGGCAGTTTCTACTAAATACAATATTTTCTTTTTCATAATTTTATAATTTATTTACTTCTTCCCAAATATAATTTATTGGACGCTGATACCAACCTCTACCCGGTTGCTCAATTTCTTTCATTATTTCTTCACTAATGTTAAGTGCAACCATGAATTTTTTAACTTCAGAATCCAGTTCATCTTGAAATCTTCTATCTCTTTCATCATTACGTTTCAATACTTCTTCTGCTTCTTTTTGAATTCTATTTCTTTCATCCCTCATTTCTTTTGTAATCTCATTTTGATGAATGCCTGCCTTCCATTTTGGAAATTGAGGAACAATTTCATTTTGTTCTTTTTCAATAGTGTTATAAAGTGAATTTCGATATGCCCAAATAAGATCATTAAATTCCTTGGCTATTTCAAGATTTTTATTCATTTCCTGAACTTTCTTTTCTACTAATTCTTTTGTTTCAACCCAACCAACAATAGATGGACAAGATTCATAATCAGAAAAATTTGCTTCAATAACATAAATTGTTTCCATAATTTTGATTTTTAATTTTAGTTCATAAAAAAACCGGTAAGTAACTTTTTACAAAGCTAAATACCGGTGGAAAAAAATTTGTTGAGAATTTTGTTATAGGGGGCTCTAAATTTTTACGAAACTTAGAAAAACGATCAGTTTTAAGAACTTGATTTTAAACTACCGTTGAAAAAATCTTACCAAAATCTACAAGTTGGTAAGTTTTTCTTCTTGTTTCATCCAATCGGTATTATGATTGTCCACAAGCGTAAATTTGGGAGAACGGCTCCCTATAATTCTTTGCCCTAAAACCCGCTTCAACGAAATATCATTAATCCAACCGAGTACTTTTGCGAAAAGCGTTTTTTCACCAATTTGAAGTAACTCTTCACACCGCTTCGATTCGAATATATTTTTAAGAACGTTAATTATTGTATTGTATATATATTAAACAAAAAAGTTTAATTTTTTCCATTTTCAATTTCAACAATGTTAATAAAAATAATTGAAATAAAAAAATTGGTAGAGCAAATAACTCAATAAAAATTAAAAAATATGACTTTTATATATTTATATATAGAAATAAAAACAAAATAATGATATGTCAAATATGTCAAAAAGAATATAAAACTCAACAAGCTTTAAATTCTCATGTGGGATTTCACAACAATCCAAACAGAGTTTCATCTTTTATAGAATATAATAAGAAAAATATTAAAGTTGAAAAAAAATATAAAAATCAATTTGATAAAGCTAAAAAACTAGGATTACCGAAACCAATTGTATCCGATGAAACAAAACAAAAAATTGGTTATAAATCAACAATAAATAATAACAATTATTGGAAAAATCCAATGAATAGAATAAAACAAAGTAATTCTATGAAAAAAGCTGTATTAGAAAATCCAGATTCATATTCTTCTGAAAATATAAGCGGAAGAGTTAAATCATATGAAAGTGTTGATAGTTTTAATAATAAAACAAAATTAAAAGGAAAATGGGAATTAAAAGTCGCTAATTTTTTAACTAAAAAAAATATTAGATGGACAAATAAAGTTGAACCTTCATCTTATTTTTGGAGTAATAATTGGCATTTATATTTTCCAGATTTTTATTTACCCGATAAAAATATTTATTTGGAAATAAAAGGATTCCAAAGAGATAGAGATGAACAAAAATGGAAATATTTTAAAGAAAAATTAATTATTCTAAAAAGAAAAGAAATATCTGATTTAGAAAATTGGTATGTGGGCCCTGCTGGAATCGAACCAGCGACCACAAAATTATGAGTTTCGTGCTCTAACCATCTGAGCTAAGGGCCCAATTTGATAAAGTGTTGCAACATTCAATAAATAAAAGTCATGTGATTTTTTTTACACACTAGATTTTTGATTGATGTGAGTTTGCGACCTCACACCCACGAATCAGGTCTTACCCTGATATCAAGTCAGCTAACTTTTATTTATTAAAACTTTATCAAAGAACTTTTATGACCACTGGGTTTTTAATTCTTCACCAGTGTCATCATCTCCATCTAACCATTCTGCTGCCCTTGTTGCTGCTGAGTTCATGTTATAATCATCATCAGGATTCCACCTTTCATCAACTTCATCAGTCTCAAGTTCTTCCTCAATGACTTCAATTTGAGCATCTAATTGGGCATGATTATCCTCGTTAAAATAATTAAAACGAGGGGCTATTTCTTTTTGCTTTTCAAGAATAGTAACCATTTCATTTCTTTCTTCTCTTGTTCTCATATATTTATTATTATTTTTACAAATAAAGTATAATGTTAATAAATTGTTCCAATGTTTTAGCATCGGAAAATACTTTAGCTTCAACTTCACCATTGTTTCCACCAATAGTAATTACAATACGATCACGCTGATGTTTTAAGTAATCCCAACGGATATACTGATCATCAAAAATTGCATCAGATGGATGATAATATTTAATTTTTTCATCTCTAAAGAATTTATCCAATACTGTTTCTAATTCACCAGCATTTCCTGATGGTGGATCAATTTTAATGACACCAGTTTCAATTGCTTCATACATTGGTGAATCCACTACAAAAAAAGGTGATGAAAAAGGTTTTAATTCTTCTTTTACTTTTTTAAATTGATTTACAAGATTAGGATCCTTTTCTCTTTTTCCTTTCATTTTTGATTGAAGATCTGATTTTAAGACATTAAGTTCTTTATATCTAGAATAAACTTCAATAGATATTAGATTTTTATATTGAACAAAACCTTTATTATACTCAATCTTATATTTCCCAATTATTTCCATATTATTCTTTTGTTTTTAAGAATGGGTTATCAATATTCCAATTAATATCATTCGTCCAACTATTCATAATCATTTCGAATTCGTTTATTTTATCTGAAAAATTCCTTAATCTTTCACTGGTTTGTTCTTTAACAATTTCCGTTGCAGTTTCACGAACCTTTTCAGAATATTGTGAATAAAGAATTTCAAAAAATTTCTTTGGATCACAAGATTCACCATTAATCTTTAATTCGATTTCGATTTTTCTTGATTTAATTTCTTTTTCTTCTTTTCCCTCATTTTCTTTGGCAATTTTTTCCAAATTCATTCTACTAACAGTATTCAAAAATACATGAGAAAGAATATTATTTTCATCAAGTAAATCATTATACTTTTTCATAATGTTTATTTTTAAATTATTAATCTTGTTTTTTAATCCATTGTAAATATTTCTGAAATTTAGAATCTGCAAAAATCTTTTCTTTGGTATTATATTCTTTTCCTAAAGTTTTTTCATCCCAGAAGTGATGAACAGTATGATGACAATCATAACATAAATCAATACCATGTGTTCTCATATACAATTTACTGAACATTTTTAAAAACAATTTGTTCTTATGTAATGTCTTTGGTATATAGTGATGAAAATCTAACTCTTTAAATCTTTCACAAAAACCACACAAACCTATTTTTTCCATTACATTCCAAATTGAGGTATTGAAAGTATCCTCTTTATATTATATCCATTAAAAGGCCATTCATCATTACAATAATTCTGAATATAATAACTTTCATATAATTTCTTTTCACACATATCATTTACAATTTCTAACAATTTATCAATCGAATCATTGGTTCTTTTATCTGTAATAAAATATGTTTCAATAAAAATATGATAATATTTCATTTCAAATAACATGAAATGAATTTCATCCCCACTCTCTTCATACACAACTAAAAAATATTCCATAATTATCTTTTAATATCACTATCTCTTAATTTTTTCCAAGCTTTTAATTGTTTTGGAATTTCAACTTCATAAAGTGGTTGCTTACCATTCATCAAATTAAAAATCTTATTTTGATAATAAGTAACAGCTTCTGGATTGTGCCAAATAAGAATATCCCACTCTTTAAAATCTTTTTCAGGAAATAACCAATTCATAAACTTTCTATGATCCGATAAACTAGTTTCATTATAAGAAAAGTCTGGATGGTATTTCCCCCAAGATTCAAATTGTCTGTTATAATAATGTTCTTTCATTTGCAATAAAAGCAATTTTGAAAGATTTGAACTAGACTGATTCATATAATTTTTAGTTGTAATCTTCTTATATCGGTACTGAATATAACGAATACGAAGAATAGCAAATGGAATTTCTAATTTATACAGTTTCATGTTTAAATGGTTTTAAAACATCTTCAATGTATTTTTCGGTCGCATAAGGTAATTTTCTTAATTCTTTTTCAACTTCTTCCAAATTCAAAGGATATGACACTTCCATTCTTTCACCAATATCTACCAACGGTTCAAAAAAATCACAATCTACTATTGCGTTTAATACTTCTTTAAACCAAAAAGTTGATTTTGTATTATAACAAACATATGTTCCTTTTTTATATTTGTTTCCACCAAATTGGCAGTCAATACATTTAACAAGATCTTTCATTAACTTTTTTTGATTACATTTTTCTGTTTGATTGTCATTTTATCCCATTCAAACTCAGAGAAAAATTTTATACAATCATTACACTTTATCCCTCTATTTATACATTCTCTATGCCAGAAAGAATGACAACCTTTTCCTTCATACTTTCCCAAATACCACAACCTAAATTCTTCTATTGATTTATGGTAATTTTTCAACACAAAATCTTCACGTGTTAAATGATCACGTTTAGCGCATTTATCAATATCTTTTAATTTTTTATTGTAATAATCATCAAATGTTTTCATTTTTTCCTTTTTTTATTCATTCTTTCCCTGTGTATTTTCCATGTCTTATTATTTTATAATGACAATCAGGACAATCTATTTCTAGATTTTTAATATCATTCAAGATTTCTCTCTGTATATATCATTCATGACATTTTTATTTAATTCGTTCCCTTGGAATTTTTACTACCCACTTTTTTTCTTCTCTTTCTTTCTTTTCTTTTTCTTCTCTTTCTTTCCACTTTTCAGAATGACTCTTTTTACTAAAGTGTACAAAGCAACCCTCAGCCCCACACCCACAAACTACAATTTCATCATCCTGATATTTTAATTCACCCCTTTTAAATTGTGAATTCTTTAAAGCTACATCTTTTTTGATAATAGCTATATCCCTAGAAGTATAAAACCTTTTATCGTTTTTAGACTCTTTCCTACGTACTTTTGTTTCTTCTAAATTCATATATTTTTATTTATTCCGGATCCGGATAATCATCCACCGGAGGTTCAAATTTTTCACACATTTCTTTCGATATACTTTCATCATTATCATCATCAACATCCAAATACTTCTGAATAATATCATTTTCTTCGGCTGTATGAATTGACTTATCCCATTCAATATCCTGAACTTCTGGAACAATCTGACTATCAAATCCTTTAAATCCCCAAAATTCATAAGGACCAATTCCATCATCAATCATTTCAATAGTTCCAACAAAACAAACTTCGTGAATAACATTTTCAATTTCACGACATACATTTACAGTTCCTTTTGCACCTTTCATAATATATTTTTTTAACAATAAACAAAATTACAACATTTATTTATATAAAAAAAATAATATATAAAAAAAATAATAATTAGATTATGGAAGTACAATTTTTAAATTTTTACTTTGGAAATAAAGGAATATACGGTGTATCATTTCTAAAAGCTATATCAGACGAAACTAGTAGATCCTTTGCTGAAATAACCTATAATACCACTACTAAAAAATGGGGAATTTCCCTATTATGGTATGTAATTGTTTAATAAACCAATCAACTTTATCAAGCAAAAACTAGTTTATCTTTTTGATTATTAATATGTTATCATCTTTTATGCTCAATATCATTTGAAATGATAATATAGCAGATTCGATGATAATTTTAATTATTTTTTTATTATGTAAATTATTTGTAATTTTGTATTGTCAATTAAAAATCAATACAATGAATAAAGAATTTGTACTTAAAAGTTGGGAACTTCTTAAAGACGCAACTAATCCAAATAATCGTTTTGGTATAAATCTGGCAACTGATGATCTTTTTCATCGCATCGAAATTGATAAAATGAATTCACTAGAAGATTATATAGATTTCAAAAATGAATGGTATCCTCAACTTAAAAACAAATCTTTTTAAGAATAAATATCATTATCATCAATATCCCAACTCCCATCATTTTCCACTGACTTTACATAATTCGGTTTGAATACAACATATTCTGACCCATATATAACTCCATCATACCCCAATTCTTTAATCACTTCCGTTACTCCTTTACTTAAATTACCTAAATCAGTAATCCAATGTAAGGATTGATTATACCTAAATCCTTGATTGTATTTTAATTTTGCTAAATTTACACCAATATTTCTTAATTCATCAAAAACATAATCAGGAACTCCATCCGGATACTTTTTACTTAATGTAGTGTATTCATCAACAATATTTGATATTTCATTATAATAATCTTTATATTTTCTTTTTTCTTCGTGAAATTTATCCCAAGCTTTTTCTAATCCATATAATTTGATATAGTTTATTAAAATAGATAAATCAGGATCCACTCTTTTTATTTCTTCATACAAAGAATCAAAATCAATACTCTGTATTTCCATATCATCAATATTCTTTACACCATTACGTTTCAACAATAAAATTTCTTCATCTGTTCCGGTAAATGGTTTTTCTATCTTAATATAACATTTCATTATTTTGTCACCATAAACTTCTGCTTCCCTTATATCATCTGAAAAATAAAAACCATATCCATAATGTCCATAATTACCAGTTCCATAACCTATTTTCTTTTCATCGAAAATATTAAATTTTTCTTTTGTTCCATGATAAACTATTATTGGATTACCATCTTTCATAACTTTAGAATCACTAAACCATTTCCAAAAATTAGAATTTAATGTATCCTTTTGCTCAAATATGTTAAATTTAGTAATCATAATCATTATATATTAATTTAAATTTGTAAATTACAAAAATTTTAGTTATATTTGATTATTAATATATAAAGTCATGGACCACTTAACATCTTTAAAAAACTTAGTTCTAGCTCCCTATATCTTAAAGGCTACTGCCTTGATTAGCGTGAGCCGTAAAGTCGGTGGAAATCAATTCCGACACTCCTTTGCCACTCTTGGTATTCTTTTTGATTACAAATATTATGATGATTCTGTTCTTCTTAAAGCAGCACTACTTCACGACCTAGTGGAAGATTTACACTGGGAACAACTTGACGAGATCCGAAATATAGACCATGATGGAAATGATGTTCTAAACCTTGTTTTAGAAGTTACTAAAAGAGATGGCGAACCAAAAGAAAATTATCTTAATCGTGTTCTAAAAACTGGATCGAATCGTGCAAAAATTCTTAAATGTGCTGATAGAATTAGTAATCTTACAGATCTTCATTTGGATACCCATTCCGATTTCAAAATAACCCAATACCTTGACCAAACAGAAAAATATATCCTTCCCATGGCAAAAGAAATGAACCCTGATTTTGAAAAAGAAATCACAGACCTCCTTATCAAAAGAAGAAATCAATGTGATTGCGGAAAAACATCATAATTTTGCGGAAAAATATTGGAATGAAATTTTTTTTGCGGAAAATGTCGGTAACGCTCCGGCCCGGGTTTCATCCCGACTTCCGCTTTCCAAGCGGATACTTTGCTTCTCAGTCAATTTTCCATTTTGCGGAAGATGTAGGTAACGCTCCCACTCGAGTTAAACCCCGTCCTCTGTTTTCGAAACAGGACCCTTACTTTTCGGGCAATCTTCCATTTTCTGTGATATAAGAGTGGATTCAAACCACAAGTTGTTATAAACCGATATTGCTCTTGGGTA
>Ga0209083_1001880_pt1 | contig 21778 bp, 36 predicted proteins | sample AM7aDNAmetaG_FD_184132 | JGI IMG/M metagenome (GOLD analysis project Ga0209083, IMG submission 184132) | Freshwater microbial communities from Finland to study Microbial Dark Matter (Phase II) - AM7a DNA metaG (SPAdes) (version 3) | ecosystem: Environmental > Aquatic > Freshwater > Lake ...
GCCGTCGAATGCCTCATTGCGCATTACAAATGGTAGTACCTTTTACTTTTGCCAACCCTTTTGTTTATTTGTAAGATACACCTCTCTATCGAATTGCACCCGATCTATAATACATTGCTCATACGCTTGAGCCCATTGATTACTATTATCAAATGATTGCATATGCTTATACAATAGGCTTGATTCTTTCATCACTCTTGGCTCTGATTGTAATATGCTTGTATTCATATTGTGTTTAGTCAACCCCGTGGAGTTATATACATCAATTGACAGTTTATTAGATTGCAACTTACTTGCAACATCCTTCCGCGATATGACTGGCACACCACAAGACAACGCATCATACATTGTAGCATGTAGATTCCAGTTAGCATTATCAAGTACAACATCGCATTTCTCATACAGTTTTGCATATGGTTCATGTGTATTGATAATGGTTATTCTGTTTCTATTCTGTTCGCTATGCATTGACATAATACTATCAGCAACACGTTTGATATATTGCTTTTCAACAGGATGGCAACGCGCATACAATAGACGTGTATGCGGATACTTAGCAAGCAATAAATCATACCACTGTATATCTGATTGCGTTATCTTTGCAAGCGTCGATATAACACCTATTATAATGTACCCTTTACTTATTTGATTCATCCCTATCTGATTCATCGTATTAAATAAAGGCAAGTAGCCGTGAGGGTTGTTAAAAAAAGGCTTATCGTATTGCACAATATCAGACCCCATGCGCAAATCGAAACAATCGAGCGGTGTTTCATTTGGATAGCCTAACATGCTTATTTGCAAATTGCAAGGATATTTGCAAAATATTGGCAATCTCGTCCCGCCATCTGTGTGCCCTGATAAATCTACAAGCACTTCAGTATTAAATGATCTAATCACATCATATACTTGCTTACTACTTATCGCCGCTTTATCTCCCGCCTTGCCAATATAAAACACTCGGTCGCAATTTGACAAAATAGATTTTGAAATATCATCATCTTTTAATGATGAACAATATAAATTAATTTCAAATCTATCTCGATCATGATTTTTAATTATCTTTTCAAATATCCTACCGACAGGATGGTTGTACATATCACCTGAAATATACGCGATTACTATTTTGCTATTATTTGTATATATATATTTCTTTTCTGATTTTGGGAAATATTGTGTTATATCAACCCTGTTTTTTAGATGTATGCCGCAATAATCACAAGCCATCATATAATTAGAGCAAGCTACTATCTTTAAATCAATCGATGATTTTATATTACTATCTGGATCAACTATCGATTCAAGCAACATCATTGCCTTCCACGATTCTCCTACTTTAAGTAAGTGATGTGAATAATTAAGAAGAAAAGCAGAATCTTTTTTTAATCGATCATATCTCTCTGTGTACCAATCATCACAAAACTTAATGTCTTGTGCGAGAGACTCTGGAATAGTATCGAAAAGCAAATCAAAATTCATCATCGTAAAAAGCTCCAAACATATTTTAAATTGCTATTAATTGCCTCTTTTTAGGTCGGTTAGGGCAAATCCTTTGAATAATTTTACGCTCCATGTGGCCATCCACAGCGTAGTTTTGGACAACGTGTGCCGCTTAAGAAGTTGCGCTTCGCAATTTACGAAGTGGACTTAAAGCGGCTGTTGTGTGTTAGTTCTGGTTTTGTTCCACAATTTCTGTGGCGCATTCTTTTGGTATTTCTGGCATAGTCTTCAATTCCCACCACTCTGAGCCGTCACATTCTCCACGCTCACTCCAAGTTCCATCTTTGTACCATATATTTCCAAAAAGTTTCTGCCCCCCAAAACCAGCATCATACATAAAATCTAAAGACCCGAGAAAGGTCGCGTATTCTGATTCTGAAAACCCAGACTTAAGAACGTGTGTTGACCGATCATCGTCATAATCTGCACCATGCGTAATTAAAGCACAAAGCACTTCTTTCCCATTCGACTGCTTGATAAATTCTTCTTTTGCGTTTTCCATTGTATTTTCCTTTCCTGCGCCACATTATAATATTTGTATTTCAAAACCAGAATTACACACAACGTCTGCCGCACAGCCGATGCATGTACTCACGTTTTGGATTGCGGCTGTTGGGCGAAGTATCCGTTTGTTCCATAGTGTCCGGCGCGATCTTCGTATTCAAATTTATCGCACCAACCGTGAATACCTTTTTTACAATCATATTTACAATTACCACAAAAAGCAGGACATGAACAACAGTGACATCTATATCCATCACCACTATCAAGGTTCGGGTTGGTTGGATATAAATACCAACATAGTTCTTTGCATTGGTCTTTCGCGCCGCTCATAATAATATGTCTTTCAAAACGGGCATTTCGCCCAACGTGTTGCTAAACGGCTGACAGTTGCCGCAATTTTTCTAAATCGGTAGACTCTACTTCGTACCAATCTTGCCCCAGCTCACAGCAATGCTTCCACTTTAGCAACATTGCGGCAATTTCAGCCTTTAGTTGTTGTAGGCTGTTTGAGGAGGCTTCCACAGCTTCCTCAAATTTGACGTACCCACCATCAAATTCAAAATCCTTTGAATCGATCACATCGCACCCGCAATAGTCATCGCCGCCATACTTAAACTTATACCTTGTCAAATTTGCTACAGACATAAGAGACTCCTTAAATTGCCTACAACGTTTGATAAATGGTTGCCGTGCCACTACCCAAGGATAAGCCACGAGACGCTTATCAGCGCAATACACCCGTTAAACACGCGGGGGCGCTGGCTTGTAGCATGGCAACCTTTATTTGTTGTAAGATGTAAAATTTACTACCATAATTTACTGACAAAATGATACACTGCAAACCCGATAAAAGAACCAATTGCTGCTGCGATAATTGTTAGTAACGGCAAATCCTCTAATTTCATTTTGGCCTACCTATATAAAGAGTAAATTTTATTTCTTACAACTACAGATTAGATGTACTAATTAATTGACTTAATATACTTTTCCGGAACGTATTTTTTCAACACCTCATCAATGGCAAAATTAACGAAATGCGAAAAGCTGCCATCATTCGGACGCGGGCAACCGACGATTTTTTTTGAGTGCAACTTGCATAATCTTTCTTTTTCTTTTGATATCAAAACTTGCACCGGATATTTTTTTGTTTTATTATTCATGGGTTAAATATAATTAATTATTATGTAGTGTGTTTGAATTATTTATATTTTTCTGTGATATTTTTTACCTTGGTTAAATGTGAAGCCATTTATATGATATCAGGATATCAAGAGCATCCTCGAAGCTGCGACATATTTCTATTTTGTAGAATGGGTTTTTTGCCCTAAATCGCTTTTGTTGCTCCGTTAATTTACCAATTTTACTTTTATACTCTATGTGTATTACTTCGTTATCGTAAGCACTATACCAGTCAACATCCTGCGAACCATCTTTGTTTGAACTGCAATCTTTAACCAAATATCCCATTTGCACTATTTTTTTGTCAATTTCTTTTTGAACAGTATCTTTTTTATTCGCGTACATCGGTTTTACTCTTAATTATTTTTATTTTATTTTTACTCATTTTGCATCCTTAATCAACATCTACGCACCCACTATGCAACAATAGATACGAATTACATATCAGGTGCGCCGCTTATTGCGGGATGTTGACTTTGTTAATCGTTTCTCACTCCTGCATGTTTGCTATCCATACACAATGTTTTAAAATCAGGTTCCTCTTGCACTTGCGTTTTAGGTATTTCAATTTCTCCCGATTGTATCTTTTCTATGTTAGCAACGATGCGAAGAGCGGTTTGTACATTTGGTATTCCACCTTCGCCATATTCAAATATTGCCATAAATGTTGACCGGCTTATTTATATTGCGGCACAAAACTTATGCATATTCTTTACATCACCATTCAGCTTGCTTGACCGTATCAATGTGGCCGCTTTCTTTTTGTAAAATCCTATCACTTCGTACATTTTTGGTATATCCATACCGTATAGACAAGCGTTAATCATATCACAACCCCAATTCTATTTGTTCCGCGTCCGGATCAATCAATTTAAAATCATCTTCGAACACTTTGTACATTTCGCATACCCCTCTATCAGATACCAACATATCTAAAATATCAGATGCTACTCTATTATTTACCGCATCGTAATTAAATGTAAACTGAATAAGCGCAATAGGACACGGCTTATCACCGTATTTGCACTTCATACACTGTTCATCAAAAACCGATCCTTCTGTACTATTTGCGAAATATGCCATGTTACACCTCACCCCTTTACATGTTTGCGATTATTGCGAATTGTAAAATTATTTTATATCTTATATTTCTTACAAAGTTTCTGAATTGCCTTTTCGTATTCATCAGGCGTTAAACTCAACCGTTGCAAATGAGATTTTTCAACCTCATAGCCTAACCATTTATTAGAATTCTGTCCGAGCTTCTGGTCTGTTTTCATTTGTTAAACTCCTAAAATTCATTGTGGTAGAATCAAATAATATTTCATCATATCCAGTTTGTCCATTTTTATTTTTTGCCACGATTACATCGGCAATGCCTTTTTTATCTGATTTTCTATTATAATACTCTTCCCTGTAAACAAATATTACTTTGTCCGTATCTTCCTCAAGTGTTCCACTATCACGCAAATCAGACATAATCGGTATTGGAGGGCTTCTCTTCTCAACAGCGCGGGACAATTGACAAAGAATTATTCCAGTTACGTTTAATTTTTTAAGAAGTGCTTTTATTTCTTTGCTTATTGTAGATAATTCATCGTTACGCTCTCCGCCCTTGCCTTTAATTAACCCTATATGGTCAATCATAATTACTTTCACACCAAAATTTTTCACATAATTTTCAGCAATTGCCCCTATGTGTCCCATTGTCGGACTACATGTATCATCAATAAAAATAGGAATATTTATTACATTATCAATATTTTCTTTTGCCTTAGTCAATTCAACGGTGTTTCCACGCAATATTTTATCATACGAGCAATTCGATTCACCAAAAACAACACGGCTGCAAATTATTTCTTTTGTCGTTTCGAGAGAAAATATCAATACCGGATATTGTTTTTTTGTCATGTTTCGAGCAATACACAAAGCAAGTGCTGTTTTTCCCATTGATGGCCGCCCCGCAAGCATGATGTATTCTGCCGGTAACAATATGCCCATTTTATTATCGAGGTCTATAAGGCCCGTTTTAAGCCCTTCACCGCTTATTGTCGCTTGTAAATTATCAAACATCCTTGGCAATATTTCGGCTATTGTTTCTGGCCGTTCGCAATTTGTATCTTTTAAAATCAAATCAGAAATCCCATTTTCAGATATTTCTATGGCAGTTCTATCGTAATCGCTTTCACAAAATTGGATTGTTTTGTGTGATGCGGATATTAACTGTCTACGGTAATACCGATCTTTTAATATTAAAATCATTTCGTCAAGCGAAGACGAAGAGGAACTATGAGAAAATATTTCCATTATTTCTTGCGTATCGTTTGGAAATTTATCCAAAGCCAGCGAAAGGTCTGCAATCAAAGAACTTTTAAAAAACGAATAAAGCTTTTGATGCGTCGATATATAAAAATATTCAGATAAAACAATAGGTATATATTTCAACAGCAATTCTTTTGACTGAAAAAAAGAACTTAAAATGTGACGTTCAATTTCAATACATTCAGGCGTTTTCATTATAATTTCCTATATGGATGTTGTGATTCTTCTTTTTCCGGTGTCTCTGGTAACTGATTTAAAAATACCGAAAAGTTTTTCAAATACGTTTTTGTTTTATCACAATCAGTCACATAATCTATAAGACGCTTTTTTAAATTAATATCCGTTTGCAATATTTTACCGATTTTGATTTTATCTTTGTGACATTTTCCGGTTGATCTTCCGTCATGGTTCGGATCACGGGACGGGTATAAATCGTATAATTCATCTATCAAATCATTATTCGCCGAATAATGGGGAGTTTCCTTTACTTTACTCTCCTTTACTTTACTCTTACTTTTACTCTCTTCTTGTCTTTGTATTGCAGACGCTCTTTCTTTGGATACAGCGCCAATTCTTTTTTTAATTCCATTTGACGTGTATAATCCATCGTCTGTTTTATAGCAAAACTGTATTTGCATGGCTGTCGATAGTATTTTTTCGTGTTCTTCTGTAGTTATTCGGCATTTATTCGCGTGTAATTCTGAGAATAACCCATGTAAATTAACTTCTCCGGTCTCTGTTTGATAGGCATTTTGCCAAAACTTAATAACCCAACATAAACCATTATTTCCGTGCATCATTTCAATTGCGTTGACTTTTTCATCAAAAATGACATCAAGTGGAAAATATTCAAGTCCAATTTTTTTTGGTCGTGCCATAATTTTCTTAAAAAGTCCAGAACATAAACGGGTGACGGCGCAAAATCAGCAAGGCAAAATTATGCGTTTATTCCGTAAATGTTCTGGCTGTAAATCGACTGGTTCATTTTTGATACCTTGCTTTGTAGCTGTGAAATCTGTCGGAAATCACATAATACAAATATAACTAATGCGCCCAACAACAATGCAAGCTATTTCTCAACTATTTTCTCGAAACTGTAATCTTTCGGTAACTGCATCACCTTTAATACTTTTTCCTTTGTCAAAGCCGCGACAACATCAACTAAAATATGTACGTCTACATCATCGATAAACGCAACGTGTGGCTTTCCGTTGATCTCCAGTATTAAAGATACTCTGGTGATGTTCATTTGTCTATCTCTATTTTGCAACCGCATTTACTGTCAAGCGGATCATCATACGATTTCAAGGATCCACACTGTACGCGGCCCGTTTCGCGCTGTAGCCAACGCAAGCAGGTGTCCTTTTCCGCGCAACCGTCGTCGCGGCAGCGGCAAATATCGTTATGTAGCTGTCTCACTTTGCTTCCTTTCGCATTTCCTGTAAAATATCATCGAGTATCCTATTGTGTACTCGGTGCAAATTGGTGTTTGCATTCCAATAGTTGAATATTTTATGTTGCTGTTCGGTTTCCTTTTTCTTGCCGATACCGTTGCATATTGTTAACACGATCAACAAAACAAACATTCCTATTATTCCTATTGACAAACCGAATAAAAACATATTATTCCTTCTCCTTTCTATTCAACCAGGCAAGATGCGCCTTTTCTTCGCGCCGTCGTTTTTTATTGTACTCGATGCACTTCTTAGGACACCGCCACGAATCATCAAGAAGATTAAAACACGACTCGCATTTATTGACTATTCTTTGCATCTTTTCCCGCATCCTTTCCAGTGTCGTATTCGTCTAATCTGTCAATAACGCCGTGCAGCATTTTTGTTACAAGTCCGAAGTTCATTTCGTTTATATATTTCGTTGCCATGTACTGCTCAGTGCGAAGAACGCGATGTGATATTTTGTGTTTACTTTTGTTCATTATAATTTTCCTATCAATAAGTAGACAAAAACTTTGTTTCCCGTTTTGGTTCTTACGCCGGTATCCCAACAATGGATTATATACCCATTTGCGCGAACCTCTGAAATGTCGCTGTGAACCGCTACGCTCTTCGTAACGCGCCTAATATCTGCGGTTGTATGCAAACGCTTGTCTTTCAACACATCGAGCGTTTTGCGCAATCGTATCGATTTTTTTATATTTGCAAAGTGCATATATTCCCTTTTAAAGAAGGACGGCGGCTTCTATCACACCCGTGATAGTGCAGGGGTACAGCTGCGTACCGCCGTCGGTTTGGTTACAAATTAAAATGGAAGATCACTTTGGCCTTGCGGCAAAGGTTCATTTAAATCTTGTCCCGGCTCCTGTTCAATCCATCGATCAAAACCACGGAATGCAACACGGCGTTTTTTTCTTTTCCTTGTTTGCCCGACTTCGGGGCCTTGTGTTATCATAAAAGACTCTTCATTTTCCTCTATGGTAACAATGCACTTTTTACCGATTGAATTTTCCATGATGTACTTTGCAATAACGATCATGCATTCTTTGTCGCTGTCTGGCAATGCCGTTTTTTCATCCATCAGGCAAACCCGTTTTGCAAATAAAGCAAGGCGGGGAATAGCTTTTTCAGTAACAAAAAGATTGTCGTTAAATTCATTTTCTCCATCTGTAAACCAAACGGTAATTTGTGGAGTTTTCTTTTGACTTGAAGCGCCTTTATCTACAGTCAAAACAGACACCCGGTATTTTGCAGGTGGCGGGAAAACGCATTGCATGTTGAAATCATTTAGCGTTCTTGACATTTACCGTCTCCTTTAGAATAGTTTTAAGTTTTTCACGCCCAAGAATCAAATCGCTATTTGTGAATTTTCTTTCGTCGCTTTCAAGCTCTGTCCATGCCGATGTTCCAAACGCTTCTCGCATAATTTCAATTTTTATTTTATTTTCTTCAGCCGAACGACCGGGATACACGAGAGTTATATCATCCTTGATATTTTCAAGCGTTGCCTCTCTTTGGGCTTTTAATGTTTCCCAGTTTGGGCCGCTTCCTTGTTCAAATATTTTCTTTCCTTCGCTTTTGATAACATGATTTCCACCGATATTTAAAGCTGAAATATGCGGAAGAAAGAAATCAAGATCAGGATTATTCCCGCTAAATTTGCCAGTAAGAAAATCAAAACGATCTTTTGCAACGAAGGCGATATGTTTTTCATGCTCAAGACGCATTTGTACAAGCAAAGAAGGTTCGTGTCCAAACTCCGTTTCTGTTTTCATCTTTACGCCTGTTTTCTCCATTGATTCTTTGCCTTCATCATCAATAACCGTTTCCCAGGAATCACCTTGACGGCCATTTATGCAAAAGTGGATCGGAGAGAACACGTACTTTTCAGAGAATGTTCCCCATATTTCTTTTATCGGCCCCCAGTCTTTTAAAGAAAGTTTTGTCGTTTCCGATCTTCCCCCGGCGCTTTTCACCCTTGATTTCTTTGCTTCCAAATAATCGGTACAAAGGGATCTCCAGGGGTGCGTAATTGAATCTGCAATTGCAATGTAATTGTTTTTTACACATTCATCGGTAAACTCCATAAGATCAGAAAAAGACCGCGAAGAGCAAACAATCAAATCTTTTCCAGTAATCTTTTTTACCATTGGTGCAACAAACCCCGCGCTCGGCTCAGTATCATACATTGCAATTTGAGAACCGGGGCAAAACTTTGCAACAAATTGAGAAAGTATTTTTGCAGAAGTAAAAGTCTTACCTGTTCCAGTTTCTCCGAAAAAACCGATCTTCAAAAAAGACGGGGCAATTGCAGGTTTAAGAAGCATTATTCCCCCTTCGTTTCATTGATATTTTTAAGCGTTGCGGGAAGTTCTCTGTACATTTTCGCAATGTCTTTTTTCCGCTCAATCTCTTTTGCTATTTCAGCAAGAACCATTGCGCCAGAATAGTGACCCCTCAAAAAGTAAATTGTTTTCGTCATGCTGTACCCCTTTACTAGTGGTTAAAAACCGCCCGTCCGGTTGACTCGGATTAGCGGCAGCGCGGACGGCTAATTGTCTGTGTCCATTGTGGCGTATGCTTTTTTAAGTTGCGGATACTCACCAATTATCTCTTCGCAATTTGCATCTAAACACTCTTGCACGGCCTGCGTATCTGATACGCAGTATCCATAATCTTTACACCCCTGCCATTGAGTACCAACAATAATTACCATGCGACCGCTTTTTGTGAGGCGAGTTATGCCCTTGTGCATTCCGGTGCCGCCGTTGCCAACATTGTTACCATCCCAATAATCTAAGCGGCTATTGTATTTTACGCGTCCAACGATTGTACGCTCGTTGCCATCTTCATCTCTGTCGTATACGTTGATCATTTTCTGCCCCTCTGCCGAGGTTCCCCGGTTCCGCCGGATCGTCTGAGCGACTCTCTGTCTCTCATGTTATAAATCTACAACATGGTGTCATTGGCATCAATGACATCACTTATTTTTCTGTGATTAAATTCACTTGCTTAATGATCTATATCTGCGCTTCAGCTTTTCGATTCGCTTGCATTCTGCCTTTTCCGCATCGCTCATACAATCGTATACGGTTTTTCGCTGTACGGATATTCTCTCTTTGTTGGCGTGATAGTATTCTTTGCCAAGAGCGTTTTTCTCTTCCCGCTTCTCTTCCGCGCTCATGTTTATCCGCGCCCACTTATTCCAAAGCACTTTCGCGCCTTGTATCGTATCCGTACACGCGCTTTCTGCTTTGCAGTCAAGACATCGGAATGAGTATGCAGATTTAAAGGCAATAAACTGCTCATGCAAGCAAATGTCAACGCTTTTACATGCCGGACAGCGCGTTATATGGCTCATATCAAAAACCTGCCAGCGGAATGTATAGGTTGACAAAAGCCTTGAGCTTCGGGAAATAGCCATGGGTAAACATTGCCACAAAAAAAACTATCCCACAAGCTGCTGCCAGTATCGCGGCAATTTTAAATTCTCGTATTGACCGTTCTTCTGGCGTTTCGTTTGTATCAAAATCTCGTTTATCGTAATACATCGTCGTATTCCCCGCTTTCTATTTGTTGTACAAAACCATCAACTGCCGTTTGCAGCCGATCTTTCCCGCCATGATCCATATACCACTTGATCATATCTTCGCCGGTATTCAGATTTACAATTTTCGGCATTATCTCCGCGTCTGGATCATATTCAACAAGCGCAATCCAATTGTCGTGGATATCGTTCGTTCCTTCATCGACCGGCAATTCGTATACTAGCATTTTACCACGCCCTCACACAAGTGCAAATATTTTTTGATACTCCGCAGATATAGCAACGCCCGACACGATCAAAGGCATGTTTATGCCGGCGTATCGTGTATTCGCGGCTTTTCATCTCCAATGAAATCGGATCTCTACGGGCAATTATTGTCGTTTGCGTGTATGTTTCGCGCAACGGGTCAACTTTGCCGATAATTCCGTCTACAGTACGCATTTTAGCCCCCATATCCACATTGCTACGGTTATTACTGCCATTGCTATGATGTAGCATTTTAGATGTTTATGCGCTCTCATTTGTTCCGTCCCGCTATTGTGGCTGTCCGCGCCTTGCTTTGATTGTACGATCTCTCCGTACTCATCGCGCTAGGTGCATGGATCGCATCCTCATCGCGCATACGGCCCGCTGTGCTGTCGGTGACACCGAGACGGCCCTTGATATATCCGTTTAGACTGTTAGCCCTTACTAAGTGCCGCGCATTTTTTACAACACTCCATTGACTCTCTGTCATACGTAGCGGGAACGATACAACGCGATCCTTTTTATTGAACCTACCCACGTCGGCTGCGAGCTGTAGATCTTTGGCTTTTACTTTTGGCATTATGCTGTTCCTTTTTTTATGGTTGTTATTTAAGTAAAGTTACACCAAATTTTATTATTCTGATTTGCATTTCTTTTCTTGCGGCGTCCCATGCGTCCCTTGCGGCCCATGCGGCCCCTGCGGCGTTTTTATTTTTGACAGAGGAGTTTTTTAGATACGTTTTTGCCGCGTCTATCGCATTTCTCGGCCTTTTATCATCGGGACATTGTTTTTCGTAAATGTCAATTACTTGTTCCGCTGCAAAAATTGCATATTGAACATTTTGCTTTTTTGTGTACATTTTATTCAAAAGGCAATTAGCCCAAGACAGTGCATTCGAATTGCTATCAACTAAAAGTTTCTCAATGCATTCCTGTACCGTTTTGCAAGGATTTTTGATATACCATTCCTTGCCCTCGCTGCACGTTCTTTTCTTTTCTACAATTGCGAGAGATAGTTTCATTTTAAGCCCCTTTTTTGATATATTAAAAAACCTGTTCCCCTATTATATTGCGATAACCATATTTTACATCAATAACTTCAATCTCTATTCTCGTATCGTTTTCATCAGAATTAATTAGTCTGATAAATTCACCGGTAAACATTTCGCCACTTTTTGTTTTTACTGTTGCTGTCATTTTGTATTCCTTCGTTTCGGTTGCCTGACGATTATAAATATAACGATTCGCAAAAATGGTGTCAATGACGTCAATGGTGTCAAATACGATTTCTGTGATTATTTTCACTCGTTAGCTGTATTTGTTTACTTGTAAGCAATAAAAAAAGCGGCATAGGTACATGTCCCCATGCCGCTTGTGCCACAAGAGCGCGTTGTCTCGCTGTGGCGTATGCCCCGATCTGGTGCGGTATATAGCCGTATCGGAGACTATCCCATATTACTATATATGATCGTGTATGCCGTAGGTTCTCGCTCTAAAATATCATCCCCTATATCGTCCGGCTCCACAACATCCGCGTCAAGACCCAAAAAACGATAATCAATTGCCAGATACGCGTGAGCATCGAGCCATGAGCAAATCGGGTAATTATCATTTTTGCCAATGTTGCGGAAAAAGAAAACATTTTTCCCGCGCATCTTAGACAATAGATAATCCCCCAAATGCTCAGCCACTTTAAACCATCCGTACCCGCGCCCGATATACGATTCTGCCTTTTCGGCTATTGTGTTACGTTGATCATCAGTCAACACATTCAGTCTAGCAACAAGCAATCGGATATTTTTCTTTGCAAAGTAATCGGTTAGAAATCCTTTTACTACGCTTGTTTTCGCTTCGACAATCTCGGTTGCCGATACCATAACGCCACAGTGTTCAAAAAGCGTAGGATTTTTATCTTCCGGCTGAGTCGAAAATAGACGGATGAGGGAAGAGATTAAGTTTTTCTCGGTTCTAAACAAAACGATGTCTCCAGCAAGGAATTTTATTTCAGCCATACTATTCTTTTTTCCCAAATTCGTTTTTGGAGTTAGTCAAATAGTTTTTTACAATATATGTCAACCCCGCAGCAAGCCCAGCCCCGCCTATCATTTTAAGATCAGTTTGAGCTGGAATATGTCCAGACTGCAAAAGGGAAATGATAGACGGAAGAATAACCGTTCCAGCAGCAACAATAAACCCCTTGATAAAATCAGTTACGTTGAGAGATAAGAATTTAGACATTTCGATTCTCCTTTAAATAGGTTTTTTGATATATTCCCAAACATCATCTTTTGTCCACTTGCGATCGTACCATAACTTTTTAAGCGTCAATTCTGGTACGCCAAACAACTTTTGTACATGCGGACGGTCTCTATCAATTTGCCACTGTTGCGGTTTATCAAACCCACATTTCACGCATATTTCACATTGCAAAGTATTCCAATGCGGCCACGCGTTAAACCTCGCGCTCCATTCCTCCGGTTTACATTTAATACGTGGTTGAAAATCAACAGCTAATCCGGTATAGTGTACAGTCCACCGCTCTTTTCCATAGATAGCAATTTGATCTTTCTCGTTGCGCACGCCTCCCGTTGACGGTATGTAAACGTCAAGGCCGCTGCTCTCGCAATAAAACAAAACGCTTTCGGCCATTTGCCGTATTACCGGATGCAAGAGAGCCAAGTCTATGCTCATAGTGATAGGCTCATTGACAAAGACATCCCGCCCTGTCCACTCCCCCCGCCCACACTCTCGACTTCGCTACCAACCGTAATCGCTGCTTTTACATCCAGCTCGACCACCGCCCTTGTTTTGATAAAATCATCCGACCTTACAGCAAGCGCCCACTCGGGATGTGATAAATAGCCGAGCTTTCCGTAGCCAGCCTCTCCATACGCGCAATTGTAAACAATCGGTAAAATGGCAGGAACTGTTGTTGCTATTGCTATATATTTGTTGGCAGGAACACGGTTTCCATTTACAAAGTATTGCCAGCGTTTATAGTTTTGGGTGGCTTGATCTCCGTCAACTTGCGACCCGTCAAACTGTTGACACAAATCAATCCAAGTACCTTGAGGAAAATCAGTTTCAAAGTTAGGGTATTGTGAATACTGAGCCGTGTTGTCCGTCTGTATATCCCATGTTAACTTACCACCACTTGTGATAATATAATTGTGGAGGTTCACCCCCCAAGCTGCAAATTGGCCTCGCCACAATGTTGCATATGTTGCGGTATGCGGCTCTATTTTTACATGACAATGAAAATTGAATTTGTTTGCAGCTTGCAATTCGAGAAACTTATCATGCGTCATTATCGATGCGGTTGAACCCATACGAACACATTTTCCGATTGGCCCCGCCTGCCCTTGCGTAATGCTTGTTGGAGTCAGCGCATATTTGTTTTTATTTGCAGAATTGAAAAGGTTTCCACTTGCTTCCTGCAAAGGATGAAATGCAAAAATGTCTGAGCCGTATGCGGATATGTCAGAACCAAAAACACTCGCATTGAACATCATGTAGAGCTGCCGGTCAACACCGGATTGCAATGCGGGAACCATAATTCGGAGAATCATTACCTTGTTAGGCTGGTCGATATATTCCACTGAAGGTGTTATTAACTGTCCGGTTGTTTTGTCCAAAAACTGCACATTCTTTGCATCCGCATTAATCAATGCCCACGCACCTGCAAAAAGATTCGTACTGTCAAAATAGAGCGGAAATGCGGGGTAGCTTGTATGCGATCCCGTTATTTTTGACCCGTTGATTATTACAGACACCCCTGTTGTGTCGCGGGTTCCGGAATAAAAGTCCTGCTCATTTGTTATCTGAATATTTGGCTCTGCTGGAAGCGTGAGCGTTGTTGCATCTGGCAGCGTAACGCTATCCGTTATCAATGCAGATACGTCAGGGTTGTATCCGTAAAGGTATCTCACCGCAGTGATTGCGCTTGCCGCTGTAACGGTAACTTTTTTACCGCTTGTTGAAATCGCGGTAGGTGCACCCCATGCACCGGATGTGTAAACCTCAAAACCGGAAGGACTGGAAACGGATATGCTCTGCTGCATGTCAAAGGTTATGTCTGCGGTTGTACCCTTAAAATTTACTTTCGATATACGAGGAGAACGGCGGTAAGATGTAAGTCCGAGAGAGTATAATACAGCAAGCGCAAGACGTTTGCCAACAATGTCCTGCGCTGCTTTGGGTAAATGCACCCCATCCGCAGGATTCGATGCAACTGGAAAAGGCGAGAGATCGATAGTTGAGGGTACAACGAAAACCGATTGATTGTTATCCAGCAAATAGTGTCGCGCCCGAATCTGAGAATAGTTCTCAGTTGGAGTTGTTACCTCTAATCTCCTAACAAGCGGGACAATAAACCATTTTGAAATCCAGCGGGACGTAAAAATATCCGTAAATTCTTTTATATCATTAGTAAAAATGTAGTTGAAGTACGTGACATAATCATCTGGGACAGTGCCATAGTACCCATCAGATTCTCCCTGAAACCATATGATACCTTCAGGCGGGGTTGTTCCGCAGGCTGCCTTATATCGGGAAACCGAATTAAAGAACAAATAGCTATTTGTTCTTGTGTAATTACCCCAGAGGTCGACTGTGCTCCCGCCCTTTGAGGTGGATACAAATGCGACAGGAATGCGGAGATTTCTTATGAGCAAATTAGCCATTTCGGGAGCGTAAGACGCGCCGGGAGATCCTGCATCATTGTCAATCTCGCCGCCTGCAATATTCGTTTCTCCGTCCTTTGGCTCAATCGCTGCACCAACTTTCCACGCGCCGTCGTGGTTTGACAAACAAGATGCCATATCGTGAGCAATAGAGTAAACAAAACCTGTATTCCCTGTGGGATATGTTGCATGTTCAACGCCCATGTCGTTACTCTGTCCACGGGTGAGAAACACCGCGCCGACACCAAATATTTTAGTTCCTATTACAAGAGATAAAACAGTGCTACCCGCATTGAGAGAGCGTATTGACAAAACGTATTTACACATATCTCCTTGCGGTACAGATATAGACGCGCTCCAATTTGCCGTTCCGGTGCAATCCGTCCAATCAATCGCAATAGACCCATCTGCATATATGCTGTCGTCGTATGTCTTACGCACAATTTGATATTGCACTTTGGCAACAGTCGCATCGCCGCATGTCCCCGCAATTGCAACAGTGGCGGATGTCCCCGTGCGCTGGAAAACGCGGCCCTTTGCGGGTTCTGTTGTTTTTGCAATGTTGCCGGTAATTACTGTAATGTCGATAAAATCTATAAATGCAAGGGAAGGGATATCTTTAATCGCCGACATGTCCAGTATTGCTGGTGTTCCTGGCGTGTCGCTCTTGATTGTACAAGGACCTACCACATCCCAAGAATAAAGGATATATGTGACTCCAGCCGTCAGCTCCAACGTATCCCCATCTCTTAAATACAAATCATAGTAGCGTATCGTTTCGTCAACGCCCCAACCGTCTGCTCCGAATACGCCGCCTCCGAAATTGCTCATAGTATTCTCCCTGCATCGCCGATCATTACCTGATTGTCAGCGATGTTTTTTGTTACGGTTGTCCCTGCTCCGATCATTACGCCCCGCCCAATAATAATACCGGGCAAAATTACCGATCCCGCCCCAATACTCGCACCGTCGTAGACTATGGGCGGCTCTGCTTTATACCCTGCGTTTCCCGCTTTTGGATATTTGTCGTCTGTAAATGTAACATTGGGGCCAATAAATACCCTGTCACCAATCACCGCGCCGTTTGGTATAAATACCCCGTCCTGTATGTGTGTCCCGGTTCCTATAGTGCAATTTCTGCCGATAAAACAACGGCCCCCGATCACACAGTTCTCACCTATCTCTGTATTATCACACACTGTTGTATAATCCCAGATTCTTACGGTCGAGTGTATTCTTGCGAGCCTTGAAATCATAATATCCTCTCGTATATAGCCATCATCCCTTTTGCTGTTTCTGATATGTCGGGTATAATTTCTTTCTTGCGCGGTTCTACTTTACCATTAAGTATTGCAATCATCTGTTCGGCCATTTCGCGCTGGTCGCCCTCATTAATCCAGTAATCGGAATAAACATTTCCAGCATAGGAAATAGTTTTAGTTCCGCAAGCATTAGCCTCTAAACACACTCGGTTAAAATCACCATAGCGCACAAGACCAATAAAGTAATCCACCGAATTAAACACGTTCCTAAGCCCTATATGGTCAAACGCAATATGTGACATGTGAGAAGCATAAGAACAGCCGTTTCTATTTACCAACGGGAAAAACCATCGGTGCTGATCGCGTGGCATATACGCGCTGTGTAGTTTCGGTTCACCCACGACATTTGGGTATACCCACGGCCACATAATAAAAAGATCAAGCGGCCATTTAATATAGTGGCTATTCTCGCATGTAAAAACACTAGGCGAACCTGCAAATTTGCCATTGCTTTTTGTAGGTTGCCAGAATGTCTTGTCAACGCCCAAAGGAATGCAGTCTACAATGGTATTTTTATCGCATAGGCTTTTCCATATCTTTTGATGCCTCGGCCAAAATGTTACACATGCGTCGGCTGTCCGCAACCAGTTTTGACAAAGCATAAATCCATCCGAATGCCCATACCCGCCTGTCGTCCCTGCCTCAACAGCACTCTGGAAAACATGCTCCGGCGTACCGTGTCCAACCCATACTACTTTGATCGGCTTAGTTACGCGCTTTCTCATTACATCGGGGAAATGGGTATGTGATATGTGTACGTCCGCGTCTATGGCTTTGTCAAAATCTTTTGGATCTTGCACATTGACAAGTACAGAGTCGATGCCAAGCGCCTTTTCCCCATTGCAAATACTCTCTGCAACTCGGTGCATCCCCGACCCGTTTTGCATTACCCAGTGCGCGGTTTTCATTAGGTTATCCCATGCGAACTACATTTTGAGGTAAGCGTTGATACAACAGTCGAAACGCTTAATGCCTTGCTATCTGCTACGCTTGCATTGGTTGTACCAGTTGATATAAGTACAGATTGCGAGGTATCTTTGCTGTTTGCAGTTGTCAAGTTTGTTGATACAACAGTCGAAACGCTTAATGCCTTGCTGTCTGCTACGCTTGCATTGGTTGTTCCGGTTGATATGAGTGTAGATTGTGAAGTGTCTTTGCTGTTTGCTGTTGTCAGGTTGGTTGATACAACTGTAGATACGCTCAATGCTTTGGAGTCCGCTACGCTCGCATTTGTCGTGCCGGTTGATATGAGTGTAGATTGTGAAGTGTCCTTACTTGTCAAGCCCGATGTTGTTGCCGTAACCCCGGATATTGCTGCTGAAATGGAGCTAGAGTCCTGTGTAGCATCACCAGATAGGTTCGCCGATATGATGGTTGACAGAGACGTTGCTCGGCTTACATCCGACGATGCACCGGTACTATCGCTAACAGCATCAGAAGATAAATTCGCCGATATGATCGTGGATAGGGATACGGCCCTGCTTATATCAGAAGAATGCCCCGTGCTGTCGGATATTGCGTCTGCACTTGACAAGCTCACGGCCTTGCTATCCGCTACGCTCGCCGCAGTGCGCGCTGTAGCGTCGTTCTGGCTACCCGCTGGTAGTATTCCCGCCGCATCCGTTAGTATCGTTTCTATTGCATCGGCATAGTTGATACTTGCGGTCGGGCTGTCATTCTTTTGCGGGATGTTGTACCCGTTAGTCTGCTTCATACAATCTCCTTTATTTTGCTATTATCCATACTGGATAGTTTGGTCTACGTACAGGGATAAACCGTTTTGCCGCGCCTTGCTTTACAATAAGTTTGTAAGGTGGCCATGGGTAGGGATAAATCACGCTTCCAGCCAAAGCGCCGACTTTGCTATTCGCGGCTTTAACAACCGAATCCCGGCACCATATCGGTTTGCTCACAGTCATTGAGTCGGTTGTAGTAAATCTGATATAATTGCACCGTACCGGCTTGTTTAGTGTTGTTGCTGTAGATATAGTCCCGGTATCAATTCGTATCGTGTCAACAGACCCAGAAGCAAGTTGCTCCGCTAATGTCTGTGTTCTAAAATTAGCCGTCACTGTTTGGTTGCTCGTCGTTGTCAAGCTGCAAACCGCAGTACCGTTGCTGCTATTTAAAAACGTCACGCTTCCCGTCCAGTTTACAAATTGGTATCCACTGTTGGCCGATGCGGTAAAGTGGAACACCGTTGCGCTGTCCTGCGTGAGCGGCGTTGTGCTTGTAATTGTACCCCCCGTGCCAGCGGATGCGGTGACGGTATATTGTGGCAATAGCCCAAAGTAAGCTTGCGATATTAGCGTCTGCCCAGTTGCGGGTAGGCTCCACGCGGTATCGAGTCCTGATTTCCCAACATTTCCGGTTCCGCTTATTATATGTATACTATCTATTTTATAGTGCGAATCGAGGGATGCTTTATACCATACAGTATCACCGCAAGCAGTTAAAGTATCTCTAAGTGTATCAATTGGATTTAATAAATATGGATATAAAGTACTACCTATTATGGAGTTTGATGTATTGTTTAGATATGCACCAATATCAACACTACCAGCACCTGCAAGTTTACAAGCGGAACTATCCTGCACACGGTAATCTCGCTTTGCTTTATCCTTAAAAACCGGAACTCGCCAAAGAGAACCCGCATCAAAACTTTTAGCGCTTTGCCATGCCGCCAAATCTGTATACGTAGTGGTAGCGTCCAAAAACTTTTTGGAGTTGTCTGCCGCTGGTTGCCAATAGCAGTTTTTTGCAAAGCTATAATTTGATATTGTCAGTGGATTTGTTGAATCATACTTGTTCATAGTAACTATTCGAGCCGGCAAATCTTGCCCACTCGAAATATTCAGGGCAGAGTCAGAATAAAAAATATTATTGTAAAAACTAATATTTGTAAAATAAGCATCATTAAATCCCGCCAAGGCATTATCACAATTATAAATAGTGTTATTGTGAATAGCTATTGCTGACCTCATGTAAGACGAACCTAATCCGCCCCATAAAAACGCCACTGCACTATTGATTATAATGTTTTCGTATATACTATCATGGTTTCCCCCCTCCTGAAACGGCAAATAGAAGGCAGTTGCAGTGCTGCCTATTATCAGATTACGTCTGATAACATCATAAAATGGTTGCTCTTTTAGTCCAATTGCTTGAGAGCAGTTTACAAAAGTATTTCCATCTATTATCCAGCCTTTTGTATCGTACATGCGCATAGCAGGAGAAAGATTGTCGTGGAAATAGTTGTTTTTAAAAATGCATGAATCGCTATTTATCAATCCTGTCGGATCAGAGTCTCCAGATGCCATGCATCGGATAACCGCTGTGTTCTCTGTTCCGTTAGGCGCTGGCATGCTATAAAAAGCATTGTTATAAAATTCGACGTGCTTCGTGTTCTCAAATTCAAACATATACGCGCCAACGCCAGTGCTTGCGGTTGTAAATGATAGCCCGTAGAATTTAATGTATATCTTATTTGTAAGATTCATCAGTGAGTTTGATCCACCGTTTAAAATAACCGTCTCTCCTGAGTAAGCAGCAATTTTTATATAACTCCCTTCCGAACCGGAAGGCGGCACTAGTGTAGTTGCAGGTGTATATGTACCAGACCGGATAACCGCCGAATCTCCCGCACTCATTACAGTAAAAAGTTTTTCGATAGTCAAATAAGGATTTCCGCTTGAGCCGTCACCCGTGTTATCGTTTCCAGTTTTGGCAACATATTTCGTGCTTGCAGATGCAAGAGAACAAAGCAATATTATCAATAATATTTTTTTCATCTTGTAACCTTTGTCAAAGTTCCACCGAGAGAATTGAGCATCTTAGTAACGCACGGCGTATTAACTATATCCCCACCACCCCAAAAAGATATCTGAGGTATGGGGTAAATACCACCAAGTCCTGCATAACCGCTTGGAAACTCAGTATCGGTTGCAGAGATAGTATCTGAGTGATTTTTTATTGCATAGATTTTTGATCCAATAGCAACACATTTTAGTGTATCGCCAATTGCCCATGTCAATGATTTTGATGTTGTTATTTCAGCCGGGCCATCTATATTTTTTTTATAAAGATGGAGTCCATCATTAAATTCGACTGCAAAATAACAATAGCAATTACTTGTTTGCATACGTACACATGCATTAATTCTTTCTTCCGCCGCTCCTATTATGCAATAGGAGTACTGATCATTATCCACAGGAGAGTTATAATAGGCAAAACAGTATGAGTACCCTGTGGGTACAATATAATTATTTAGTATCTGCATTGCATTTGCATCACAAGATATAAAACCATTTCCCATCGGATTTGCATTTGCTTTACCATTAGGATTAAATGTGTAGGCTGGTATAACTGGCATAAGTGTATCCGTTGCAGTCACGCTTCCTGTGGTTGTCAACGTTACAGTATTAGGATTTGTCGCAACATTACTGCCAAGGGTTGCGCCACCAGTTACACTCCATGATTTAAAAGCCCATCCATTTGCAGGACTATTGCTTATTACTGTTACTGCTCCACTATCAACCGAGCCAGTAGATGGTGTAGTGGTTCCGCTACCTGTTGTGGCTGTGGTGAGAGTAATCGAAATGTTGTGGAAACTGGCCGTAATTGAGTGCGTTCCGATAGTAGTTAAACTACACACAGGAGTCAAATTGCTGTTATTAAGATAAGTTACACCACTTGCAGCACCCCAACTTGTAAACTTATAATGTGCATTTGCGCTTGCTGTAAAATGAAATACCGTCCCACTATCCTGTGTCAATGGAGTTGTCGTGCTAATCGATCCACCAGTGCCTGCGCTTGCTGTTATGATGTATTGTGGTTTTGCCGATGGCACATCCCCACCACCCCAAAAAGATATCTGAGGTATGAGGTAAATACCGCCAAGTCCTGCATAACCGCTTGGAAACTCAGTATCGGTTGCAGAGATAGTATCTGAGTGATTTTTTATTGCATAGATTTTTGATCCAATAGCAACACATTTTAGTGTATCGCCAATTGCCCATGTCA
>Ga0209083_1001881_pt1 | contig 21769 bp, 20 predicted proteins | sample AM7aDNAmetaG_FD_184132 | JGI IMG/M metagenome (GOLD analysis project Ga0209083, IMG submission 184132) | Freshwater microbial communities from Finland to study Microbial Dark Matter (Phase II) - AM7a DNA metaG (SPAdes) (version 3) | ecosystem: Environmental > Aquatic > Freshwater > Lake ...
AGCCATGTTTTCTGACAACTTTTATCCTGAGATGAGTGGGATTTCTGATTCTATTATTGAGTCGGCGCGTGAGTTGGCGAGCTTAGGGCATTTTGTGGATATCTACGCGGCGAAATATTCTCCGAAAGAATTTGCGATTTTCAAAGTGCCGGCCATCGAATTGGACTTAGGCAAAAATATTCAAGTTTATCGGTTTTTTGCTTTTTCATATCCGGCCCCGACCAATCAAGGGCGGATGGTGGTGCCGACTTTTCTGCGTTGGCTGAAAGTTAAGAAAAATCGGCCGGATGTTATTCACGTGCATGATTGTTTTGGCTTGGGCGTGGAAGGCATGGCGACCGCCAGGTTTTTGAAAATCCCTTTAGTGGGCACTAATCATACCCCGATCACGGAATTTCTGAAATATGGACCGGTGCAGAACAAGTTGATTGACAAGCTGGCGCTGAACTATGTTTCTTGGTTCTATAACCGTTGCAAGTTTGTCAGTGCGCCGTGCGCTGCGATTTTTACCGAGATGGAAAAAAATGGTTTCAAGAAGACGCGCCGGGTCATTTCCAATCCAGTCGATCTCAAAAATTTCTTTCCGGCTTCGGCGGAAGAAAAAGCCATTATTAAAAAAGAATTCGGCCTGTCTGATTTCACCGTGCTTTATACCGGCCGTTTGGGAGTAGAAAAGCACGTGGATGTGATTATCCGCGCGGTGGCCGCGGCGGCCAAAAAAATCCCAAACATAAATTTTGCCATTACGGGACATGGCGCGGCGGAAAAAGATTTGAAAAAATTAGCTTCGGAATTAGGAATAGGCGATCAGGTGAAATTTTTTGGCACTTTGCCGACTCCCGAGCATGCGCGGATCTATCGCGCTGTGGAAATGTTTGCCATTGCCAGTACGGCCGAGATGCAGAGCTTGAGCCTTATGAAAGCTTTTGCCACGGGATTACCGGCCATCGGGGTGAATGCGTGGGCCTTGCCGGAATATATCAATGAACAAAACGGCTTTATCGTGGAACCGGGAGATTTTGCCACGATGGCTGAAAAAATTGTTTATCTTTATAATAATCCAGCGGCGGCACAAGCTCTAGGACAAGGCGGCTTGAAGATGGTAGCTAATTTTTCGCCCTCGCAGATTGCGGCCGAGTGGGCGAAAATTTATGAAGAGACGATTAAGCAAAAATAATATGAAACTCACTTTTGCCATTCCGGCTTATAATGAAGAGAAACAGATTGGTGGTTGTTTGGAATCTATCCTGAAAGAAACTTCCGGTAAGAATTATGATATTGAAATTATTGTAGTAAACAATGCCAGTTCTGACCGGACCAGCGAAGTGGCACTGTCATATCCTGGCGTGCAGGTGGTTGATCAGCCGAAAAAAGGCTTGACCTGGGCGCGGCACGCCGGTTTTCTGGCAGCCACGGGGGAATTGATTGCTAATGTCGATGCGGATACACGTTTGCCGAAAGGCTGGCTGGACAGGGTATACAAGGAATTTTCTGAAAATAGAAATCTGGTCGCGCTCAGCGGACCATATATCTATTATGACTTATCGCCTTTGGCCAAGATCGGCACTAAGATTTTTTATTTTATCGGTTATCTCGGGTATCTGTTCAATCATTTTATTCTCCGGCGTGGCGCGATGTTGCAAGGTGGAAATTTTATAGTAAGAAAATCAGCCATGGAAAAAATTGGTGGTTATGACCTCAATATTGATTTTTACGGTGAGGATACGGATATTGCTAAAAGGATTCAAAAAGTTGGACGGGTGAAGTTCACTTTTAAACTGCCCATGTTCACTTCCGGACGGCGATTGACCAGAGAAGGGGTGGTTGTGACGGCTATCCGGTACGCGATTAACCATATTTGGATTACTCTTTTTAAGAAACCTTTTTCAAGAAAATACAACGATATTCGCGAATAGAACAAAATGAAAAAAATTGCTTCTAAATATAAATATTATTGGCGTCGACATGGTTTTCGTTATGCGGTTTTTTCCAGTTTGATTTTGCTGGCGGCCAGTCTGATGATCAATCATTTTGCCAGTCTCTACGCCAATCTGCGAGCCAGTAATTATGTGAATGATATCGTCCTGGATAATCTGCCAGTGATGGATGTGGATGGTCTTTTGAATTATGGGGTGGAGCTGTTTTTTCTGTTTGTGATGTACTGTGTGATTGTCGAACCGAAAAGAGCGCCTTTCGTTTTCAAAAGCATGGCGCTTTTCTATCTGATCCGTTCAGTTTCCATCACTTTGACGCATCTGGGCCCGTATCCGGTCATGACACCGATTGATCCGCGCAACTTATTGTCCACCCTCATCTCGGGTAATGACTTTTTCTTCAGTGCCCACACTGGAGTGCCTTTTTTGATCGCCTTAATTTTCTGGGATGAAAAATTGATCAGATATATTGCGATTCTCACCTCGATAGTTTTTGGCAGTTCGGTCCTCTTGGGTCATTTACATTATTCCATCGATGTTTTTGCGGCTTTCTTTATGACTTACGCAATTTTTCATATAGCGATGAAGGTATTCGCTAAAGAATATAATTTATTCAAAGAATGATGGAGGAAAAATCCAAAATTCATTTTATCTTAGTGGCCGGTTTTTCTTCGGATAATCAGGAAGTTTTAGGTTTGAAAAACATTTTGGAGGGCGTGGGCTACAGTGCCAGCGCAGTTAGTTTTTATGGTCCGAAAATTATCAACGACTTTACGCACCTAACCGAAAAAGACTGTGTTGCGCATATTAGTAAGGTCGTATCAGATGTCTCGACCAGATACGAAAAAGTTTTTGGCATCGGCATCAGTTTGGGCGGGGCGTTGCTGCTAGAGCACGCGAAAAAGAATTCTAATTTAGCTGGGATTGTGAGTATCGGCACACCGTTTCGTTTGAAGAACAAAAGATTGATGAATTTTGGAAAAAAAATATTTCCTGTACTTTATCCGATTTGGCGCCAGCTGCAAAAAATTGAAAGGTGGCGGCTCAATCCGCTGGGCGCGGCGCCGGTCATGGTTGATTTTATGGAAAGGCGATTCTTGGAAAACTTGGAAAGTATTACTACTCCGGTTCTTTTTTTGCACAGCCGGCGGGATGGCGTGACGGACTATTTGGCCTTGGAAGAGTATCTGCCGCGTATTGCCAGTGTCAAAAAAGAAGTTATTTTTTTCAAAAACGGTAATCATGTAATCAGCTATAATCCGCTCATTGCTGAAGAAGCGTTCAACTTTTTTGATCTGACCGGGCTTAGAGAAAAGACTTTGGAACTCAGCAGTGCTCTTTCGGAAAACATTGGGGCGGCCTTGGAATTTGAAAAGATGAAGTATGATCAAAAATAGTCTATGGTGCCAAATACAAATGAGGGAGACAGCCGGCTGGTGAGTGCTTCTCTGGCGGGGGATGAGGACGCTTTTAAAAAATTACTGGATAAATATTTGAAACCGATCTACGGTTTTTTGTATTATCTGACCAAAGATGCGACGGTCGCGGAAGACCTGGCGCAAGAGACATTCATCAAGGCTTGGAAAAATTTGTCCAAGTTCGATCAGTCTAAAAGTTTCAAGACTTGGCTTTTTGCTATTACTAAAAATACAGCGTTGGATTTTTTTAAAAAAAAGAAAACGACGCCGTTTGCTTTTTTTGCGGATGAAGATGGGCGCAACAGACTGGAGGATATGCCCGAGGACGCAATCTGGCCGGATGAAATCTTGGTGAAAAAAGATTTAGCGCGCGAACTGGAAGGCAGGTTGGCACTTCTACCGGAAAAATATCGAGTGATTCTCACGCTGCATTACAAAGAGGATTTTACGCTCACTGAAATTGCCGAAATTTTAGGCCGCCCCTACAACACGATTAAGGCTTATCATGGTCGAGCTTTAGCGGCGCTGAAAAAAACCTTTTTGGACTTGTAGTTGTGTCTAAAAGAATAAATGAATCGTATATAAATGTATGAAACCGAATTTACATCAAATATTTAAGGAAATGAGAGGAATTGAGCCATCTGCGAAGCTGGCCGGTTCAATTTTGGCGCGCATAGAGCGGTTGCAAAAAAGACAGATTAGACAAAAATTGATCTTGGCCCATTTCAGCCTAGTGGGCTCGCTCGGAGCGACTGTTTGGGCGGCCATGGCCTATGGCAATGCGTTTTTGCAATCAGATTTTTGGGTCCTGCTCCGGCTACTTTTGACTGATGCTTCCTCCGTCCTGCGCAATTGGAATGATTTTGCCTTTTCTTTGTTGGAAACTTTCCCGGCGGTCAGCGCCACTATCCTTTTGATGCCCGTGCTTATCCTGCTGCTTTCTTTTTCCGCTTATTTCAAATTGGAGAAGCGCAGTCATTATAATTATATTTAACATAAATTTATGCATGAAATGATGAAATCCAAAGGATTCAAAATTGCCGCGCTCGTGGTGGCGGCCATGCTCATCGCCCTGGTGAGTTTTATAGGCGGGGCTAAAGTCGGCGCACACCGAGCTTTGTTTTCCTGTCGGTGGGGAGAAAATTATGAACGGAATTTTATGGGTGGTCGGCCACCGATGAATGGTCATCAAGATTTTTTTGGGCCAATGATGCGCGGTTTTTCTGGTGGTGATTTTCGTAACGCCCATGGTTTGGCCGGCACAATCATTTCCGTGGCGACGGATAAAATAATCATCAAAGATAGGGACGGCCAAGAAAACACCGTGGCGGTGACGAATCATACGATTATTAAGAATCAAGCGAGTGATTTGAAGCTAAGTGATCTTAAGGCCAACGATAACGTGGTGGTGATGGGTCGGCCGAATGATGCTGGCACTCTGGACGCGGATCTTATCCGAGTGTTTGGCAATTTGCCTCCGACTGACCAAAACAATAATCAACCGGCTCCGAATAATAACCAATAATTATGAATATGAAAAAGAAACGTTATGTCTATCTAGCAATGGCTATTATCCTGTTGGCAGGAGGATATTATTGGTATAATAAGGCCCATTCCACTCAAAGCCAGGTGCAGTATCGGACTGAAGCGGCGGCTAAGGGCACTTTGGTTAGTTCTGTTTCGGCTTCGGGCAATGTTGTGGTCAATCAAAGTGCGACGGTTGACCCGACGATTACAGGCACTGTGGCTAGCCTAGCGGTGAGCGTGGGTGAGCAAGTGAAAAAAGGGCAATTGCTTTTTACTATTGTCAACGATCAATTGGGACTGAACGTCGATCAAGCGCAGTCTAGCTATAAATCCTCACAAGCTTCTTTGTTGAGTGCGCAGGCGGGAGTGACTTCCTCTGAAGCCAGTCTTAAGGCCGCTAAAAAAAGTGCTACCTCAGTGCATGAAGATAAGGTGGCGGCGGCGCAAAAAATTGATGCTTCCAAATCTTCCGTCACAGCCTCTAAGCAAAGTTTGACCAGTGCGGCTGCCAATCTAAGTTATGCCCAGCAGCAGGCAGCTAAACGGAATGTTACTTCTCCGATCGATGGCACAGTCAATGAAGTGAACATCAAAAATGGTGACGACTTGAGCCGGGTGTCCGGTTCCGGCAGTAATGCCAAGGCGCCGATCATCGTGGGGGATATGGGCACGCTGAAAACGCAGGTGCAAGTCAATGAAGTGGATGTGTCGAATGTGAAAATTGGTCAGAAAGTGACTTTGACTTTTGACGCCCTGCCAGATTTCACGGCGACCGGCCAAGTGGAAACTATGGATTCTCTCGGCACAGTCAGTTCTGGCGTGGTGACGTATAATGTGACGATTGGTTTTGACACAATAGATCCGAAAATCAAACCGGGCATGAGTGTATCAGCCGCCATCATCACCAATACTAAAGCCGATGTGATTATGGTGCCGAGCAGCGCCATTAAAAACCAGAACGGACAAGTTTACGTACAAGTTTTGCAAAACGGCGTGCCGCAGAAAGTGAATGTCCAGGTTGGTGATACTAATGGGACGGATACGGAAATCACTAGTGGGGTGAATGTCGGTGACAATGTGGTTACGCAGACTATCGCGGCCGGTGCCAAGAGTACGACAACCACTACTGGCAACACTGGTGGCGGAGGGATCAGAATTCCCGGACTCGGCGGTGGCGGACGAGGCTAACTTAAATAAATTAGAAAACAGATTATGATTGAATGTCGTGATTTAGTGAAAACATATATCAATGGCGACGTGGAAACTAATGCCCTAAAAGGTGTTTCCTTCGAAATCAAAGAGGGTGAGTTCGTGGCTATCATCGGGCCGTCGGGTTCGGGCAAATCCACCTTGATGCATATTATTGGCGCGCTGGATACGCCCACTTCGGGCAAATATATTTTAGATGGCCATGAAGTTTCTAGTCTTAATGATGATGAATTATCGGATATCCGGCGCACTAAGATTGGTTTTGTTTTTCAGTCGTTTAATCTTTTGCCACGAACCACGGTTATGCGAAATGTGATGTTGCCCTTGCTCTATTCCAACACTTCGGAAAAAGAACGCGAGCAGCGGGCATTGGAATCTTTGAGGTATGCTGGTATGGATGAAAGTAAAAAAAATAATCTTTCCAATCAATTATCCGGCGGACAGATGCAAAGAGTGGCGATTGCTAGGGCGCTTATCAATAACCCAGCTATTATTCTGGCGGACGAACCGACGGGCAATCTGGACACTAAAACCAGTCATATCGTGATGAAAACTTTCCAAGACCTTAATGCCAAAGGCCATACAATCATTCTCATTACACATGAAGAAGAAATTGCCAATTTTGCTGAGCGAGTCATCTCAATCAGAGATGGAGTGGTCGAAAGTGATGTGGTAAAAAAATTATAAAATTATGTTTATTGATTTATTAAAAGAAACACTCTGGTCTTTGACCGGCAATAAAGTCCGCTCATCTCTTACGATGCTTGGCATTGTGATTGGCATTGCTTCTGTTATCGCCATGGTGGCCATCGGTCAAGGTGCACAAAGTTCTATCTCAGCCAGTATCGAGTCGATCGGATCGAATCTGATCATTGTGATGCCGGGAGCGCAACGCGGCGGCGGGATCAGTGCGGGACGGGGCAGTGCTGAGACACTCACGATGGACGATGTGAATGCCATTGCGACGCAAGTACCGGATGTCAAAGCAGTGGCGCCGGAAGTTTCTCGCCGCTATCAAATCACCGCCGGGGGCAATAACACTAACACGCAAGTGGTCGGCACTTTGCCAACCTATCTGGATGTGCGTAATGTCCAAGTTGACCTTGGTTCTTTTATCAGTACTCAACAAGTGCAGGCTTCTTCGAAAGTGGCTGTCTTGGGACCCACTGCTCGAGATGACCTATTTGGAACGGATGCTAATCCAGTCGGGCAATCTATCCGTGTTAATGGAGTGGGGTTTACGGTTATCGGGGTGACAGTTTTGAAAGGTGGCGCCGGATTTACTAACCCGGATGATTATGTCTATATTCCGATTACTACTGACCAGCACTATCTGGCTGGTAATAGTTTTGTTTCCGACATCAGTGCGGCAGCCACTTCGCCGGACAACATCGCAGCCGCCCAGCAAGAGGTCACTGATTTGCTTCTCAATCGCCACAAAATCACTGATCCGACCCAAGCTGATTTCAATATTTTAAATCAAGCCGACATTATTTCCACCGCTTCCAGTGTGACTGGCACTTTCACTGCGCTCCTGGCTTCCATCGCCGGTATTTCTCTTCTGGTGGGCGGCATCGGGATCATGAATATGATGCTCACCACCGTCACCGAACGGACGCGCGAGATTGGCCTGCGAAAAGCGGTCGGGGTGCGGCGGATTTATATCAATCTGCAATTTCTGGCCGAAGCGGTGGTGCTAACATTTCTTGGTGGCTTCATCGGCATTATTCTCGGCTGGTTGATGTCTATGCTCGCTTCGCATTTCTTGAGCATGACTACGCAAGTTTCCGTTTCCTCCATCCTGCTCGCTTTCGGAGTGTCAGCGGCCATTGGCATCATCTTCGGTTTCTATCCAGCCCGGCGCGCGGCGGCTTTGAGCCCGATTGAAGCGTTAAGATATGAATAATTAAGTAATAATAAAATTATGAACAACAAATCAATTATAATTACAGTAGCAGTTGCCCTCATTGTGGGCGGGGCAGGATTTTATGGCGGCACGGTCTATGAAAAGAATTCTCTAGCCGCGCAAAATCAAGGCGGCATGATGACTCCCGGAGGAAATTTTGCTGGCAGAAATGGCGGCGCACAAGGTCAAGGTCAAAATCGCGGCGGCATGCGGAATGGCGGCGGCTTCCTGACCGGTAAAATAACCGCTAAAGACGATAAAAGTATTACGGTGCAAGACCGGAATGGCAGTTCTAAAATTGTTTTGTATTCTGCTTCGGCGACCGTCGGGAAATCGGTCGATGGCGCTCTCTCTGATCTGGCGACCGGTCAAAATGTGATGGTCAATGGTACGGCTAACTCAGACGGCTCAGTAACAGCGCAAAACATCCAAATCCGACCGGCAGCTCCGCAAGACACGGCTGGAGCGGTTCCGGCTGGCGCTCCGACCAACTAAAGTCAAATATTATTTCAGGGGATTATTTTAGTGTAAAGTAGAGACGCAGCAGTGCTGCGTCTCTACTGCGCTGGAAACTATTTTGCATATATTTGACGGCGCATTTGTGCGTGCTATTATTCCCAGACGCAACAATTAAGACTATTTTCTAAAACTATGGAATTTCCCATCAGAATCAATAAATATTTAGCCAGTCAGAATGTCGCCAGCCGGCGCGAAGCGGACGAGTTGATTGAAGGCGGGTTGGTCAAACTTAATGGCAAAAAAGCCAAACTGGGCGATATGGTGAATGAAACCGATGAAGTCACTTTTTCCAATCAGAAAAAATGTGTCTATTATGCCCTTAACAAGCCGACCGGCATCGTGACGCACAGTCCGCAAAAAGGCGAGCAGGGCATTTTGGAAGCGGTGAAATTTCCGGAAAAAGTTTTTCCGCTTGGGCGGTTGGACAAAGATTCCCGTGGCCTGATCATTCTCACCAACGACGGGCGCATGACGGATAAGCTTTTGAACCCGGATTATGAACATGAGAAAAAATATGTGGTGCAGGTGAATCGTCCGATTACGAAAGAATTCATCAAACGGATGGGGGACGGCGTGAAATTGGACGATGGTTATCGCACGAAGAAGTGTATCATCAAAAAAGAATCACCGGATTTTTTTTCCATCACTCTGACTGAAGGAAAAAAGCGCCAGATTCGGCGCATGTGTTCCGCTTTGAGTTATCGCGTCGTGGATTTGAACCGCGTGAGAATCATGAACGTGCAATTGGGGAGTCTTGGCGAAGGCCAATATCGCCCGATCAGAAAAGACGAACTGAAAGAACTTTTAGAGGACTTGGGATTGTAATTGTCATTTTTAGAGGTTAATGTATAATCACATTAAAGTAAAAAAATAAATTAATTATTTTTTAATAAAAAAAATATGATAAGTGAAATGCCAAAATTCGGGGTCTTTGCCGATGATCCTGAAGAAAGAAAAAGATTTATAGCTGCTCAGGCGAAGAGGAAGGAAAAATCACTAGTAACGGAAGCTACCAAAGGCAGAGAGTCTGTGCTTGACGGAGACATCATTGGCCAAGAGCAGATAGTCCGGAGCGTCACAAATAAGAACCTGGAGCAAGCGGAAGAAATGTTGGCAGGGAGCCCTTCTATAGAGAAAATCAAGGGCATGATCGCTCTGATGGATGAACATATCGAACATATCCAAGAATATCCTACAGACAAAGGAAAAGATAAGATGGATATAGGCAATATGGAAAAATCCTTGAAACTTTTGAAAATAGCGGAAAAAATCTTGTCTGAAGGCGGATCATTTGAAATTGCAAAAATATTGATGTCGCCAGGTGCCAAGGAATATTTAAGAGGGCTTTCATTAAAACTTAATGATGTTGCCAGAATGACAATTGAAAGTGGTCGCCTGGAGGAAGTTCAGAAAGTGAAAAACGAAATGGTTATGGCGATAAGCGTTTGGGATAATATTAATGCGGTTGATGAGGAAGCGGTCAAAGATAGCAAGTTGGTAATCGAAATGTTAAAGAAGGATATTGAACAGGCCTAGTTGTGATGGAAGCCGAACAATTATAAAAAGCGATGTTCACATGAGTGAGCATCGCTTTGTTTATGGGTTGAAGTTGAACTCCATGCCTTTGTCAGTTGCGACATGGACGAACATCACTTTATCTGTTTTGCATAAGATATGCGTGATGTTACTCCCTTTTTTGGGTAGAGACAAATTCATTTCCAAGGCATGTCTGTTGTTTCTCGTACTTACATCGACCAACGGCATTGATAAATAAAATTTTTCCTTACCTTTGCGGCTGAAATAGACTGCGAAATAGCGGGAGAATTTTTCGATATCAAACCATTTAATTTTTTTCGAAAAAATGATTAGTATCGAGTTGCTCCTCTTGATGAGGACTAGTTCTTTAATTGAGCGGAGAATTTCTTCTTCACTCAATTTTCCCATGAATCTTCCCGGGAATTTTATGAGTGATGACATGAGAATCTCCTTTTTTGAAAGTATTATTGATGGAAAGAACTGATGTTTTTGGAACTTTTTAGACTATCATCGGAAGAGCTCTTTGTCAAGAAAAGTTATCAACACTCGAATATTTATGGCGGTGGGACTGCTTGAATTATTTTTTGACTTTTTTAAGGTTAAATTATAGAATAGAAGCAGGATAAAATAGCTTATTAGGAATAAAAATCAATGACTACGCAAAAAATAGCCGGCTTAAAAAAGCAGTTTTTGGAGGAAATAGAGAAGGTCACCACAGTTGACGCGCTTTTTGAGTTAGAGAAGAAATATGCCGGGCGCAAGAGCGAATTCAATGAAATCCTGAAAAACCTCAAGAATTTGACGCCGAGCGAGCGCCAAGCAATCGGACCACTCGCCAACAACACGAAAAATGAAATCGCCGCCCTGATTGAAGCCAAGCGCCAAGCGCTGTCCGGCCAACAAAATTTGGCGGAAGAAAAAATAGATGTGACGTTGCCCGGCCAAAAACAAAACATCGGGCATTTGAATCCGATTTCCATTGTGCGCGCGGAAATCGAAGATATTTTCACTGGCATGGGTTTTGAAATTGCCGACGGACCGGAAGTGGAAACTGATTTCTATAATTTTGATGCTTTGAATATTCCAGCTGATCATCCGGCGCGTGATATGCAAGACACTTTTTTTGTAAAAGGTGAAAACCTGACTATGCGCTCTCAAACTTCGGCGGTGCAAGCTAGATATATGCAATTGCATAAACCACCGTTCCGCATCATTGCCCCGGGAAAAGTTTTCCGTAATGAAGCGACGGACGCCACACACGAACACACTTTCTATCAATTCGAAGCGCTGGTGGTGGGAGAGAAAGTGAATGTGGGCAACTTGAAACATGTCGCGGAAGTTTTTTTCTCGGAATTTTTTCAGACCGATGTCAAAGTGCGGCTGCGTCCCAGCTATTTCCCGTTCACCGAACCGAGTTTTGAGTTTGACATCACTTGTACGATGTGCGGCGGAACTGGCTGCAAAGGCTGTCGCGGTGGGGGCTGGCTGGAACTAGGCGGCGCCGGCATGGTCAATCAAAATGTCTTTGTGGCTGCGGGCTATCCGCGGAATAAGTATCAAGGTTTCGCCTGGGGCTTCGGCTTTGAACGTTTGGCGATGATGAAATATAAGATTGATGACGTGAGGCTTTTTCACTCGGGGGATTTGCGATTCATAAAACAATTCTAGTTTATTTATAAAATATGGGTGAAAAGAGTGTTATTGTCGATAATGAAGATAATCCAATCGGAGCCAAGGAAAGATCTGAAATTCAGCTAGTCGATATTTATCGGGTTTCAGCGTTATGGATTGTTAATTCCAAAAATCAGATTTTGATTTCCAAGAGAAGTGCTAATAAAAAAAATGATCCTGGAAGATGGGGTCCAGCAGTGTCTGGCACCGTGGCTCAAGGTGAAGATTACATGGATAACATATTGAAAGAAACTCAGGAAGAAATAGGAGTTGATTTAAAAAAGTATAATTTTAAAAAAATAGATAAGATTAGAGTGCCAAATGTCAAACACAATTTTTTCTGCCAATGGTATTTATTGAAAGAAGATTTGGATATTAGTAATCTTACAATTCAAAAAGATGAGGTGGATGAAGTGATATGGATGGACAAAGATGAATTTGAGAAGAACTTAATGCTATATCCGCAAAAATATACCATTAGTATGCCAGCGCACTTCGCAATTTTAAAGAAATATTGATTAAAAATATGAAATATAGCTATAATTGGCTCAAAGAATTATCAGGCACAAAACTGTCACCGGAAAAGGCGGCGGATGTTTTGACGATGCATGCTTTTGAATTGGAAGGTTTGGAAAAAGCCGGCCAAGAGTTTGAAGGTGTGGCGGTCGGGAAAATTTTGGAAGTCAAAAAGCATCCGAACGCGGATAAATTACAGATTGCGAGGGTGGACGTAGGCGGCGCACAACCCCTCCGTACCGGGTACGGGACACCTCCCCTGAGTACAGGAGAGGGTGATAAGGATGGACTTTTGATTGTCTGTGGCGCGCCCAATATTGCAGTTGGCCAAAAAGTGCCAGTGGCACTTGTCGGTGCTAAATTGCCAAATGGAACAGAAATCAAAGCCACTGAAATTCGCGGCGAAAAATCATTCGGGATGCTCTGCGCCAAGGATGAACTGGGACTGGGCGAGGATCATAGCGGAATTCTCATCTTAGATAAATCTGCTAAAGTCGGTCAACCATTGGCACAATATTTTGGCGAGGCGGATACGGTTTTTGAAATCAAAGTTTTGCCGGACCGGGCACATGATGCGATGAGTCATGTGGGCGTGGCGCGGGAAATGGCGGCGTTGGAAGGCAAAAAATTTGATTATGATTTCGACGAATTAAAATTGTCGGCTAAAAAATCCAAAAAATTATCCGTAGTGATCAAAGACAAGAAACTATGTCCGCGTTACATCGGCACCGTGATGGAGAATGTTGAGATCAAACCGTCGCCGGAGTGGATGCAAGATCGATTGAAAACTTGCGGCATCAAAGCCATTAACAATGTCGTGGATGCGACCAATTATGTGATGCTGGAACTCGGGCAACCGATGCACGCTTTTGATGCGGAACAAATCCAAAATCATAAAAACAAAAAAACGGAAATTGTAGTTAGGAGAGCTAAGGATAAAGAAAAGCTAGTTTTGTTGGATGATAGCGAAATAATTTTAGACGAGAATGATCTGCTGATCACTAATGGCGAAACACCCTTGGCGTTGGCAGGGATTATGGGTGGAAAAGATTCCGGCATCAATGAAAATACGAAAACCATTGTCTTGGAAGCGGCTAATTTTCATGCTATAAATATCCGTAAATCCAGAAGTAGGCTAAATATTAAGACTGAATCGTCCGATCGATTTGAAAAAGATATTGATCCAAACTTAGCAGAAAAGGCCATGGTCAGAATTATCGAAATCTTGGAACACACCGCCAATGCGAAACTGGAAGGAGTTGTCGATATTTATCCGAACAAGATCAAGCCGTGGAAAATTAAATTAGATTTGGAATATGTAAATAGTCTTTTAGGTGAAAATGTTACGCAGAAAGAAATTGTTAAAATATTAAACAGTATAAACATCCACCCAACCGTTCAGCCGAATAAAGTAGTATGTGAAATTCCGACTTATCGGATTGATTTGAAGACGCAAGAAGATTTGATCGAAGAAATCGGCCGTCTGCGCGGCTATGAAAAAATCCAGCCGCAAGCGCTGTTGGAACCGGTGGAACCGGCCAAGAAAAATGAGCAAGTGTTTTTCGAACGTCAGCTGAAAAATACGCTGGCCAATTTTGGGTTTGATGAAATGTATAACTATTCTTTCTATTCTAATCGCGACGCAGAAATTTGCGGACTAGGCGGTATCAAACATTATGAAATTGCCAATCCGATGAATCCGGACCAAGAGTTGGTGCGCGCCAGTCTCATTCCGAACCTTCTGAAAAACGTCCGTCAAAATCTTAAACATTTTGAAAGTTTTAATCTATTTGAAATTGGCCGAGTCTATTATCCGCAGAATAATCAGGCGGAAGAAAAAAGAATGTTGGTAGCGGCGTCTGTTCTGGAAAAAGACAAAGACGCAGATTCTTTCTATAGCATGAAGAGCGCAGTTGAAAATCTGCTGGAAAGTTTAGGCATAAAAGGTGTGGCAGTTTCTTTCGCAGAAACTAAATCCGCCGTGGCGCATCCGGGACGCGTGGCCGAAGTGAAAATATATAATCACGCGGTCGGCATGATCAGCGAAGTGAATCCGGCGGTTTTAGCTAAATATAAAATCACCAAGCGTGTCGCTATGGCAGAAATTGATCTGGAGAAACTATTGGCAGTGTTGCCGAAAACTAAAAAATATCACCCCATCAACAAATTTCCTTCGCTCACGCGCGACATCTCCATGATCGTGCCAGAAACTGTGACGTATGGTGAAATCGAGAAACTGACCAAAAAAATCGGTGGACAATTGATTGACAGTGTTTCACTGTTTGACTTTTTCAAAGCCAAGCAGAGTTTAGCCATCCGGATCACTCTCGCTGCCAAAGACAAAACCTTGGAAAGCGTTGAAGTGGAAAAGGTGATGGAAAAAATAATTTCAAGCTTAGAGAAAGAGTTGAAGGTGGAAGTGAGAAAATAATATGCGCGAAATTCCAAAAACGTACGAACCAAAAAAATACGAGGACAAGATTTATAAGCTTTGGGAAAAGAGCGGTTTTTTCAACCCGGATAATTTGAAATTGCCGAAGAATGCCAAGCCGTATACGATTATTTTGCCGCCGCCTAATATCACCGATAAATTGCATCTCGGTCATTCTTCGATGTTGGCCATCCAGGATCTGCTCATCCGCTTCCATCGGATGAAAGGCTATCGGACACTGTGGCTGCCAGGGACGGATCATGCGGCCATTGCGACGCATAATGTAGTGGAGAGAAAACTTCTGAAAGAAACCGGGAAAACCAGGCATGATTTGGGACGGAAAAAATTTTTGGAAGAGATTTGGAAATTTTTGCACGTGACGCAAAAAACTATTCTGGGCCAGACCAGGAAAATGGGGGCATCGCTGGATTGGTCGCGCGAAGCTTTTACGATGGATGAAGAAAGAAAAGTGGCGGTCAAAAAGATGTTTATCGATATGTACAACGAAGGCGTAATTTATCGCGGAGAAAGAATTGTGAATTGGTGTCCGCGCTGCCATTCGACTTTGGCGGATGATGAGTTGGAATATGAAAACCAAAAGACCAAACTTTACACTTTTAAATATGCTAAAAACTTTCCGATTGCTATCGCTACCACGCGGCCGGAAACCAAACTAGGGGACACGGCGGTGGCGGTGAACCCGAAAGATGAAAGATACAAAAAATTCATCGGTCAAATAATTGAGGTGGACTTTTTCGGCGTACCTTTGAAAATAAAAATCATCGCTGATCGCAACGTGGAAAAAGATTTTGGCACCGGTGCGCTCGGCGTGACCCCGGCGCATTCCATGGTGGACTGGCAGATGGCGGAAAAAAATGCGCTTCCAATCGTGAAAGTCATCGACGAGGATGGTAAGATTAAAAATAATTTCGGCCAGTTTAGTGGTCGCACGGCGCTAGAAGCGCGCGAGCTAGTCGTTTCCGAATTAAAAAAGGCAGGTCTTTTGGAAAAAGAAGAAGAGATGGAGAATAATTTGTCGACTTGCTATCGTTGCGGCACCGCCGTGGAACCATTGCCGTCGAAGCAGTGGTTTGTGGCGGTGGACAAAAAACTGAAACGTCTAGGCAATAAATCTTTGAAAGAAAAGGCTTTGGAAGTGGCCAAGCAGAAAAAAATTCAGTTCATTCCGCTCCGTTTCGCTAAACGCTATACCGATTGGATGGAAAATTTGCATGATTGGTGCATCTCAAGACAAATCTGGTTCGGGCATGAGATTCCGGTGTGGTATCGGAGTTCAGAACCTCACCCCAGCCCTCTCCTGAATACAGGAGAGGGGGTAAAGCCCCTCCGTACAGGGGAGGAAGTTTACGTTGGGGATAATCCTCCGGTGGGGAAGGGTTGGACGCAAGATCCAGACACGCTCGATACTTGGTTTTCTTCCGGGATGTGGACATTCTCGACTTTGGGTTGGCCTAATAATTTCAAGAAGAATGAAAAATCGGGTGACTTGAAAAAATTCCATCCGACGCAAGTGCTGGAAACCGGTTATGAAATTATTACACTCTGGGTGTCGCGCATGATCATGATGTCACTGTTTGCGGTGGGAGAAATTCCATTTGAAAATGTTTATCTGCACGGCATGGTTTTGGACAAGTTCGGCAAGAAAATGTCTAAGTCGAAAGGCAATGGCATTGATCCCTTGGACATGATTGAAAAATTCGGCACGGACGCCGTACGCTTGGCGTTGCTTATTGGTTCCACCCCAGGCAACGATGTGCGGATCTCGGAAGAAAAAATTGAATCTTTCCGCAATTTTGTGACTAAACTCTGGAACATCTACCGCTATGCGGCCACGACTCATCCGGACATGCAGCTGGTGGAAAAAATAAACCCGAAAGACATCAAGACCTTGGCCGACAAGTGGATTGTGAGCAAGTCGAATATCCTAATTGCTGGACTGACCAATGATCTGGAGGGATATAAATTTTCCTTGGCGGGAGAGAAGCTGCAAAACTTCATCTGGAATGATCTGGCGGATTGGTACTTGGAAACGAACAAGATTGAAAAGAATGAAAAAGTGCTGGGCTATGTCTTGGACAAGATTTTGAAACTGACCCATCCGTTCGCGCCGTTCGTGACGGAAAAAATATGGACCGATATGCCCGCCTCATCGGCGGATAAAATGTCTCCAAAGGTTCGACCTTTGGCGCGCCAAAGGTCGAACCTTGATCTTCTGATGGTTTCTAAATGGCCAGTGAGTGACAAGAAACTAATTGATAAAAAATCTGAGAAAGAATTTGAGAAGCTGCAAAAAACTGTCGGTCAGATTAGGAATTTGCGTTCGAGTTATAAGATTGATCCGGTGCGTGTCATTACGGCTTACGGAAAAGTCGCTAACCAGGGCATCATCGAGAAGCTAGCGCGGGTGAAAATATTGGAGGCTAAACCTCCAATTGGAGGGTTAGCCTCCGTAGGAAAATCTTTGGTAAAGATATCCGATCTAGGAATAGACATTGCGGAACTGATCGACACGGAAAAAGAAAAAGTCAGATTGCAAAAAGAAATCGAAAATCTAACAAAATTAGTTTCAAACACAGAGGGACTTTTGGCCAACAAAAAATTCACCGCCAGCGCGCCGAAAGAAATTGTGGCGCAGAATAAATCCAGACTGAAAGAATATCAAGAAAAGCTGGAAGGACAGAAAGAATTGTTGGGGAATTTGGGATAAGAACGAATAAGATAAGTATCAGGAGAAAATAGTCTGACGCGTTGAGCATGTCCGGCTATTTTTTATTTTACAGTTTGTATGAATTATGCTAATATCAGGCAAGGTGGGGGTGTGAATATTATGATAAAAAAGCTTTATTTTAAGCAATAAACCTAATTTACCTTTGACAAAAGCCTAAAAAGGGAGTATAATTGAGCATCGTACCTGAAGTTGTGTTTTTAGTTATTTATCAAGGTAAATCGAATAGTTGCCCTGGCAGTAATGTTGGGGAGGAAAGTCCGGACACTTTTTCGTCGCAAGGCGGAAAGCGTAGTGGGTAATTCCCATCCAAAGTAATTTGCGGGGTGCGAGCAGAGACGTTCTTATTAGCAATAATAAGAATATCCTTCGGGATAAGTTCTTATGGAAACATAAGAAGTGAAACGGCTAAATCCCTACGTGAGTGCAAGGCCGTGTTCTGTAATTTACGTAATTACAGAAAGTGCCGCATGACTCCATGAGTAATTATGGAGCTAGATAAATGACTATTCTTGTCTGCCGATGAGGCAGGCTCGACAGAATCCGGCTTATAGATTTACCTTGATAAATGATTAAAATATGAAAAAATCAGAATTATTTTTTAGCGCCATCCAAGTCCCCGTTGATTTTTTGATGTTGGTCTTGGCGGCGGTTTCAGCCTATACTATCCGGAATGTGCCGGAAATTTTGGCGTTGAAACCCAAACTCTACACTTTCCCTTTCCATAGCTATATCAAAATTATTCTGATGGTGGCACCGATTTTCATCATCATCTATGCCATTGAAGGCTTGTATGACATCCGCTCTACGCGCAAATTTTGGAAAGAAGTGTTGAAGATTTTTTCCGCCACTTCCATCGGGTTGGTGATTGTCATCGTGGCGATATTTTTGAAACGGGAATGGTTTTCTTCGCGCTTTGTCATTTTGTCCGCTTGGATGCTGGGCACTTTCTATATCGTCATGGCGCGCTATTTGATCCAGCTCATCCAAAAATGGCTTTTGAGGACGCGCGGCATCGGGGTGCACAAAATTCTTTTGATCGGTCGGAATGGCAAGATGGACAAAATTTCCAAAATCATCAGCCAGACTCCGAACATGGGATATCGCGTCATCGATCAAATTGAAACGGCTAGTCCGCACATAATTAAAGGCATTCAAAAAGAAAAAGGCATTGACGAAATCATTTTGTGCGACCCGATGATCACGGACGCCGAGCAAGAAAAATTGATCGACTATTCCGCTATTAATAATATTGAATTTAAATATATCCCCACTACGTTGCAAACTTCCAAATTCACTTTGGGCGTCCTCTCCGGCGAGCCGATCATCGAGGTGAGAAACACACCTTTGGAAGGTTGGGGCCGGATTTTGAAACGGGTTTTTGATATCATCGCTTCGATCTGCGGCATCATCATCACTTCGCCGATCATGCTTGCCACAGCGCTGGCAATCAATTTAGACAGTGAAGGCCCAATCATCTACAAGAATGAACGCATCGGCGACAACGGTAAGAAGATTTTTGTGTATAAATTTCGCTATTTCAAGAATGAATTTTGCATTTCTAAGAAAAACCCAAATTTGCAAGACGCTTTGAAATATGAAAAAGAATTGATTGATAAGCAAAGTGTTAGGAGGGGTCCGCTCTACAAAATCAAAGACGACCCGCGAAAGACGCGGGTAGGCAGATTCATTGAGAAATATTCCATCGATGAACTGCCGCAATTTTTCAATGTGTTGTTCGGTTCGATGAGCTTGGTGGGCCCGCGGCCACACCAGAAAAGGGAAGTGGAAAAATATATGGAATATCACCGTCGACTTCTCACTATCAAACCCGGCGTGACCGGCATGGCGCAGATTTCCGGCCGCTCGGATCTGGATTTTGAAGATGAATATCGACTTGATTTGTATTACATTGAGAACTGGTCTTTGTGGCTCGACATTCAAATTTGTTTGAAGACTGTCGGGGTACTGTTTCGAAAAAGACGCAATTTATAGTATTTTTTGAAAGTTTCCTTAAAATCGCCTTTTGGGCGGTTTTTTGGTATAATGGAGTTATATGAGAATCGCCCTAGTTCATGATTATTTAGTGCAGAATGGCGGCGCAGAAAAAGTGCTGGAAGCTTTTTGCGAGCTTTTTCCGGATGCGCCGATTTATACTTTGATCTATAGCGAGAAATTGATGCACGGCAGTTTCGCCGGCAAGGACATTCGGACTTCTTTTTTGCAAAAAATCCCTTTTGCCATTATGCGCCATCGTATTTTTCCCCAGTTCATGCCTTTTGCCATCGAACAATTCGATTTTTCCGATTATGATCTGGTGCTCTCTGATTCTTCCAGTTTCGCTAAAGGCATCATCACTGGCGTGGACACGCTGCACATTTCCTACATCCATACGCCGATGAGATTCGCGTGGGATGATTGTCAAAAATATACGCGTGATTTTTATTTTCCACGCCTCATTAAAAGACTTATTCCTTTTGCGATGAATTATATAAGGATTTGGGACAAAATCAGTGCTGATAGAGTTGATATTTTTATTGCAAATTCTAAATTCGTGGCTCGTCGAATCAAGAAATATTATAACAAGGAAGCTATAGTTGTAAATCCACCTGTGGATACGAAAAATTTTTCTATTATAAAAAATGTACAAAAAAAAGAATCAAAATATTTTCTTATGGTAGGACGGCTTATTACATATAAAAGACATGATATTGCCATCAAAGCTTTTAATAAATTAGGATTGAAATTAAAAATAATCGGCAGAGGACCAGAGCTAGATCGTTTGAAAAAAATTGCGAAAACAAACATAGAATTTTTAGGCAGAGTTGATGATGAAGAATTAAAAAAATATTATGCTGGATGTGAAGCTTTTATCTTTCCGCAGGAAGAAGATTTCGGAATTGTGGCTATTGAAGCATTGGCTTCAGGAAAGCCACTTATAGCTTATCGCGGCGGCGATATTCCGGAACATATGGAAGAAGAAAAAATGGGCGTATTTTTTGACAAACAATCCCCAGAAGCAATCATTGAGGCGGTAAGAAAATTTGAAAAAATGTCATTTGATCCAGAATATATCAGATCAAAAGTTTTGAAATTCGACCGAGAAATTTTCAAGGAAAAAATGAAAGAAATTATTGAAAGAGAAACGAAGAAACATGCAAATAAGCAATAAAAAACCGCGGAGGTCGATTATATGATCGGCTTCCGCGGGCACTTCTTTAGTTTTTGTGATATTCCATATTTACTAATCAAAAGATCCTTTATTGCCAGATGATGAATTACCCATACCTCCCGGTAAACTTATGCCCATAACATTTTCCTCTGATTCAATATTAACAACGCGGCTGTTTTTAATCCAGAATCGCAAGATGTCAACATAAACGCTATCTGACCCAGTAGCCATTCCATAGGAGGCAATGGCCATGAATGTATTTTTACCACCACTTGCTTCCGCAGGTTTTTTATATTCCCAAACTTGCATTCCATTTGTGGAAAATTTTCGATGCGGCTGTCCGAGTTTCTCTGTAACCGTTGACGCACTCATCCCTTTTTGGAAATTAGTGGAAGCTTCATCATTTTTCCATGCTGCCTTATTTGTAGCGCCACAGCCACTCAGTAAGACACATAAAAAAACAATCAGCATTCCAATTACCACAAAAAACGATTTTCTCTTCATGATTTATCCTCCTTTTTGGTTCTCTAGTAATTTTGTTGGATTATGGTATAGCTAGTTGATAAAGCCTAGCCCTTCTTTGTTAAATAAACTATAGTTTTTAATTATACTTCTTTTAGGCAAAAAGTCAATATTTGATAAATTTCAAGAGTACGCTATGATGAAATGACGTCAAAAATGGTTAATGAACAACACGCATGGCACGTATCGGAATTGATATAAGATGTTTATCTGACGGTAAAAATACAGGAGTTGAAGAATACACACGAAGTATCCTTGAGCAGCTTTTTGAGTTGGATAAAAAAAATCAATATATACTTTTTTTGAATTCTTTTCGAAAATCCAATTTTGATCCCGTCATATTTTCACGGTTCAAAAATGTTAGTGTGAAAAAGTTTAACTATCCAAACAAGTTTCTTAATTTTTGTTTTTGGTATTTGCGCTGGCCATACGCGGATATTATGTTGGGCGGAGTAGATATTTTTTTCATGCCGAATATAAATTTTGTTGCACTTTCCAAAAAAACAAAACTAGTTCTGACCATTCATGATTTGTCATATGAAATTTTTCCGCAAACTTTTTCAGTCAAGCGCCGTCTCTGGCATCATATTCTGAATCCCCACAGACTTTGCCAAAATGCTAATAAAATAATTGCAGTTTCGCAGTCTTCGAAAAGCGATATT
>Ga0209083_1001884_pt1 | contig 21758 bp, 12 predicted proteins | sample AM7aDNAmetaG_FD_184132 | JGI IMG/M metagenome (GOLD analysis project Ga0209083, IMG submission 184132) | Freshwater microbial communities from Finland to study Microbial Dark Matter (Phase II) - AM7a DNA metaG (SPAdes) (version 3) | ecosystem: Environmental > Aquatic > Freshwater > Lake ...
TGAGCCTCAGCCGATAAATAAATCCTGCGCTGCCGCTCGTTCAATATTGGGAGAACTGCCTCTATCCGAGTCTTAATAATGTCATTAGTTTCCATTGTCGTTTTCGACAAAGATAACTAAATAAATTCAATTATTGAGCATGTTATATATTGACAATTCCTTAAAACTTATAATTGCATAAATAGGTTACGTACATTAACATAAATCTTTAAAAAGGATTTAGCTAAGTAATAAGTAGGATTAAATGTCATAGTTTGGTTGTTAATTTCCGCGAAAGAATATGGTATAAAACCTTCGTGTCACTATTTCTCTATCTATCCTGATATTGACCACTATTTTCACATGTTCAACTGAATAAGGTAAATAAGGTTGGTTTACCGCGCCGAAATCAAGCTATTAAGGTCAAAGAATAATGAAAAATAAGGTTTGATTTATCTAAATATCTTATTTCCAACATCTTAATTTTGAGGATAATAAACAAGTGGCGAAATGCAGGCAAACCTTATTTCAGATTGTTTCTCAACCTTAATAGTCATCGCATGAACCCCCAACAAGAACCTTATTTACCTTATTTCAGGAACCGGATCTGTCAATGCCTTTTGGGAAGGGTCAAAAACGGCGACCCCTACCTGTGAATCAGCACAACCATAATAAAGGAACCATTTGCTATGGAACCAGGCAAGACCCTCCATGAAAACTGTCCCATCCTTGTACTGACCGCTTTTCTCGTAAGCAACCATTGGCCTGAAAAATGGCAGATCGAGTCGCTCTATGGGTTGATAAGGATTGTTCAGGTCAAATAAGACCTGACCGCCGCAATACGCCCCGGCAGTAAACCGTTTGTCACGGTTTTCGTCTTTGCTGTTCTTCCCATTGTAAAACAGAAGAATTCCTTTGTCAGTTTTGATAGCAGGCGGGCCACATTCAGTTAGGGAGCTATCGAAAAAGCCGTTCCGTGGAAGGATCAGCATTTTCAATTCGTTTTTTTCGTCAATCACAGGTTGCCAATTGATCAGGTCATCGGAAAGTGCTGCGCAAACCCCATTCTCGCCCCAATACATAAAATAGCGCCCATTTATTTTGGTAATGACCTGCCTGTCGTTCTTCACTGTTGTAACAATGGATGCCGATTTGGTTGCCATATCCTTGAAACGTCCGTTATAGGCTTTGTAAAACGCCGGGCCGTGCTTGTCCCAATGAATCAGGTCTTTAGATGTTGCAATGGACAAACGTGGTACCTTCCGGTTCCATGCTGTATAAAACATCACGTAAAGTCCATCTTCAGTCATCGCCACACGCGGATCTTCACAACCTCCAGGCCACTCAAATTCTTTTGCTTTGTCAATGTCGGGGAAAAGTACAGGTGCCGGTAACCGTGTTAACTTCAATCCATCAACACCTGAGGCATAACCGATCCGGGAAGTCCTGGATCCGATCCCGGTTGCCGTATTGTCTTCCGCCCGATAAAGCACAACAATCTTCCCATCTTTAATTGTAGCTGCCGGATTGAACGTATCGCTCTCTTCCCATTTCGAAATTCCACCCTTCATCGGACAACTAAAAGTCGATGCCGGGTTTGGTGAAATGACCGGATTGACACCTTCGGGCCTCACGAAACCACCCAAGGCCCAGTCCGGTAGTTGATAACCCTTGTCCTGACCAAAGGTAAAGGTCAATAATCCGATATAGAAAAACAGGACTAACGAAGAGAAAAGATTGCGTTTCATAAGTGTGACTTGATTTACCACAAAGATAATTTATCTGATTGCTTAAATTCATTAATCGGAAAATAACAGAGGATTTTTAGTGATTTGATTGTACTCTGCATTAAAAAAGATCCACTTCCCTTTCGTTCAAAGGTATTGTGCTTGCTTAATAAAAGTTTTCAAGAATAACTTGACCAAATAGGCAAAGTAATAAAAAGAATAACATAATTTTGCCATTTGAAGGCACAATGAAATGATTCATTTAAAGGTTTGAAAAATCTCTTTTTATGCAGATTCGATCTATTATTCATGTTGCGAACACAGGATTCAAGTCAAATAGGATCTCCAAAGGACTGTTTTTGAGAATCATAACTATCCTTGTTGTTTTATTGTCACTCGCCTTTTCTGCCAGACAAGAAAATCCTGAATCCAAAAGAGTCGCAGGTGCCGTCCACCCGCTTGAAAAGGTTTACCTTCATCTTGATAAAACCATTTACAGGTCAGGCGAAGAACTCTGGTTCAAGGCTTATCTTGTGGATGCCAATACCCACAAGCCCGAAACTTTAAGCAAGATTGTTTATGTTGACCTTATCAACCCTGAAAATCAGATTATTGCCTCCAGGATCCTTCGAATGGGCGAAACAGGTGGTGAAGGGGAATTTAAGCTTTCGGACGATCTTCCAGGGGGTGAATATATAATCAGGGCATACACCAATCTGATGCGGAATTTTGACGGGAATTGGTTTTTCAGGAAAAAGATCCTTGTCAGGTCGATCATTTCAAACCAAATTGCAAACCGCGATACCTCACTGCAAAACCAAAATTACCAAAGGTCTGACACCGATCAAGTTGTCCCCAAACCAGATCTCCAATTCTTCCCTGATGGTGGTTTTTTGGTCGATAGCCTTGTAAATCAGGTAGGTATCAAAGCGGTGGGGCAAGACGGAAAGGGAATGGATATTTCGGGGACTGTGTTTGATCGTTCGGGAGTTAAGGTATTGGATTTTCAGACCGAGAAATTTGGCCTTGGCATGTTCAAGTTTGTCCCGAAAGCGGGTAACAGATATAGTGCAACTGTTGTCTTAAATGGTTCAACTTTTATGTATGACCTCCCTGAATCTTTGGCCAAAGGTGTTGTGATGCAGGTCATCGAACAAAAAGATGCGTTTGCTGTTGTTATCAATTCTTCGTTACCCAATGGCATCAAAGGATTTAAGCTGACCGGAAGGCAAAGGGACAACCTTGTCGGGAGTTCCGAAATTTTGGGCGATGTGAATGGGGCGAAAGTGATGATCCCGAAAAATATCCTGAAACAGGGAATTGTACAGTTCACACTGTATGACAACAATGACTCGCCCCTTTGCGAGCGGTTGGTTTTTGTGGAGACAAAAGAGTGTGACCCGATTGTGAAGATCGGAACAACAAAGAAAATCTATGAAAAAAAGGAGCTTGTGGAACTTGAAATTTCGTCTGATCTGACCCTACTACAAAACCAGAAAGAAAACCTGTCAATCTCTGTTGTTGGCTTATCCGATTCAATAACTGATCATTACGATTTGAATATCAAATCGTACCTCCTTTTAAATTCCGAATTGAGGGGCGAAATTGAGCACCCTGGCTATTACTTTGTTTCGGATGACCCACAAAGGAAAAAGGTATTGGATCTTTTGATGATGACGCAGGGGTGGAGGCAATTTATCATCGGGGATACATTGCAGCAGAATAACCGTTCAAAATTTTACATTGAGAATGGGTTAAGTTTCTCAGGAAATGTCAGAAGGTATAACAACCAGGAAAAACCTTCCAAAGCATTGGTCACAATGACTTATAGGAACAAGAAGGATTTGGTAAACAGTGAAATGGAAACAGACGATAATGGGCATTTTGTTTTTGATAATGTTGATTTAATGGATAGTACGACTGTTTATTTCCAGGCCAAGACTTTAAAAGAGCGGAAGAGTAGAAATGAAGACCTTTTGACGCCAAACAGGAATCTTTTTATTGTAATGGACACCTTGGTGCCTCCCGAAGAACCCTACAAAAAAACATTTGAATATTCAAGTACCAACAGACAACTTCAAGGTATCCCAATCCAAACAGAAAAAGAGCCAGTTTTTCAGGTTCAAAAAGGAGATATATTGATCGGAGATGTTTTGGTTTCTGCCAGAAAAATTGATAAGGATGCTGCAAAGCGGTCGATGTATTTTGAACCTTCAAACCACCTTGACTTTAAAGAGCTTCGGAATATCGGTGCCCGTAACATACTGGAGGCAATGGATGGAAGGCTACCAGGAGTCAGTATCGATGGGGAAAACGTTGTAATCAGAGGAATACGCTCGGTGAGTGGCGGATCCGAACCTTTGTTCCTATTGGACGGAATGCCTGTCAGCATGAGCACCATTCTGAGTTTCCCGGTTGACAATATTGATTACATTGACATATTAAAAGGATCAAAGACAATCATATACGGATCAAGTGGAGCCAAAGGGGTGATTGCGGTTTATTCTTTAAACGCAGCCGATCTACTTAAGAATACGAATGAAATTAAGCCGAGGGGTATATTGAGCATTAAATACTCGGGCTATAGCAAATCCATAAAATTCTATAATCCGGTTTATAAATCGGAAGAATCTGCCAAAGAAGCATTTGAGGTTGGATCGACTCTCTATTGGAACCCAACTTTGAAATTTGGGGAAGCTGACACACTGAAAATATCCTTTTCTACGGCAGATTTGCCGGCAGTTTATAAAGTCAATCTGGAAGGGATCACTTCAGATGGGATTCCGCTTCATGCGGAGATAACTGTTGAAGTGAAATAGTCCAACCTAATTCAATTGCTTCCTGAACTTTCAATAATGTCCGTATTTATCGATCAATTGCGAAAGCATCAACAAACGCTCTTTCGTCACCATGGGGGCAATAGAACAAGCCGTGCTGAGAATGAAACCTTTGCCTTGATTTTTGCCTGTTTCGATGATTTTTATTACATCGGCTTCGGCCTTTTCATCATTGGCATAGAGGAGCGAATTGACAGAATCGATGTTCCCCTTGATAAACAGATCGTTACCAATCCGTTCAAAAGCATTTTCCAGATCGACATTGCCGACAGGAAACGGATCGAGACACTCCAATCCTGAATTGTGACTTTCGCGCATCAACTCCAACCGGTCGGTAATCGAACCGCAGGTATGGATATAGACATGCACCCCCTTTGCACGAATGGCAGAAATGATCTTTTGCTCATAAGGCAGCACAAATTCAACGTACTGTTCCGAAGAGATAAAACCCATCCCGGCAAACGGCGAGGATACCTTAATGGCATCAATGGGTTTGTCGCACATCTGAACAGCCAGGTCAAGGATGCCATCTGCAAATTTATCAAGGATGGCCTTGCATTTGTCGGGTTCCATGATCAAAGCAACCAGGCCATTTTCGTAACCCACCAAGTCAAGGAAATAATCGAATGGGGAGGTGATCTCGCCATGTATTGAAACAGACTCACCTACCCTTTCATAAATGATATCGAATATGTCGAACATTGCTTCGGGATCAAGATCGAAATAGAGATTTTGCGATACCGGGATGTAATTGATAACGGATGGTATATCTTTCTCAATATCAATATCTTCAATAGCTGGCAAAATTTTGGGTTGTGAATAGGTTACCAATGGCAAATCGGTCCACGAATGGATCTCAGTCCTATTGCGATAGGTCAACCTGTAATTTCCTTCCTCCAGACATTTAGAATCCAACAGATCCTTTTTCCATTTATCCGAGTGTCCATGTAAACTGACCAGTATTCCATCGAACCGGAACCTTTCACACAATCTGATCAGTCCATCGGCAAAGACATATTTGTCGTACCAGAATTCGACCGGATTGGGTTTTAATTGGTTCATCATGCTGCCGATACTAAACTGGCACATCAGCGGAACCCGGTCAGGATGCTGCAGGTTCATGGCTGCTTTTACTCTTTCCCTCGAAGTAAATGTTTTCATCTGTTATTTTAGAATAATTTTAAGACTGCTTATCCCTTTCATACAAGTTCAAAATTAAATGTGATTCAAATACTTTTGTAATGCCTTGTAATTTAAGTAATTGCATTGAAATCCCCCCTACCCCCCTTTTACGAAAGGGGGATTCTTTCAAAAATAATTTGTTGTCCTTTTAGTGGTAAAAAAAATTTGACCGAAAGGGACAAGCAGCAGTTTTTCAATTAAAAGGCAATGTAAAATTAACAAGTCCTTTTTCCATCAATATCCTTAAAATCAATTTCATACGTTTCGCCATCGGTAAGTGTAATTGAGGCACCCAACGTCGAATAGTTTGGCGTAATATCCATGATCCGGATCTCCCTGATGGGGGATAACTCTTCTTCCGTCCATTCGCTATTGTCCATTTTGTGGAGCATCACTGTGATCATCAATTCCATAGGGGGATTCTTTGTCATCCTTTTCTTCCAGGCATAGATGACAGTACTTTCATTGGCTTCAGCATTCCGGTTTTCGTGGACCAAACACTCCAGTTTGTCCCATCCATTGTAGGTGATCAACGCAACCTGCCGTTCGGGAATTGATGCTGTGATCATTTTCTTGTCGCCAACCTCAAACTGTTTGACAACTGCCTTTTCGCCATTCAAATGGGGCAACCCAAAATGGCCAAGGGTCAATTCATGCTCAAAAGCCAGGCGGGTTCGGTCAACCCGGATGACCCCACCTGGAATTGTAATTTCAGCCAGATCAATGATATAACCTACCCCATTGTTTGGCGGTTTGCGCATAATCGCCTGCCGGTAAATCACATCCTTCGCCACGCCATTGTAAAGCATACTTTGTGACGTGGTATAAGAACTGTTCTTTTCAGAATCGTTTTCTACAGCCTTTCCGGTCAGGTAAAAATTGACATCATCGCCTCTCACATCCCTTGGATCCTGGCTGCGAAAACTGTATTCCATTGAGGTTCCACCCTGAGGGTTATGGTCTTCCCAAGGGAAATGGGTGTTATAGACCAGTTTTGAATAATTTGGATCGTCGTAATAGACCTTTCCGGGAATGATTTCGGAAGTGCCGGTTTTCCCATGATTGACCAAAACAAGGCCCGGGTTCTCAAGAACAATCTTGTTCGATTTGTCGCCCAATGTTTCCCAAATCCCATCGTTTTCTTTGGCCGTCCAAAATGGTGAATCATCAGGCAATGAAAGACATATAAAAGGCAGGAACATCAGGAATGGGCTGCCTGCACAACTGTAATTTTGCACCATGTATTCTTTTTGTCCGTAAAAACCTAGGCTGGGAATGTCGTTGTCGAAAAACTCTTCCCTTGTCACAAATTGCAGCAACGAACCCGAACAAAGCCGCCTTGCCCATCCGGCATCAAGCAACGAATCATCCTTCAACATAAAGGCAACCGGGAAAGCCCCAGATACCCAGGTCCTGTAACAGATACTTCGCGACCACATGTTGATATACCCATCACGGCCGAAGAAACCAGGAAGCGATTCCATTAATTTCTGGGCCGACTTTTCAATGATTTCTGCGATTTCCGGATAATACTCATCACCAAAAGTCCGGTTCCATATTGTCGTATAAACGATAAACAGACTGATTGAATAGTAATTATATGTTTGTTCGAGATACCAGCCGTTGCCCGATTGGTAGGATACCACCCATAACAGGTGACTTTTCAAAAGATCATCATCGATCTCATAACCATACTTTTTAAGAAAGGAGAGCGTCACAACATTAAAAATCCGCCAGTTGTTTTGGGTTGTCCTGTGATGTGCCCATTTTGAAATTGTGATGACCATCGCATCCTTCTGCTCCTCGGTAAAGTGGAACCAAAGCGAATCGGGCAAAAGCAATAAAGTTTTAAACAATCCCCCAAACTCGCAGGTAAACTGATAGTTGGAGTCGGGCAATTCTTCAGGAAGCGGAATGGAATTGGAATGACCAGGTGTCAAGGCATTGTAAATTTGCAAACAATAGTAATCCCGAAGGTTGATGTTGTTGATTGTCGTTTCCGGATCGAGATGGATCAGTGGACCTGCCAATGTAAATGTCCTTTCGAGCGCTTCAAAACCAGCTGATTTGTAACGCCAGTCTGGCGAGTTTGGTTGAGGATAAGTTTTACCAGGAACAACGGGAAATGAGATCGGTGTTTCAATAGAATCGACATACTTGAATGCCCTCTCCAATAAATATTTGGCCATTTCGATGTAATGGTCTTTCGACATTCCCGTCATGGGGCTCAAATCAAAGTTGGGATTCTTAACCTCAAATGCTTTATTCATGTTCTAAATTTTACAGTTTGAAAATTTTTCAAACTTAATCATTTATTTTAAGGGAACTTCCTGGAATTTGTTCATCCAATCGATCACGTTCCTGTCGAGCCATTTTTCGCGGAAAGGACGGTTCAGCATGGCATTGGCAGCTGAATTGCCTGTGAACTTCATGGTACTCTTGTCCCAGTTCAATTCTACCCCTTGTTTGATGGCGATCAAACCCATGAGTGTCGTAAAATAGACATTGTGGCCCACTTCAAGGGGTTCAAATGCCTTCTTTCCAGTTTCGATGGCATGTAGGAAATCTGCCTTATCTGTCAGGGTATCCTTGTAGCTAACGTCATTGGAACCGGGTTTATAATTGAGGATGGAGGGGTCGCTTGCTTCCATCTTATCAGGATAGGTAACCTTAATCCATCCCTTGTCACCTTCAAATCTCACGTAAGGCTGATCGATCACATAGTTCATGGTCAGACCGTCGGCATATTTGTAATTCAGGTTGAACGATTCAATACTGTTCCAGAGACCTTTAGAGAAACTCCCAGTACCGGAAACACTTACCGGCAGTTCAACTTCTTTTTTCATCCCCCACAAGGCAATGTCGCAAAGGTGGGCTCCCCAATTGGTAATCATGCCGTTGCTGTAATCCTCGTTGCGCAACCATCCCGGACGGGTATCGATCGTGTGCGGATCGTGAACACGGTTTACATTGTAGGGCGCAGGAAATGCCGGCCCCAGCCACATATCATAATTCAGTTCTTTGGGGATTGCCATCTCAGGTTGTGGCCCCAGTGCACTGCCAGACAATTCGGCAGGGACACCCACTTTTACATTGACAAGTTTTCCAATCACCCCATTGTGGACGATCTCAATGGTCCTCCAGAAAGGTTCAAGCGACCGGAACTCACTGTCGAGTCTGTTGGCAACACCTTTCATTTTCACAGCTTCGATCAAAGCTTTTGAATAGGAATAGCTTACCGAAAGTGCTTTTTCGCAGGAGACATGTTTGCCGGCAAGGGCTGCAGCAATTCCCGCGAAAGCATGCCAATGATCTGGCGTTGAGACCATCACTGCATCAACATCCTTATTGGCAATCAATTCGCGATAATCACCATAACTTTTAACACCTGAATATTTAATACCTTTTTGTGCTGTATAACTTTCGTTGATCACTTTCTCTGCATTCTGCAAGCGCCAAGTATCGACATCGTTAATTGCAATAACCTGACAATTAGCCAATTTCAGGAATCCATTCTTTAAATTTGCACTTACAGCCTGCCGCCCCACTCCGATCATTCCAACCGCGATCCGGCTGTTCGGGGCATTTTTTCCAAAAACCGATGAGGGAACAATCGTTGGTAAAATCAATCCGGCCACTGCAGTAATCCCGCTCTCTTTGATAAATTCTTTTCGGTTCATAATTCTTTGTTTTATAATGACTTTTGGTAGAAATTTAATTCTCACTTTAAAAATGTTTGTATCAGGCTGCTGGCAATTTGCTACTGGCAACTGGCAACTGGCATTTTGCTACTGGCTGCTGGCAGGAACCCTTTCATACGTTTTATGTTACAAAAAATAAAATCTACATTATATTTCCTTATCCCACAATAAATTAGCAAATTTCCAGTTGCCAGATGCTAATAGCCAGAAGCTTATGAAGTAGTACAATATTTAGTACTCTAAACCTACTAAAACACCTTATTCATATTTTCCGTATTTCTGAAGTGTTTCCCACATGGCCATGATATTTTGGGGCGGCACTTCACTTTGTATATTGTGGACTGTGGCGAAGACAAATCCTCCTCCTGGAGCCAAAGCTTCAATATTCCTTTTTACATTGTCAGATACTTCGGTAGGTTTGGAAGATGGCAATACATTTTGTGTATCGACACCACCACCCCAGAATACGATGTCGCGGCCAAAATCCTTCTTCAATTGAACAGGCTCCATTCCTGTTGCAGTGATATGGACTGGATTCAGAATGTCGATCCCCATTTCGATAAAATCCGGAATGATTGGTCTCACGTTCCCACAGGAGTGGAACATCACTTTAGCATTTGGGGCACCCTTACGCATAGCAGCTACTACCCTGGCTATATGTGGCTTATAGCACGAACGGAATTGGTCCGGATCGATCAGTTGTGAATCCTGGGTGCCATAATCATCTCCTTCTGCCACAACATCCACAACGTCGGCCAGTTCGTTCAGGGCCATTTCCCAGAATTCAATCTTCAGGTCTGCAATTTTTCCAACCAGTTGATCCGAAAACTCAGGATACAGGAAGGGATCCATCAATGCGTTGGTCATTCCCCTTACCCGCTGCTGCATTTCAAAAACCCCTGCACAAAGTCCTTTTATCATCACCAGTTTGCCCTGGTCCCTAAACTGCAAGGCTTTTTCGCGCAAACCGGCGATCCTCCGTTTATCGGCAGCGAATGGCCAGTTAAACTGAACGATATCATTTTCAGAAGGATCCTCGATGTTTTCCATCGGATTTTTCACCAACGAGAACCAGTACCCATTGTTTTTGGGAAAATGGTGGGTGAAATTCCACTCATCATGGTACTCCCAATTGTCGCCGGCATCTGTCAGTTTGCCGTAAACGTCCCAGTTGTGGCTGGTGAGGGGCAACAGACCGCGTGTATCCACCTGAAGATGTTCAAGCACCTGTTGAGAAGGGACTACGATCTGCTGAACGACATCGGCCCATACAGGTTCTTCAGTTGGCAGGTGGAGATGTCCCAGCAATTTCTGGTATGCGCCATTGGTAATCCCTGTCCAGGTTGAACCTGCAAGGTCGTAGGGAACCTGATCCGGTTCCTCGTGGTTTAAAGTTTTCAGCAATCTTTCGCGTGAATTCATTGGCAAAGGATAACAATAAGAAAGTTTGGTGTAAAAGTTCAAATATGAATTTTCAAAGTACGAAAGTGATAAAAAAAAACTGAATAAAAACCAGATCTTTATTATTTATTGTTTTCACCACCAAACCCTTATCTTTGTATCCTGATTCTTGTCAATAAAAAAACGGTTTAGTATGTATCAGCCAATTACTACCAGCAATTACACTTTCGAAGATACTATTCGGGGCAATTATTTATATGTTGATAAAACCCCTTTTTTCCATCAATTAATTGATGAAGAAAAAGGGTTCTATTTTCTATCACGTCCCCGTAGATTTGGGAAATCTTTGTCTGTGTCAATCCTCAAAAATATTTTCAAAGGCAACAAAGAACTATTTAAAGGGCTGAAAATCTATGACATGCCATATGATTGGAAATCGTACCCTGTTATTAACCTGAATATTTCACAGGCACCTTGCGAATCAGCCCGGATACTTAACGAAGGTCTATGTACTTTACTCCATAAATCGGCAGAAGAAAACGGATTGGAGCTTTCACGACAGCTACACTCAGGATTGCTTTTTGGTGAACTGCTCGATAAAGCATCAAAACTTGGCAAAGTCGTCATCCTTATTGACGAATACGATAAGCCTTTAGTTGAAAATATCTATGCCACTCATATTGAAGAAATCCGGCAGATACTGGAAAACTTCTATATCAACATAAAAGCTTCGGACGAGCACCTGCGGTTTGTTTTTATGACGGGGGTGACCAAATTCTCGAAAGTATCGGTTTTCTCAAAACTCAATAACCTTCGCGATATATCTATGAGTGAAGCCTTTGCAACGATGTATGGCTATACCCAAGATGAGGTCGAACATTATTTTGGCGATAGGATAGATTTGTTGGCAGATAAAAACAAAGTTGACAGGATCGAATTCCGTGATAGGATCCAAAAGTGGTACAATGGATTCCGCTTCCACGAAGATGCACCTACGGTTTATAACCCCGTGTCGTTGGGAATGTTTCTGAACGAAGGCGGAAGGTTCAACAATTTTTGGTTCTCGACTGGTAGTCCTTCATTTATCTTCAAAGTTTTAAAACGGCAGAACATCGATTTTTTTGATACGTTGTTCAATCCGGTGGATAGCGTGATACTCGATTCGTTCGATGTGGCCAATATGGAGGCAGCCCCACTTTTGCTGCAAACAGGATACCTTACCATCGACAAGGTGGAAATGCTGATGAACGAACCTGTTTATTATTTGCGGTTTCCGAATATGGAAATTGAAACGGCATTTGAGAAACATTTGGTAAGTTCGATAGAAGAACGGAACCTCGAAGTAGTCACATCAGAAATCAAACAATTGCAGAAAGCTTTGGTTACCAACAATACAAAGGACATTGAACGCATCCTGAAAAGCCACATAGCCGCTATCCCTTATGCCAACCGGAGCAACATGGAAGAAAACTACCAGAACATACTCTATTCAGTTTTCAGGTTGTTAGGGGCCGAAATCCACAATGAAGTGCATATGAACAATGGCCGCATCGACACAGTCATTGTGAACCGGAACCACATCTATATTTTTGAATTCAAAATGGACCAACCTGCCAATGTTGCCATTGACCAAATCAAAGAAAAAGGCTATGCCACACTCTACCTCAACAGTGGCAAACCCATTACCCTTATCGGTATCAACTTTTCCCGCGAAGTGAGGAATATAGTGGAGTGGGTCGAAGAGAAAATAATTTGAATTTTCCTAAATATTTGATATTGAATAACTTGTTCTGATAAATAACCTATTGTGCAAAGGTGTTATAAAAAAATTTATTTTGCCTCGAAGATGACACCGTTCGTTTTCACATCTTTTGAATAAAATTGGATGGCACTGTCGTTCATTTTAGGGAAATGCCTTTTCAACAATTCGATCATTTCAGCTCCCGCCAACATTACCGGTCCATAACCATGGGCAGCAAAAACATTGATTGGCCTGTAATAATAAAAAGCCGGGTCGAATCCCATTCCTGTTCCAACACAAGTTCCTTCAACCTGTCCTTTTTCGGTAACTTTCGATGCTACGGCATTCCAAGCCAGACAAACCATCGGGCCATAAACCTGTTCATCGATATAACCCCTATTGATGGCCCTGGCAATGGCGTAAGTATAAATCGCTGTGGCAGAAGTTTCAAGATATGAGTCATTCTTATCGATCAACTGGTGCCAGAAACCTTGTGGTGATTGGTAATTGGCCAAACCGCGAATGTGGCGTTTCAGCAGATCGAGCACCTGATCACGACCAGCATAATTGGCTGGTAAGACCTCAAGCAGTTCAACCATGGTCATTACGCCCCACCCATTGGCACGTGCCCAATGGAATTGAGGATGTTCGGGCATTTCCTGAATCCAGCCATGCATGAATAAACCTTTGTCGTAATTGAACATCCGTTTTGAAAATTGCAGGACTTGCTTAATCGCATCGTCATAATATTTGGTATTGCCTGTATATTTCCCCATTTGCGCTAAAGCCGGAACGCTCATAAACAAGTCATCCAACCAAAGTGAATTGGGAAGCGGCCTGTTGCGGGCCAGGGTTCCATCTTCTAAACGTTGTTGTTTGTTGCTGATGAAGTCGATGAAATTATCGATCATGGGATTAAGGTTGGAGCCGATCTTGGCTTGTTCAGCCTTGATCATCGCAGCGCACATCGCGCCTGCATCATCAAGTGCGTGAGGATGGTTAATTGAAAACATTGCGTCCCTGACCTCAGGATTTTGTTGTTCCAGCTTCAGAAATGCAGGACGGATATCCGCTAAAAACTTCAGCCGGTTGAAAGTGTAACCAGCATACTTCTTATCACCTGTTGCTTCCGTAGCTAGCAACATTCCGGCATAAGTGACGCCCCATTCATAACTGATCAACCTGAAATCACCCTGTTTAAATTTCGTTTGTGCATTGACCTTGGTATAGTCAGACAACTCAGACCCTGAAGCATCTGTCAGTTGGGTTGGGGTTGTTGCTTCAAGGTAGTTATAAACCCGGTCGAGAACTTTTGTAATTTCTACCGCAGTTGGCACATTGTAAGGTGTTATGTAGTCAGGCTGCATCAAATGCAATGGCGATGTTGCATCGTTTTGTTGTTTTGCCGGTTGGTTTTGCGAAAGTGCCATAATCGGAAGTAGGATTATGACAATAAGAATATTCCTTATCATTATTTTTAGGATATTGTTTTGAAATTATTGGCTAACTGAAACGTAAAAAATTAGAGCTTTTACATAAAATGTATAAAAAGATAAAGAGGCCGATTTTGCCTCCTTATCTTTTTAAATTTTATAGATTATTAATATCCAGGATTTTGCATGGCAGCTTTTTCAGCAGAAGATAGGGGCTGTCCATCTTTATAGTCTCCATCAAGGAATGTTTGTGGAATCGGTCGCAAAAGGTGAAAATCCTTAATGTTTCCCTTTGCTTCTTTGTTATAAGCCTTAACCCTTGGAATCAATGTTTTAGTCCGGCTTAGATCCTCCCAACGGAGCCATTCACCGCAAAGTTCCCTTGTGCGTTCATCCAATATCAGGCATAACATTCTGTCGTATGGAGTTGAATAACCCAATTTGGTAATCACTGCTTCATCTTCCGCCGGTAAAACTGTAGTGCTTGAAATTGTCAAGTCAGTTGCCGTTGTAGTTACAGGAATATTGTTAGACTCATAATAGGAATTTTCTGTCATAAAAGAATTCATATTCGAAGCCTGAACATACGTAGAGGTAGGAAAAGAAGCGGCTCCGTCAGAATAATAGGAGCGGTTTTCACCAGCCTTATAAGTAGCCCTGTTACGAACTGCATTGATATAAGTTAAAGCATCCGCATAAGATCCACTTCCTGCTGCAGCCAACCGAATTTTTGCTTCTGCAGCCATTAAATAGGTCTCGGCAGAACGGGCTAAAATTTCATCGCGCATACCCCTGTTGTCGTTGATGGCTGTCCTGTCAGATTCAAAATGTTTTGACAATGAAGGGAACCGTGGGTTTGCCTCTAATCCCAGACCGTCTGCGGCGTGTGCTACATAGACCGAAGGGATTGCCTTGTTTGTCACACCATATAAAATAGTAGGATCGTTATTGTTAATCGTTTTGGCGAAACGATTATCGGTAGTTGAGTTGATAATATATAGAATACCCAAATCTACTCCAGGAGTGTATGTTATACCACCTGAAGCGCCGGCTTTATTTACGCGGTGTTTTGTCCTGAATACCTTCCAGAAACGGGAGTCGTTTACATGATTAAACACATCATAGGTGAAATAGGTAGGTGCCATCCGGCTATAGGGGCGCATTCCGGTAATGTCACGTTGCATCACTGGCAGGTCATCATAACGTGCTGTAAAAAATATATGACTATCGTTCTCTGTTTTAAGTGCGGGATCACGGCTAAAGGAGGCCGATAAAATTAATTCCGGCAGGAATTCATTCGTTCCATCCGGCTTGGTATAATCCCAGAGTGCCTGATAATTAGTGGCAAGTGGATGACGTGCAATCACTTCATCAGATAAAGTTACAACTTTTTGCAGGTCAGCACTTTTCGTAGTTGAGTTCCATGAGTCATTGATTTCACTTGCACGTGTCAAATAGGCTTTTGCCAGAAAATGGGCGGCTGCATCCTTTGTGATTTTATCAGGTGCCGGTCCGGTATTGTCCAACAAGTTATAAGCCTGTGTAAAATCATCGATTACCTGTTTCAGCACGACATCGGCGGTTGCACGGGTAAACTCCAACTCAACAGTGGTGCTGGGTTTCAATTTTAATGGAACACCACCATATTGCCGCACCAATTTTAAATAGTTAAAAGCACGCATAAAATACCCTTCACCCAGGGCTATTTTTTTGATGGCATCGTTTGTTGATACAATATTGGTTGCCGATTCGATTAACTGGTTGGCCAAACCAATACCAAGATAAGCATTATCCCAAGCTTCATACGCGTTAGTTCTGGTAGTAACGATAATAGAACCAAACCTGCTGTCGTAATTGTTCCATTGACTGTTCGTGTCGTCACCGCCTACATGAAACTCATCGGTGCCATAATTGGTGGTACCATATTGATATTCTGTAGCAAACGGAGATGCAAAAACCCGATAATATGCACCTACAGCCAATTGCTGAATACCAGTTTCAGTAGTTAAATAGGATAGATCCCTTTTGGTTTCCAATTTTTCGTCCAGAAAGCTTTGGGAACAAGACGCAACACCCAATGCTGTTACTATGAGTATTGCAAGCAGGCGTATATGGTATTTGATATATTTTTTCATATATTTCAATATTTTGAATTTAACATTGATTAAAATTGTATGCTAAGACCCGTTACAAAACCTCTGTTCGAAGCATGATATTTTACGTCCGGGTCAAGCCATGAGACATTGTTGAAAACAAAACCGGGGTTTGACGCCTGAACATAAACCCGCAATTTGGAAACTCCAAATTTACTGGTCACTTTTTCAGGTATATTATAGCCCAAAGAAATATTACGGATCTTAATAAAAGAGCCATGTTTATAACCCAGCGCTGCATAATACTGATCACCATATCCGGCAGAATAGATTGGTTTTTGATAATCGGAGTTCGTGTTATTGGGGGTCCAATAATTCACCGCTCTTTGCTGATATCGTCCAACCTCACCTTCACCTCCTGTGTCATAAATATAATTCATACGTCCATATAACAATACAGACAACTCAATTCCCTTGTAGTCAAAGGTATTTGTTAAGCCTAAAATATATTTCGGAATCGTACTACCGATGATTACACGGTCGTTGTTTGCATCAATTTTATAATCACCATTTTGGTCAACCGGTTTCACATTCCCTACAGTAAAGGTATGGCCGTTGGCATTGAATTTTGCCATCTCTGCCGCATCAGCTTCCTGCCAGAGTCCCGCAGCTTTATAGCCATAAATTACGCTTTGGGACTGGCCAATAAACCAACCATTAACCAAATCGTCTTGTTTACCATTGGCTAAGGAAACAATCTTGTTATCCTGGTATGAAACGTTTAATGTTGTTGACCATTCAAAGTCCTGGGTTTTTACGTTTAAAGAATTTATGGTCAAATCAGCACCCATGGATTTAGTTTCCCCGATGTTGGCATAAGTATCCAAAAAGCCGGTAATCGAAAGAATTGATTTTTTTAGCAATAAGTTGGTGGTATGGGAGTTGTAAACATCGAAACTTCCACTAATTCTGGATTTTAACAATGAAAAATCAATACCGGCATTGTATTGCGAGGTTTTTTCCCATCCCAAATCCTGATTTGCCAGGGTTGTAACATTCAATTGTCCGGCTGTGGAGGTGGCTCCAAATGGATAAAACATTGCATCTAACCCTCCTTTGGTAGAATAAGGGTCAATGGCAGAGTTACCGGTAACTCCAACACCTAGACGTAATTTTAACTGATTAACCCAGCGCACATTGGCCATAAAACCCTCCTGATCCATGCGCCATCCCAGTGCAGCACTTGGGAAAAATGACCATTTATGACCCTCTGCTAATTGGGATGCACCATCATAACGTCCTGAAACCGTTAACAGATATTTATTGGAATAGCTGTAATTTAAACGCCCCATATAGGATAATAGTGCTTGTTTGGTAATTCCGGAACTCCAACTTTGAAGTGAACTGACAGCGTCCAGGGCATTCCATTTTTGGCTTGAAAATGGAACATTATTGGCGGACATTAAACTGGATTCTGTTTCAAATTGGGTTTGACTCTGTAGTAAAGTCATACCAATACCATGTTTCCCGATCGTTTTATCGTAGTACAACAAATTGTCAAGTGTGTAAGACAAGCGTTGTCTTTTCTCCAGAGAGGCATAGGCAGAACCGCTTCTGATAACGGATTTGCCATCTTCATAAATACCATCCCGCCAGGTTTGGATATCGGGACCAAAATTGGTGCGTAATTTTAACCCATTCAGTACAGGTACCAAAGTCCCAAAATCCAGCTGGGCATACAAACTGCCAAAGGTTCTGAATGTAACACGCTGATCCTGTGAATATTGATCTTCGTCAATAATGGTCTTAACGGCGACGTCGCCACCTGGATATTCGATCCGGTTACCATTGGCATCATACGGCTGGGCATAGGTAAAAATGCCATATGCACTTTGGTACAATCCGGTTTGAGCAGACACCCCAACGTTACCCACAGTTGATTGTCCATATTCCTGGATACTGTATGAACTGTTGAGATTTCCACCAAATGAGAACCATTTAACAGGTGTGATATCTACACTCACATTGGCATTGTAACGTTTAAAACCTTGTCCTTTTACAACCCCTTTACTATCGGTATATCCAAAGGAGCCGTATGCTTTCATTTTGTCTGTACCGCCACTTGCACTTATAGAATTTTGGGTGGTAATTCCGGTTCGCGTTACATAATCGGTCCAATTTGTACTGGTTAATTTTGAGCCATCCCAGGTGCCGCTTGCCCAGCCTTTGAGTATATTGGCCCAGGCTGTGTCATCACCGGTAAAAATTTTTGCATCATTTGCCTGGGTTGGCTGATCGCCTCTTGCATAAGTGCCAGCAGAGAGGGGATCATAAAATTTTGCCCAACGACGGTATTGGATATAATCACCGGCATTAAACAAAGGCGAAAATTCATGCATATCCTCTGTAGTGACAGAGCTGTCAAAATTTAGGGTAAACTTTCCGGATTTTCCCTTTTTAGTCGTAATCAAAACAACTCCATTGGCACCACGTGAACCATAAATGGCTGTTGCCGATGCATCTTTCAAAATATCAATTGATTCAATGTCGTTGGGATTCATGTTGTCAATACCGCCAAGTGTTACTGGGTTTGATGTATTGCCAGCTGCGTTAATACTTCCGGTTACCAAAGGAATACCATCAACAACATAAAGGGGTGAGTTTGATGCAGTGAGTGAGCGTACGCCACGAATGGTGATATTGCCAACTGTTCCGGGACGTTCATTCGTAGAAATATCAACCCCAGCTGCCCTTCCTTGTATCGCTTGAACGGCATTGGTAACCGGACGAGATTTTATTTGTTCAGAACTCACACTTGTAAGAGCCCCTGTTACATCTGACTTCTTTTGCACACCATAACCAATGGCAACCACTTCTTCAATTCCTATGGTTTCATCTTCTAAAACAATATTGATCAAAGCTTTACCTTCAGTTGGAACTTCCTTCATTTTCATTCCAACAAATGAAAATTGCAAAGTCGCCTTGTCTGGAATACTTGAAAGTGAGTATCTTCCATCCTGATCGGTAATTATCCCGGTTGTTGTACCTTTTACCACGACCGAAACGCCCGGAAGTGATGCTCCCGTCGAGTCGGTAACTTTACCAGAAACCGTTTTGCCCTGCTGCTCTGGCAAATTGACAACCTCATTCGGGTAAAGCAAAATCTGGCGGTTAACCACTTTAAAATTTATATTAGTACTGGCAAAAAGTTTTTGCAGCACTACATCAACGGTGTTGGATTTGGCATCAAGGTCAACCTTACGGTCAACATCCACCTGCTTGTTGTTGTACATGAAAAAAAACTCGCTTTGGGATTCAATGGCATCGAGCACTTCTTTGACACTCACGTTCCGGACATCAATGTCCAATTTGGTTTTTTGTGCATAGCTGTTGGAAAACGCGCTGAAAACACTGATAACCAGCAGCAATAAGGTTAGCCGCATAATAAATAGAATTTTTTGTGTAGCCGGATTTCGCCGGTACAAATGAATTAAATTTTGCATACTTTTGAATGATTTAGTTTTTGAATCTTTTATGTAACTCTTTTATCAGGAAGCGTCTTGCATAAAAAATTCTGATTAATAATAAACTACATTAATAAACAGGGAGTCTCGAACACTTCCTGTTTTTTTGTGCCTGATCTTTTATCTTTTCATATTTTTCCTGTATTTAATAGTTACTTTTTCTCCTTCAATTTTATATTCAATGGGTGTGATGAACGAGATCAGTTCAAGTACTTCGCGCAGGCTTTCGGTCTTAACCTTAAATGTATAATTGTAGTTGTAACGAAGTGCATTGTCGAGGGTAATCGTCACACCATACCACTTTTCGAGGTAATGGATTACCTCGTCAAATGGTTGATTATTGAATATCAAAATATTGTTGATCCAGGAAGCAAGTGCTTCCGGATTCTGGGTGAGCACGACTTTGCCCAATCCATTGTTGTAAACCAATTGTTCCCCCGGATTCAGTTTCGACATTAACTGGTTGTTCCGGTCATAAACTTCAACTTTTCCAGAGATCAACGAAACCTCGATCCCTTTCTTAAACCGATCTTCGTTTACATTGAAACGTGTCCCATAAACTTTTACCCTGATATTTCCCCCATCCACCAAAAATGGATGGTCAGGGTCTTTGAAAACGGCAAAAAAACATTCCCCCTTCATCGATACCTCACGGTTTTGTGCAGTAAAATTGCTTGGGTATTCCAGTTCAGAACCAGAATTCAACCAAACGCGGGTGCTGTCGGGCAATACAATTTGGGTTTTGCTCCCTTCCGGTGCGATTATCCTGACCATTTGAACTGGGTTCGGGTGCTTAAAGAAGCCACCAAAACCCAGACCTGAAATAAAAACAATTGCAACGACCGATGCAGCTGCAATCCATTTGAAAAAACTGCTGAATTCGATTTTCCGACTGTGTGAACGTCCTATGCGGCCCATTAACTTCTCCCAGTTGATGGAGTTGTCGGGTTCGTAAAATTGGGTTTTATTCCTTGTGATCGACCATGTATCGACGATTTCGGAGAGGATCGCCGGATTTTCTGGCGACTTGCCGAGCCACTCCTCTATTTGCAGGAGTTGAACGTCGTTGGCTTCGTTTTTTAGTCTGGCAGCAATGGCTTCCCAGGGTATGTTGTTTGTTTTCATTAGTAGTTGTTTCGAGGATATGTCGCAGGAATAAGAAAAAACCCCCAACCGGAATTGAATTAATTTTGAAAATTCTTTCTCTTGGCTGTTCGTGGTAGGATTTGAGGGTAAGCTACTGGCGGTTGGCAACTGGCGGCTGGCGGTTCGCATAATGATTATGTTTGGAAGTTTAAAATTGAAAAACCATTGAAATACTATTCCCCGATTAAAATTTCAGCACGAACAGCCAGTTGCTAGCAGCCAGTTGCCAGCCGCTAACATTTAAGCCCCCGATCACTCTAACATTTGCAGTACGATCCACCAAAGAAAAATCTGTTTATAATAGGGGCCCAACGATTCGCGCAATTTGCGAAGCGCAATCCCAACATGGTTTTCAACTGTTTTGGAACTCAACCCTAGCTTTTCGGCAATTTCGTTGTACGACAAATTTTCCTCCCAGGCCATCTGATAGACCTGACGGCTTTTTTCGGGGAGTTTTTGTATTGCGCTTTCGATCAGGTTACGAAGTTCGATGATTTCCATCAGTGTCTGGGCATCGGGGTCATTGGGAAAAGAGGCTTCGTCCGTACCAATTTGAGGGAATAATTGTTGATGTTCTTTCCTGTAAAGGGATACTGCCCTGTTCTTGGCAGCTGCAAGAAGGAAAGATTTAAAAGTTGTCCTGATCTGAAGGGTGTTCCGCTTTTCCCAGACATAGGTAAAAATATCGAGAGCAATCTCTTCAGCAAGTTCTTTGCGGTGCAAATAGATCAGCAGAAAGTTGCAAAGGTCTGAAAAGTGGTGGTCGAACAAATGACGATAGGCAAAAATATTACCATCTACCAATTGTAGTAGTGCCTCCTGATCGTCCCTGAATTTTTGCGTCACCATTATACAAACATAAATAAAAGAAAACAATCTTCTGACGAATTTTTCAGTAAGGATATGATACAAATTAAACTTTACATTCTTGGTGCAATTGAATAGTTCCATTCACCATGAAAATTGTTTTTTTCAATATTTATTTTGCTCATTT
>Ga0209083_1001889_pt1 | contig 21694 bp, 20 predicted proteins | sample AM7aDNAmetaG_FD_184132 | JGI IMG/M metagenome (GOLD analysis project Ga0209083, IMG submission 184132) | Freshwater microbial communities from Finland to study Microbial Dark Matter (Phase II) - AM7a DNA metaG (SPAdes) (version 3) | ecosystem: Environmental > Aquatic > Freshwater > Lake ...
CAAGATAAGTCCGCACGCATTGCGCCATAGTTTTGCCACGCATCTTCTGAATGCCGGAGCGGATTTGAGGTCGATTCAGGAATTACTGGGGCATGAGAGCCTTTCCACAACACAGAAATATACGGCTGTGAATATTAATAGGATGATGGAAGTTTACGACAAAGCTCATCCGCGTGCCAGGAAATAAGGAGAAGAAATGACGATAAGAAGCACCACGATTTTGGCAGTAAAGCATAATGGTAGAATTACGGTAGCCGGTGATGGTCAGGTTACATTGGATACGACAATCTTGAAACATGGAGCCCGTAAGGTAAGAAGGCTTTATAATGATGAAGTTATTGTAGGGTTTGCCGGCGCTACGGCCGATGCCTTTACCCTGTTTGATCGCTTTGATCAAAAGCTGGAACAATATAACGGCAATTTGCTGCGAGCGGCAGTAGAGTTGACAAAGGATTGGCGTACCGACCGGGTGTTGCGGCATCTGGAGGCATTGATGATCGCGGTGAGCCGGGATCACTCACTAATCATTTCCGGTAATGGCGATGTGATCGAATCTGATGATGATGTCATGGCCATTGGTTCAGGCGGTCCTTACGCGCAGGCGGCGGCACGCGCGCTGGTACGTCACAGCAATCTGTCATCAACAGAAATTGCTCAAGAAGCCATGAAAATCGCTGCTGATATTTGTATTTACACTAATAATCATGTAACCTTGGAAGAAATTGAAGTCGCTGCTGATAAAACAAAAGAAACAAAAAAGAGCAAAGGCAAGGAGTAGGATTAATATATGCTAAGTAATGGGTTAACACCCCGCGAAATAGTGGAAAAATTAGATCGGCACATAATTGGTCAGGCTGACGCGAAAAGGGCTGTAGCCATCGCGCTGCGCAACAGGTGGCGCAGACAGAATGTGCCGAGAGAACTGGCTGATGAAATATCACCGAAAAATATTATTATGATCGGACCGACAGGCGTTGGTAAAACTGAAATAGCCCGCCGATTGGCTAAACTGGATAATTCACCTTTTCTTAAAGTGGAAGCTTCCAAATTTACTGAAGTCGGCTATGTCGGACGCGACGTGGAATCGATGGTTCGCGATTTAGTTGAGCTCAGCGTGAATATGGCCAAGTCCGAAGAACAGGAAAATGTGCGTGCCAAGGCGGCCGATATAGCGGAAGAAAGACTGCTTGATATTTTATTGCCGCCGAGACTTATGGAAAAGAGAGTAAACGAAATGCTCGACGATTCTGAGCATACCGAAAATACTGAGCCTGTTTTGGAGCAACCACAGAAATACGATGCAACAAGAGAAAAGTTACGGCAGCAACTCAAAGATGGTAAACTCAGCGGCAGGGTTGTGGAATTGGAAGTTGCCGAACCAAGAAGCGGCCCGATGATTGAAATATTTTCAGCCGCGGGCATGGAAGATATGGGGCTTAACATTAAAGATATGTTGGGCAATATGATGCCGCAGAAAAAGAAAAAAAGAACTGTCAAAGTCCCGGAAGCCATGGAAATACTGGCGGGAGAAGAAGCACAAAAACTGATCGATATGGAAAAGGTCACAAAAACTGCTGTGGAGAGGGTAGAGCAATCGGGGATAATATTTCTCGATGAAATTGACAAAATTGTCGGCAGTGATTCGCCGCACGGTCCTGATGTCTCACGTGAAGGTGTCCAGAGAGATTTGCTTCCGATAGTGGAAGGCTCCAATGTCAATACCCGTTATGGAATGGTAAAAACGGATCACATACTTTTTATTGCGGCGGGCGCGTTTAGTTCTTCCAAGCCTTCGGATTTAATTCCGGAACTGCAGGGACGTTTTCCCATTCGAGTGGAGTTGGACTCGTTGGGCAAAGAAGAATTCATTCGTATTTTAACGGAGCCGAACAACGCGCTAGTCAAGCAATACACGGAAATGATGGCTACAGAAGGTATTAAAATAATGTTTACGGTGGATGCCGTAGCCGAAATTGCTCAAGTGGCAACATTAGTCAATGAAAGAATGGAAAATATCGGTGCTCGAAGACTTTATACAATTATGGAAACTTTATTGGATGAAATATCTTTTGAAGCTCCCGATATGAAGGAAAAAGAAATAAAGATTGACGCTAAATATGTACAGGAAAAACTCGATGATATAGTAGAAGATGAAGATTTAAGTCGTTACATTCTATAAATGGAGTTGGAATAATGGGAAATATTCAAAGTTCGATGGAAAGGGCTGAAATATTGCTGGAAGCTCTGCCTTACATCAAACGATTTTATAATAAAACAATTGTCATTAAATACGGCGGTCATGCCATGGTTGATGATGAATTAAAAGATAAGTTTGCCCAGGACATAGTCATGATGAAATATATCGGCATTAATCCGGTTGTTGTTCATGGTGGTGGTCCACAAATAGGGGCATTGCTCAAAAAGCTCGGCAAGGAATCAAAGTTTATAAAAGGAATGCGGGTAACTGATGAAGAAACCATGAATATTGTCGAGATGGTCTTGGTAGGGATGGTTAACAAAGAAATAGTTGGTTTGATTAATCGGCATGGCGGAAATGCCGTGGGCTTGAGCGGTAAGGACGGTAACTTGATCAAGGCGGAAAAGTATTATCTAAGCGAAGAAAAAGTAAAGAGCACGCCGCCGGAAATTATCGATATAGGTTTGGTGGGAAAAGTAAAAACTATCAACTCGGCATTAATTGTATCCCTCAGCCAGAATGCTTTTATTCCGGTAATAGCTCCCACGGGAATAGGTGATGCGGGAGAGACTTATAACATCAATGCCGATATTGTTGCCGGAGAAATTGCGGCAGCCCTGCAAGCGGACAAACTATTACTACTGACTGATGTGGAAGGTGTGCTGGGTAAAGATAAAAAGCTCATCAACGCAATGAGTGATAAAGAAGCCATGAAACTCATCGAGGATGGCGTTGTGGAAGGCGGCATGTTTCCCAAAGTTAAATGTTGCCTGAAGGCTCTTAAAGGCGGCGTAAAAAAAGCTCACATTATTGACGGTCGCCTGAAGCATGCAATCCTTTTGGAAGTATTCACAGATAAAGGAATTGGTACGGAAATAGTTCTTTAACGTAAGAAAGGTAAGTGCCGGAAAATGACAGAAAAAGAAATAATGCTTTTGGCTGATGAAAATATAATGAAGACCTACAAAAGGTTTCCTGTTGCCATGGTAAAAGGCCTGGGTGCAAGGCTTTGGGATGTAAACGGCAGAGAGTATCTTGATCTTGTTGCCGGTATTGCCGTATGTAATCTTGGGCACTGTCACCCCAATGTAGTTGCCGCCATAAAAGATCAGGCCGATAATTTAATGCACGTTTCCAACTTGTATTATACAGAGCCGCAAGCGCAGTTAGCACGGTTGCTTGTGGAAAATTCTTTCGCGGATAAAGTTTTCTTTTGCAACAGCGGGGCGGAAGCAAACGAAGCGGCAATCAAGCTGGCGCGAAAATATGCCCATGAAAACATGGGGCCGGATAAATTTGAATTAATCACTATGAAGGATTCCTTTCATGGCCGGACGATGGCCACGATTACTGCCACAGGGCAGGAAAAATTTCAGTTTGGATTTACGCCGCTGCTCGAAGGTTTCAGTTATGTACCTTTTAATGATCTTAAGGCATTGGAGAAAGCCATTACATCGAAGACGTGCGGTATAATGCTGGAGCCGATTCAGGGTGAAGGAGGCGTCATCATTCCCGATGCTCAATATTTAGCCGGTGTACGGGATATTTGTAACCGGCACGGAATTTTATTAATTATAGATGAAGTGCAAACAGGTATGGGGCGTACCGGGAAATTATTTGCTTATGAATATTCAAAGATTAAACCGGATATAATGACTTTGGCTAAGGCATTGGGAAACGGTTTCCCCGTTGGCGCAATGCTGGCGACAAATGAAATTGCCAAAGCTTTCGCCCCCGGTAATCACGCGTCAACCTTTGGCGGCAACCCTCTGGCCATGGCTGCATCTGTTGCCACAGTCAAAACAATGTTAAAAAATGGTTTTTTGGAACAATCATGCAAAACGGGAGAATATTTTCTGTCCCAGTTGAAAAAACTACAGCAGAAGCATCAGATAATTATCGAAGTCCGGGGCAGGGGGATGATGCTGGCCTGCGGACTTAGTATCGAAGGCAGTGATATTGTCAACGAATGCCTGAAGCGCGCTTTATTGATTAATTGTACCGGGGGCAAGACACTGCGATTTGTGCCGCCGCTCATCATTACAACACAGGAAATTGATCAGGCAATCGATATACTTGATGCGGTGATGGAGGGTAAATGAAAAAAGATTTACTGAGCATTTACGACCTGGAAACGTCAGATTTTGAAAGAATCTGGAAAAATGCCGCCAGGCTAAAGAAGCTCTTAAAACAAGGAAAAGAGCATACGTCCCTGAAAGGAAAAACTCTGGGGATGATTTTTGATAAATCTTCGACCCGGACAAGAATTTCATTTGAGGTCGGCATGTATCAATTGGGCGGCGTCGCCTTGTTTTTAAATTCCCGCGATACGCAAATAGGTCGCGGAGAAAGTACTGCCGATTCGGCTAGGATGATGTCGCGATATTTGAATGGCATAATGATTAGAACTTTTTCTCAGGACAGCGTGGAAAAATTTGCCCGATATGCTACAATTCCTGTCATCAATGGTTTGACTGATTTATTCCATCCTTGTCAAATTCTCAGCGATCTGTTCACAATTAAAGAAAAGAAAGGTTCTTATGAAGGGCTGAAAGTTACATATATTGGCGACGGTAATAATATAGCGAACAGCTGGATTGAAGCGGCAGCCAGATTGCCAATTCAATTGGCCCTAGCCTGTCCTCAAGGTTATGAACCGGATAGAAAGATTATGACTAAATGCGCAAAACAGGCCAGTGAAGGAATAACGCTATACAGTGATCCTCAGGAGGCGGCGCGCAACGCTGATGTCCTTTATACAGATGTTTGGACAAGCATGGGCCAGGAGGCAGAGGGTAAGGAAAGAAAAAAAATATTTAAAAATTATCAGATAAATAAAAAGCTTTTAGGTGAAGCAAAAAAAGATGCGATAGTAATGCATTGTCTGCCTGCGCATCGCGGCGAAGAGATAACAGCCGATGTTATTGATGGTCCTCATTCCGTGGTAATTGACGAGGCGGAAAACCGTCTTCATGTGCAAAAGGCAATATTAGAAATTTTACTTTAATAAGTTAGAAATTATTTTCTGCATTATTTGTCTAAAATAATTTCGTTAACGCATTTATCCCGTTTATCGGGGTTAGGAGGATACAGAGAATTGTCAGGAAAAATTAATAAAGTCATCTTAGCATATTCAGGCGGCCTGGATACGTCGGTAATTGTACGCTGGCTGATCGAAACTTATAAATGTGAAGTTGTCTGTTTTGCCGCTGATTTAGGACAGAAAGAGGAATTAACCGGACTGAAAGAAAAGGCAATCAATACCGGAGCAAGTAAAATATATATTGAAGATTTGCAGGAAGAATTTGCCAGAGATTTTGTGTTCCCTGCGCTGCGCGCTAATGCTCTTTATGAAGGAACCTATCTTCTTGGTACGTCGTTGGCCAGGCCACTCATTGCCAAACGGCAAATAGAAATAGCCAAACTAGAAGGCGCCGATGCCGTGTCTCACGGCGCGACAGGAAAAGGGAACGATCAGGTCAGATTCGAACTCACTTTCATCGCTCTGAATCCGGCAATTAAAATTATCGCAGCCTGGCGGGATGATAATTGGAAATTCAATTCGCGTGAATCCATGTTTGATTATGCTGAAAAGCATAAAATCCCTGTTCCGTTGACGAAAGCCAAACCCTACAGCTCTGATCGAAACCTGCTGCATATATCGCATGAAGGAGGCATTCTGGAGGATACCTGGGCCGAAGCGCCGGAAGATATTTTTGTGCTGACAAAATCTCCCGAAGCAGCTCCGGATAAACCGACCTATGTGGAAATTGATTTTGAAAAAGGAAATCCTGTGGCGGTAAACGGCAAAAAGATGTCGCCGGCAAAGCTGATGGATTATATGAATACTGTCGGCGGTGAAAACGGTATCGGACGGGTAGATATGGTTGAAAACCGTTTTGTTGGAATGAAATCAAGAGGCGTCTATGAAACGCCCGGCGGGACAGTATTGTGGGCGGCACATCGAGCGGTGGAATCCATAACGATGGATCGTGAAGTGATGATGATGCGGGATTCTCTTATACCGAAATATGCTCAACTTGTTTATAATGGGTTCTGGTATTCCCCTGAGATGAAAACGCTCCAGACTTACATTGACGCCACTCAGGAAAATGTTACCGGTACGGCGCGCTTGAAGTTATATAAAGGAAACTGTATTGTTGTAGGACGCAAATCGCCGCAATCTCTTTACAGTGAAGCCTTTGCTACTTTTGAGAAAGATCAGGTCTACAACCAGCAGGATGCTACAGGATTCATCAGGCTCAATGGTTTGCGCCTTCGAATCCAGAGTATTCTGAAAAATAAACGCTAACGATGCGGAGATAAATTCATGGCGGACAGGAAAAAACCTTGGGGTGGGCGGTTTCAAAAGCCGACAGCGAAAAGTGTGGAGAAATTCACTTCCTCCATTCATTATGATCAACGGCTTTATCGTTACGATATCGAAGGTTCTATCGCTCACGCCACGATGCTTGCCGGGCAAGGTATAATAGGCAAGGCTGAAGCACAAAAGATTGTATCAGCCCTGAAAAATATTTTAGCAGACATAGAAAAAGGGAAAATTAAATTTAATGCGTCTGATGAAGATATTCACATGGCTATTGAAAAGGAACTAACAAGGCGTATTGGTGAAACTGGTGGAAAACTGCATACGGCCAGAAGCCGCAACGATCAAATTGCACTTGATGCACGACTTTTCTTGCGGGCTGAGATTGAACTGATACTTGCCCTGTTGGTTCAATTACAAACTCAGCTGGTTAAATTAGCCAAAAATGGGATTAAGATAATTATGCCCGGATACACGCATATGCAAAAGGCGCAGCCTGTATTGCTGTCTCACTATCTACTTGCTTTTACGGAAATGTTCGCGCGTGACGGACAAAGGTTGAAAGATTGCAAAACACGGCTTAATGTTTTGCCGCTAGGTGCGGCGGCCCTTGCCGGTACAAGTTTGCCTATTGATCGTAAGCAAACGGCAAAAGTATTAAATTTTCCGGAAATAAGCAAAAACAGCATGGATACAGTCGCTGACCGTGATTTTATCGCGGAGTTCATTTTCTCATCGGCACTAATCATGATGCATTTGAGCCGTTTTTGTGAAGATTTGATTTTATGGTCATCGGATGAATTTGGTTTTATCGAAATATTTGATGCCTATACCACAGGCAGCAGCATCATGCCGCAGAAGAAAAATCCTGATGTTGCTGAGTTGATTAGAGGGAAAACTGGCCGGGTTTATGGTGATCTTTTTGCCATAATGACTCTGCTCAAAGGTTTGCCCATGACTTACAACCGTGACCTGCAGGAAGATAAGGAACCGCTATTTGATGCGGTAGATACGGTAAAGGATTGTTTGGCCATCTTTACGGAAATGATCGGTCATACAAAGTTTAATGCCGCAAAAATGTATTTAGCCGCGCGGGGAGGTTTTTCCACCGCAACAGAAGTTGCTGAGTATCTGGTTAAAAAGGGCATGCCCTTTCGTCAGGCTCATGAAATTGTCGGGAAGATTGTCGCCTACTGCCTGAAGAATAAGAAAGGATTGGAAGATTTAAATCTAAAAGAGTATCAGAAATTTTATGCCGGTTTTGCCAAAGACATTAAAGAGAAAATAAAACTGGAAAAAGCGGTTAATTCGCGTAATCACAAAGGTGGAACGGCAACCGCAGCAGTACAGGAAAGGATCAGAGAATTTGAAAAGAGCTAAAGGTAAAAATAGTGTATTTGTTTGCCTGGTGTTATTATTTGTTATCATTGGCTGTGGCCTAAAATCCAATCCGCAAGCCATGCGATCCATACCTGATTACAGACTGATCGTAAAAGATATGCAAGCAATACCCGGAGATGATGCCGTAATCTTGAAATGGAATTTCCAGGATAGAGATGGGAAAATTAATTATATCAATATAGAGAGAAGCGAGGTTGGTACTGCCGGAAACGATTGTAAAGATTGTCCCCGAAAATTCGATCGCATTAGCCAAATGCAGATAAAAGAGATTATATTGGACAATAAAGTATCTCGTGCCCTGAGTTACACTGATAAAAAAGTTGTCAAGGGGAGGACATACAATTATCGTTTGATTCTTTGTGATGATGCCGGCGTTTGCCAGGAAGCATCCGCGGCAGAAATAAATTATAATACCAAGTAACTATCAAATATTAGCCATACTTAGCTTCGCACGTGGGATAATTCGACTAGCGCTTCGAACTTCACTTCGTTCGTTGTCAGCGAGTCTCATTAAAGGTTGATTTACCGGGCATAATACCAAGTAAGCTTTCAAAAATTCATATTTTTTTGAAAGCAACTTGGCATAAATAAACAAGGTTTAGAGGAGGCCTTTATATGTTTAAAGGGGCAATAGTTGCGATTGTTACGCCTTTTAAAAATGGAAAAGTTGATGAGGAGGCGCTGCGGGAACTTATTGAGTTCCAGATTATCAATGGAACAGACGGTATTGTTCCTTGTGGTACTACCGGAGAGTCGCCGACGCTTTCTCATGACGAACACGACCGGGTTATTGAAATAACAATCGAAGCGGTGAAAAAAAGGGTTCCGGTAATTGCCGGTACGGGATCAAACAGTACGGCTGAGGCGCTGAGGCTGACAAAACACGCTTATGATGCCGGCGCAGACGGAGCGCTGATTGTGTCACCTTATTATAATCGTCCTACGCAGGAAGGTATTTATCAGCACTTTAAAACTATCGCAGAAAGTGTTCACATACCGATAATCCCATATAATATACCAAGTCGAACCGGTGTAAATATCATGCCGGAAATGGTCGCTAAACTGGCAGAAATTAAGAATATCGTCGGCATCAAAGAGGCAACCGGTTCGATTAAGCAGATGAGTGATATTATTGATCTGTGCGGTGATGACTTCGCGGTTTTGTCGGGGGATGATGTATTCACACTGCCACTTATGGCTATTGGCGGAAAAGGAGTTATTTCTGTCGCGTCCAACGTTGTGCCGGCGGATATGGCAGCGCTTGTGGATGCCTTTGAGGCCAAAAATTTGGAAAAGGCTAAGGCTTTGCATAAAAAGATGAACAAGTTGTTTGATGTTCTCTTTATTGAAGTTAATCCTACGCCGGTAAAGGCGGCGTTGGCGCTGATGGGTAAAATTACCTATGAATATCGTTTGCCGCTATGCAGAATGGCTGAAGCAAATTATGAAAAGTTAAAGAAGGTTATGGTCGATTACGGGCTGATTAAGTAAAAAATTGAGGAGATCATTATATGGTAAAAGCTATCGTTACCGGAGCCGGAGGAAGAATGGGAGGCAGAATTATCAGCCTCATCTCCGCGATGGAAGATATCAAGGTTGTAGCGGCGCTGGAAGTATCCGGGCATCCGATTGTTGGCCGTGATGTCGGACATGGCCTGGGACTAGGCAAAACCGGAGCGCTTGTTTCTGACAATCTTGTTAACTGTATTGATCAGGCAGACGTTGTTATTGATTTTACCAATCATGAAGCATCTCTTAAATATTTGAAAATAGCGGGTGAGAGAAATTGCGCAATCGTTATCGGTTCTACAGGATTTACTGCTGACGAAATGAAGAAAGTTTCGGAATTGGCTAAAGTTACAAAATGTGTATTAGCGCCGAATATGAGCGTTGGCGTCAATGTGATGTTGAAGATGCTGGAATATTGTGCCGGAATTCTTAATGATGATTATGATGTTGAGATTATTGAAGCTCACCATCATCTGAAGAAAGACGCGCCCAGTGGCACAGCGATGAAAATGGCACAGGTCATTGCTGATAAATTGGGCCGTGATCTGCAAAAAGTAGGGGTATATTCGCGTAAAGGTCTGATTGGTGAACGGACAAAAAAGGAAATCGGTATCCAAACAGTTCGTGCCGGTGATATAGTGGGAGAACACACGGTTATTTTTGGCGGAATAGGAGAAAGACTTGAATTTATTCATCGGGCTCACAGCCGGGACAATTTTGCCCAAGGCGCAATTCGAGCGGCGCAATGGATAGTCAATCAAAAAAATGGGTTATATGATATGCAGGATGTATTGGGCTTAAAAGGTATAAAATAACAAAAGGGTTTTTGTGCTTTGACAGGTATTATCTGTTATATCGGAATTGGTTCTAATTTAGGGAACCCTGTACAAAATTGCCAAGATGCGCTTGAAAAAGTTTCTCACATTCAAGGTGTTCAATTAGTAAAAACATCCTCGCTATATTTGACTGAACCTGTCGATGTTAATACAGATAAGCATCAAGACTGGTTCATCAACGCAGTTGCTGAAGTTAAGACAAATCTCAGAGCTCGCGAGCTCTTGATTAAATTGCAAGGGATAGAGACGGAAATGGGACGCAAGAGAGAGATTAAAGGTGAATCAAGGGTTATTGATCTTGATCTACTTTTTTATGGACAGGATATTATAAATGAAGATAATCTGAATGTGCCTCATCCGGAGATTTATAAGCGCCGTTTTGTCCTGGAGCCGCTCTCCGAGATTGCTTCTTTTTATATTCATCCTGCTTTTGGAGTTTCTGTTCGCGGATTGAAAGACAGGCTGAATGATGAAAAAATCGTCGAGCTTTATAATGGCGGTGATTTGGTAGGAAGGTAATATGTTGCGTTTCTTGATAATTTTTATTGTGCTTTATGTTGTCTATAGGATAATTAGAGCTATTCGACAGGAAAAGCCTTTTGCTGTGCAGAACAATTCTTATAAAACAAATGTGGCAGTCGGCGAGGAATTGGTCGAAGATCCATACTGCCACACGTATATTCCCATAAGTCAGGCTTGCAAAAAAGAAATTGCTGGTAAAAAACATTATTTTTGCAGTAAGGAATGTTCTGAAAAATATATTGGGAAAAATAAGTAGATTTAAAAAGGGGGAATTATGCAATTTTTTATCGATACAGCCAATATCGCGGAAATAAAGGAAGGGCTTGCTCTGGGAATGGTTGATGGCGTTACTACCAATCCATCTCTCATTGCCAAAGAAAAAAAGAGTTTTGAAGATGTTGTCAAAGAAATACTGAAAATTGTCAAAGGGCCGGTAAGCCTGGAAGTAATGAGCATGGAGGCAAAAGCAATGTTTGCCGAAGGAAAGAAACTTATGCGCCTGGGCGACAATGTTGTTATCAAGGTTCCGCTTTCTACTGAAGGATTAAAAGCAACAAAAATGTTGGCAAAGGAAGGGATCGATGTGAATCAAACCTTGATATTTTCTCCCTTGCAGGCATTGATGGCGGCAAAAGCCGGCGCCCGCTATGTCAGTCCATTTGTAGGACGCCTTGACGATATCGCTCACGACGGAATGGATTTGACCTCGCAAATTCTTACTATATTCGATAACTATGGATATGATACGGAAGTAATCGTGGCCAGTATTAGGCATCCTCGTCACGTTCTGGACGCCGCCTTGATGGGCGCCGATATTGCTACCATTCCGTTTAAAGTGATTGCCCAACTGGCGCAGCATCCGTTAACGGATAAAGGGATTGCCATGTTTATGGATGACTGGAAAAAGGTGCCCAAAAAGTAAGATCAAAAATAATATTAATAAAATATTGTCAGGTCCGCACAAATGATCGCAAGGCGCGAAATTTTTAATTTACCCAACATCATTACACTAATGCGTATAAGCGTTGTGCCGTTTCTTTTTATTTTACTCACGGAACCGGGCAAAAAATTGAGCCTGATTTTGGCGATTCTATTTGCTGTTGCCTCGATTACTGATATGCTTGATGGTTATCTGGCGCGAAAATACAATATGATAACTACGATGGGAAAGTTTCTGGATCCGCTTGCGGATAAACTCATTGTCAATACTGCCATGATTTTAATGATCCCATTTGGATGGATACCGGCATGGATTGTGGCCATAACAATTATAAGGGATTTAATTGTTGACGGAATTCGCAGTATTGCCTCATCCGAAGGCCTTTACATTCAAGCCAGTCGTTTAGGCAAACAGAAAACGATAGCACAACTTTTTGCCGTAACTGCCTTGATGATTCATTATCCATTTTTGGGGATTGATTCTCATCTCGTCGGCATGGTTCTTCTTTATATAGGTTTACTGCTTACGATTTATTCAGGGCTTGATTATCTTGTAAAGTTTTACCGACGGGCAAAAAAGTAATACCAAGTAAGCTTTCAAAAAATAAACTATGAATTTTTGAAAGCTTACTTGGTATTATGCCCGGTAAATCAACCTTTAATGAGACTCGCTGAAAACGAACGAAGTGAAGTTCGAAGCGCTAGTCGAATTATCCACGTGCGAAGCTAAGTAGGGCTAATGTTTGACAGCGACTTGGTATAATTTACATGCCTCAATAGGGAAATTGAAATTACACAAAAATTAACCGGGCGTAAATTACTGTGCCAACGTCCAAATTTTTATTGACAACACGGTTCTATTTGTTATATTCACCGCCAATCTCAAATGAGCGGGCGTAACTCAGCGGTAGAGTGCTACCTTGCCAAGGTAGACGTCGACGGTTCAAATCCGTTCGCCCGCTCCATTTTTATTTATGGCGGCATAGCCAAGTGGCTAAGGCAGCGGTCTGCAAAACCGTTATTCCCCGGTTCAAGTCCGGGTGCCGCCTCCAAATTCTATCGAAGATTTTGCTGTGTTTGGGCGGCAAGTTAATTCCTATTTCATTTGTAATCATATTAAAACTTGAGAGGGAATGAAGCATGTTAAAAAGATTCAATGAATTGATTGTCGATTGCGCCAAGAATGGTTATTCTGACGTCCATATTACCGGGGGGCAACCGTTAGTGTACCGCAAAGATGGTGAATTGCGCTATGATCATCCCCGGAGTTGGAATTATCGGGATTGTGACCAGCTGGTAAAAAATCTTATTAATGCAAGACAAATGGAGAGATTGTGTGAGCATTTTTCCGTTGATTTGGCCGCGTCTGTAAGGCACATTCGTATTCGGATAAATATCTTCAACACCATAGGAGGCCTCAGCTTAGCGATAAGATTATTGCCGGGAACAATTCCCACCCTGGATAAATTAAATCTCTACCCTTCACTGCAAGCCATCAGTGAATTAAAAGCAGGTTTAATTTTAGTATGCGGAACTACCGGTTGCGGTAAATCTACTACAATTGCTTCAATTTTGGATGACATAAACAGTAAACGCGCTTGTCATATCGTCACCTTGGAAGATCCCATTGAGTACCGGATCAAATCAAAAAAATCGTTTATAGAGCAAAGAGAAATCGGTACACACGTTCCTTCAGTGAAGCAAGGACTCATTGATGTTATGAGAGCAGATCCTGATGTTATTATGGTCGGAGAGTTAAGAGATCCACAGACAATGCGTCTTACTCTGGATGCCGCGGAATCCGGACATTTAGTCATTGCGACATTGCATGCGACGAATATGGAAGACGCTATGTATCGTATAATTAATTCAGTTCCACCAGAAGCGGAGGAATATGTTCGTTATCAACTTGCCTCGACAATTTCATGGGTGATAGTGCAGCGATTCATTCGTATGGAAACAAATGGTTTTCGCGTGCCATTGCTTTCCGTTATGCGGGGAACTCAACAAATTAAGGGTATCATTCGCGACAAAAAGCTTCATCAGTTGGAAAACACGATGCATACAAGCAAAAATGAAGGGATGTATACAACAGAGCGATATCTGAAGGAATACTTAGACACCCGCAAACAATTTTATAATCCCGGGGTCTATTTCAAACCTTCCGAAGAAACAATTCAAGACACTCCTTTTCACTCATCAATTATATTTGATCATGGTTTTGAAAGTAAAAGTAGTTCATCGGCATTGTTGCCGAAAAAGAATAAAGCGGGAAAAGTGTCTGATCAAAGCAAATTAAAATTTGAATTTGATTCAGAGGATTCCGGAAATAACGATTATCAATATGTTATTGACGAAAGCTCTGATTTAAAAAAATAATTGCCGAAACTGAAAATACATTAATGCGGTAAGAAATAATATAATCAAAACAAAGATTGTTTGCGGATAATCATTACATAATTTCCCTGTATATTTTCCATTCTCCATTTATTTTTTTCAGTTCCAATTTCTTTTTACCCGTACTTTTCAGCGTTGAAGAATTGTAGTATTGGATAAAAACTGCCGTGGCATTATTTGCCTCAGCGGATACGCGTAAATCATCGACGCGAATATCTATAATCTTACTATACTTACGTACACCGGCCTTATGGGAAACCCAATCATTTAAATTCATTCCTTTAGATTCGAAGTTCGTGGCATAACAACTGCGGTAATCTTTCATATTGCCGGACTTCCAACTGTTTACCCATTTATTTACTAAATCCCGCACAGGATCGGCGGCAGACAATTTTGATGGATCGTCAATCTGAGTCAGTTTCTTATTACGGATGGCCAAAGTACTTACATCATCGATAATCTGCCATTTATTATTAATTTTTTCCAAGACCAGTTTGTTATATGAACCATGGAAGGAGCTATCACTATTGACGGCGACAATTTGATCAAACAGGATAATGGCGTTATTGTCCTGCTTTAAAATAGAAACATCCCTGGGCTGTAAAATAAAATGTTTATTTAAGTGTTTTATGGATTTAATTTTGTTGATCAGCGCTTCGCGACTTTTGCCTTTTATTTCTGAACCCTGCAAATACAAAGAATCAATACTTTTTATGTCACCATCGGTTAAAGCTTTATTCCAAGACATTAAAATAATTTCCAGTTCATCTTTTGCCGGTGAAACTTTATTTGGAGAGACCCAGTTTATCGATTCAGCAATAATTACAGGGGTTCTATTAAAAAAGATAATATCGGATAAGCGTTGAAGGTCACTATCGCTTAAAACAACACAACCGTTGGATTGTGAAGGCAATAACTGTTTGGTAGTGCCGTGAATCCAGATATTATATCCGTTACGACCGGCTTTTTTATCGGAAAGAGTAGGATAATCCAGAGGAAAGGCAAAAGAACCATAAGTCTCGCGTGGCCCGGGATTGCGCAAAATTTTTGTTGCGAAGAAAATTCCGGTAGGGGTTTTCGCGTCGCCGGAAACTTGTTTTGCGCCGGATTTTTTGCCTGTGGAGCAAGGAGCTTCAAAGACCTTAGAAAAATATCCATTTTTGTGAAATACGTACATTTTCTGGTATTGTTTATCAACAACAATCACATAACCGGAAGTAAGAGTTAGTATCGAATCCGGAATGCTTTCTGAACGGGGCGATAAATTGGCTAATAATACAGAAGGAAAAAGCAATAAAAAAATTAAACTTAAGATATGAGATCTTAGCAACACTTTAATAATCATAACAATTATATTAACCTTTATTGGTTTTGGTCTAGAAATAATGAGCCTTCATAGCAAAAACTTTGCTGTCATTCAAGGATTTTAATTAATAGCGAAAAAATGTCTTGCTATAAGTTAAAAAACTTGATTAAAGACAAAAAAAATATTTAGGGGTATTTTTTGGCTGGCATAAAAGATATCAACTCCACAGAAAAACTTCTCAATGTAATAAGAGGAAAGGATAAGGATAACGAATCTTTCGCTTCCACAGGAAAGACCTTACCTCCTTTGCCTAAAAATAAACCTGCAAAAAAAACAAATCTTACCTTGCCGAAGTTATTTCTTAATAAAAAACATTATACCGTGGGAGTAGACATAGGTGAAGAATTTATAGCTTTGGGCAAGACCATCAACTCTCCGGATGGTAGACCGGTTTTAATAGATCAAAAAATCATCAAGTATAGTCATTTGACATCTGAAGGTTCGATAAAATTTAAGGCACTCTTAAAATCAAATTTAATTCCCTTTTGTGGTTCCATAGATGATTGTAATATCTGGACGACGATATCGTCCCATGATGTTAATGTCAATCATATCAAAATTCCACGTGTGCCCAAAAAACAACTGGAAAATGTGATTTACTGGACTGCAAAAAAAGAAAATCAGTTTAATGAAAAAGAATTCATTTTTGATTTTGAAATGCAAGGTGAAATTGTTGACCAGGGTATTCCCAAATACTCGGTCATGGTTTACACGGTTCCAAAAGTAGAAGTTGATAAAATCAAAACATTGTTTAAGGAAATGGGAATAACCCTTACCGGAATTACAATTGCTCCCTTTGCTATTCAAAATATATTTCGTACGAAATGGCTAAATGTAGGTGAAGGAACATTTGCCAGTTTATTTATCGGTAATGATTATTCCCGTATCGACATTTACAATAAAAGAAATCTCGTGATGACCAGAGGCATCAAGACTGGTTTTAACAGCATGACGGAAGAAATTGTCGAAGCACTTGGTAAAAAAACAGGCAAAACCATTGTGGAGACAGAGGAAGCCAAAAAAATACTATTTAGCCTGATTCATACAGATACGGGTAAATTAAAACAAAGCGATATCGGCTTCGATTTAAAAGAAGAAGAAAAATATGCGATGATCATTCCTGCCTTAGAAAGATTATCCAGGCAAATAGAGCGAACGTTTGCACATTACATATCTACAGCCGGCTCCCAAAAAGTTGAAAGACTCTATGTTTCATTAGCGATGAACGTTTATGATCCTATTTTAAATTATATTGGCGATCAGTCAGGCACAAAAACAGAATCTTTTGATCCTACTAAACTATACTCTGAACATGTAGCTGCGAAATCTCTGAAAATTTCCGAAAAAGTGTCGTTGATTCGTGTTTTGGGACTTTCTTTTTCCGATAACATCCGCACACCCAATGCTATTTTTACTTACCGGGAAAAAAACCAGGAAATAAGTATAAACCGAATAAACAGAGGGATATTTGTTTCGTTTGCAGCAGCTCTCATTATTTGCTTTGCCGGCACAATGTATTACATTATAGAAGCTAACATTCAAGGCACGCATTTAAAGGTATTGAACAAAGAATTGTCTTTATTTGCCCCGCCTTTATCAGCAGAAGAAGTAAAAGCTGAAATGCAGATTTTGCATCAATATGCGCAAAGATATCTTGGGGTGGCAACTATAGGTGAAATTAGCACGATTACTCCAGATAACATACGTTTGATAAATCTTAAAATAAATAAGGGAAATAATCAGCCAAAAGAAAATCCTGATAAAACGCTAAAAGAAATTAGTGAAGATGTAATTCTGGAAGGAGTTGTAAGTGGTGATCGCAGCATGCTGGATTCATTTTTGGATCAGTATGTGACGAAACTGGAGAACTCTCCAATGTTGCGTCAAGTCTCTGTGTCGAAACGCAGTATTGTAAATATAAAAAAAGGTGAAGTCCTTTATTTTACATTGAGCGCTAAAATAGGTTAGATATGATGAAAAAAAATAACCTGGGTATTTCAGAAAAAAGCCTTTCGTACATCATGGTTTGCGTCGGAATAATAGCGCTTTTTGTTCTTGCGGTAATATTTCCCTTGCATCTTTACACCGGCAATCAGGCTGTTAAAATAAAAAGAATAAAGGATCAGATTGAAGAGCAAAAGATACTTGGAACGGTCTATTTAAATTTACAAAAAACACTAGGGAGTAATGAATTACAAGTTTTGCCAAATCCAAAGAAAACAACCATTACCCGTGAAGAAGCGGCAAAGTTTAAAAATGTTTTCCGGGCTGTAGCGAAGAAATCAGGGTTAAGTGCAATATCTATTACGCCGGATTTGAACACTATGGGTGGTTTTTCAAAGTACAATGCTGTGGTAAAAGGAGAATTTACCAATTTCAGGAAAATGTTGATCGCGCTTGTAGCAATTCCGTATCTGGATAGAATTGAAGAAATTAGTATTCAGCAACGTTCTGATTCCATGGAATTTAAAATAAAAATTTGGCTGGCGTTAGGCGCTTGATGAACAAAAGGTATTTATGGATAAGTTAAAAAAAAGAGAAATAATTATTTTAGCTATTGCTGCCTTAGGTGTTCTTTATGTGGGATATGTTTATTTAATTGAGCCCGCAATTAATAAAGCTAAAACTAGCGATCAAAAACAGGAAATCAGCACTTTACCGAGTAGCTCAAAAAATGATTTGGTGAAGGATGCTGAAGCCAAAGTGGATGAGCACATTATAGTAAGTGCAAAAGTTAATTGGAAAAAAAATCCATTCCTGGATAGAAACTCAAACGCTTATAAGGAATGGGCGGCAATACAAAGAGCCGCCGCCGGCAATGGTGCCACGGCAAAAATAATTTATTCCGGGTATGTTGATGCCGGAAAAATGAAAATAGCCATTATTAATGGTTTGGAATATAAGGCAGGGGAGCAATTGGAAATGGAAGGGTATGTATTAAAGCAAGTTACTCCCTCCCAAGTTTTGATGGTAAATGAAAACACGGGAAGTGAAGTTGAAATTCCCATACAAGAATAAAATTTCGCATTGGAGGTTGTTGCCTTGAAATGCTCTGCAAGGGAAAAGAAAATTCTGAAGTTGTTTTTTGGCCTGGTCACAATAATGTTCTTCATTAGTTGTTCAGGTGACCTCAAAAACAATAAAAAAGATCCCATTTTTGAAAAATGGGGTACTGTAGCCGAGGATTCCAAAGGTCATTCTCCGGCTGCCGAACCGAAAAAAATTAACGTTGCCGATTTAACGGCAAAGCAGGCTTCTTCTGCAGCGCTAGTTTCGGCAAGTGTAAAAAGACTGCCTTCCACGCCAATTAATCTAACCATGCGCCAGGCAGAGCTAAAAGCTGTGCTGAGGGCAATGGCCAAGTCTGTTAATTTAAATCTTATGTTAAAAAATGATCTGAAGGGTGAAGTAAGTGTTGATTTCCGGGGTGTTCCCTGGGATCAGGCATTTGCCGGATTGTTGCGCACTCATAGCTTAACATATATTTGGGAGGGTAATATTCTTCTGGTGAAGACTGCCGAAGATATTGAGCAGGATCTAAAACAAAAAGTGCAGTTGCGCGATATACAATGGGTTGAGCCGCTATTGCAGCCGGTAGTGATAAATATTGATTATGCCGATGCCAAGAAATTAGCGGAGATGCTGCAGGAATTTATAACGAAAGATAAGGATGGAAAGCCACGCGGTTCGGTAAAAGTTGACGAGCACACCAATTCGCTGGTTATTTCCGCTATGCGTAATGATCTGGAGAAAATGCTGCCGATTATTGAAAAAATCGATAAGCCTACACCACAGATATTAATAAAGGCAAATATTGTAGAAACATCGAAAAACGTTGCCCGCGATTTAGGAATAAAGTGGGGTGGATATAATAGTGGGAATCTCGGCGGGAGTGAAAGTCTTATTGTGACTGGAGGTAGCGGAGCTCCGGTTGGTGGTATAGGAGGAGCGAACCCAGCAGTTTGGCCAAACACTCAACGATCGGGAATGGGGGCAAATTTCCCAGCTGGCTCTGCGGGAGCTGGTATATTAGATCCTCTTACTGGTCCTCTAGGTACCTTAGGTTTGATGTTCGGAAAGATTGGCGGAAATTTGTTGGAAGTAGAATTACAGGCTTTGCAAAAAGACAACAAGGTAAATATTGTCTCCAGTCCATCTATCACAACGCTGGATAACCAGAAAGCCTTTACGGAAAATGGGCAAAGAGTGCCTTTTGTAACATTGACAACTGCTACTGCCGGCTCCACCCCGACTCAGACGGTGACCTTTGAGAATGCTGTTATGAGGTTGGAAATTACCCCTCATGTTATTGACGGGAAAAACCTGAGAATGAAAATCCTTGTGCAAAAAGATGAACTGGACTTTTCCCATGCCGCCACAATGTTAGGCAACCCCATTATTATCAAGAAACTCACGGAAACATCTCTTATCGTCAGAGACGGAGAAACTATTGTTATTTCCGGATTGACAAAAGAAACAAATGGGGATGGAACTGCCGGCGTGCCGTGGGTCAAAGACATACCTCTTTTGGGTTATCTGTTTAAAGCTGATAACAAAAATGAAGCGATGGAAGAAGTTTTGATTTTTATCACGCCGCACATTTTACCGGCAATATAAGATGAAAATAAAATTGCCGGAGCTGATAATGGCGGGAAGACAAAAATAGAGGTTGAGCCTGACCAAAATAAAACCGATATACCGGAAAAAAGACATCAGTAGATTCCCCGAAATAGCCCGGTTTAAATAACCCGCGAGATAGAGATCAATGGAATATTATCAGATTCTTAATTTTAAGAAAGAACCATTCTCCAACTCGCCGGAGCCGGAATTTCTTTTTCAGTCACCTCAACATACAACTTGTCTGCAGATGCTGGAACTGGCTGTGCGCTTAAGACGTGGGCTCAATGTGGTCATAGGCGATGTCGGCACCGGTAAAACCACGTTATGCCGCAAACTTATTCAGGACTTTTCTTTTACCGCGGCGGATTCTAGTGAAATCGAAACACACCTTTTGCTTGATCCGGCGCTTGCCAATACTCAGGAATTTCTGCAAACAGTTGCCTTGCTATTGGGAATCAAGGATTCTGAGTCTCAGCAAGATGAGTGGCATTTAAAAGAAAGAATCAAGAATTATCTTTTTAGTAAAGGTGTAGATGAAGAAAAAATTATTGTTTTAATTATTGATGAAGGCCAAAAAATACCAGAGGGATGCTTGGAAGTTCTGAGGGAGTTTCTAAATTATGAAACCAATAGTCAAAAACTGCTGCAGATAATAATTTTTGCGCAGAAAGAATTTCAGACAACATTAAAAAAGTATAACAATCTTTCCGATCGGGTGAACTTTCTTTATTATCTCAAGCCTCTCAGCTTCCGGCAAATGCGGGCAATGATAAACTATCGTATTGGCATTGCGAGGGATTCTGAGATTACTCAACCTCTATTCAGCTTTGGGGGGCTGGTGCTGATTTATGCGGCAACTCGAGGTTATCCGCGGAAGGTTGTTTCTCTTGGCCATCAAGTGATTTTAATGCTCATTATTCGCGGTCAGAAAAAAGCCGGATTTTTATTAGTGAAAAACAGCATCAGTGAAATGGCCAAGCCAATATTTATAAAGGTAAAATGGGCGACCGCCAGTCTTTTAATCTTAATGATGACAGGCATTTTAATAACAGTAGGCATGCTACAAAATAAGAACGACAATGCCGCCAAAGCCAATGCCAGTGCCAGTAAACAGGTGATGAGTGATATAAAGATGCCTGAATATATGGGCAGCTTGAGAATAAAACAGGGAGAAACTCTTTACACTATATTGCAAAATATATACGGGAAATCAGGCATAAAAACCACTCAGGCGGTAATGCTGGCGAATCAGCAAATTCATGAATTAGGCAAAATTAAAGCCGGAACTATTCTTAATTTCCCATCAAGTCCGACAAGTGTAAAGACAATAAAAGAAGGAAGATATTTTATTCAGATAGAAAACGGGAAAGATATGGGGAATATTTATCGCTTTTTTTTGGAAAATTCCAATAAACAAAAAATTCCCAAATCTGTGTTTTTCCCGTACTGGAATGAAAAAGAAGGAATGACATTCGCAGTAGTTGTTGATGGATACTTTGATAATCCAAAATCGGCTCAAGAAAAAATAAATAAATTATCTGCTGCAATCAGGACAAACACTAAAATAATATCCCGGTGGG
>Ga0209083_1001891_pt1 | contig 21677 bp, 22 predicted proteins | sample AM7aDNAmetaG_FD_184132 | JGI IMG/M metagenome (GOLD analysis project Ga0209083, IMG submission 184132) | Freshwater microbial communities from Finland to study Microbial Dark Matter (Phase II) - AM7a DNA metaG (SPAdes) (version 3) | ecosystem: Environmental > Aquatic > Freshwater > Lake ...
GCCTCGCCGAATTGACCTTGTCCGGGTCGCCTCCGGCCGTGATGAACAGGAAGCCAGCATATAAGAGGAAAATGACGGCGATGATCAGGACGATCACGAAAAACCAGTTCATTACGTTGTTGATCGCCTGTTCAACCGAGTTGGAAGGAGGCTTGGTTCCTGTCGTCACATCAGTAGCCGCCGAAGGCGGAGTAAGATCCGCGCTGGAAACAGCCGGAAAAACCATCAAACCAAGGAGAGAAAACAGGATCATTCCGCTAATAAGTATTTTTTTCATTATTTTCTTTTTAAAATTAGAAGCGACCTTTTTTTGATATTTCTTGTCGGTCTGATTGATTCCCTGCGGCATACCGCGGGTTATTTATTAATATTAGATTATTATTAAACAATTTCAAGTAAAACCCGGCTGGCCTCGCGAAATTTCGAATAAAAAATTAATCGACAACCAAACAATTCCCTTCCCTATAAACCTTCCTGCGTTTTCATTAGTCCCTGAACAAGCGACACGATACCTCTGGCCAGAACGGCCACTGCCACGCCTACCATCGCGTACATCACATTCTGCCTCGCCGAATTGACCTTGTCCGGGTCGCCTCCGGCCGTGATGAACAGGAAGCCAGCATATAAGAGGAAAATGACGGCGATGATCAGGACGATCACGAAAAACCAGTTCATTACGTTGTTGATCGCATTTTCAACAGAGTTGGAAGGAGGCTTGGTTCCTGTCGTCACATCAGTAGCCGCTGACGGCGGTTCAAGAGTCGCGCTGGATACAACGGGAAAAACCATCAGTCCAAGAAAAGCAAATAGGATTAATCCACTGAGTAGTATTTTTTTCATTAAATTTTGCTGGAATTTTTAAACAACCCTTTTAACATTTAGCTTCTTCGGTCTCGTCAAAGGTCGTAATCGCGATAAAACGCTTGGCGGTCCTGCCTTATCCGGTCTTCGACATTAGCCCCTGGACAAGCGACACGATACCCCTGGCCAAAACGGCCACTGCCACGCCTACCATCGCGTACATCACATTCTGCCTCGCCGTATTGACCTTGTCCGGGTCGCCGCCGGCCGTGATGAACAAGAAGCCGGCCCACAGCAGGAAGATAACCGCGATGATCAGGACGATCACGAAAAACCAGTTCATTACGTTGTTGATCGCATTTTCAACCGAGTTGGAAGGAGGAGGAGTGTTGGTTGTTACATTATCGTCTATTTTCGGCGGATCGAAAGCCGCTCCCGCAGCCAGCGGATATAACACCGATCCAAAAAGAGATAACAGAATCATTCCACCAATAAGAATTTTTTTCATATTTTAATAATTAATTATTTGCCAAGCAGCCCCCTGACAAAACTCACCAAACCCCTCGCCATAACCGCCACTCCAACGCCGATTGCTCCATAAAACAAGCTGCTCCTTGCCTTCGTTATTTTTTCGGGATCACCATTGGCGGTGATGAACTGGAAACCGGCGTATATCAGGAACAAAACCGCAATCGTAAGTACGAACACAAAACTCCAATTGGTTATGTTGTTTATGGCCGTCTCCACGCTAAGCGTCGGTGCGGGTTCCGTCGTGAAATCATCGTCACCGCCCGTAGCTCCAAAAACCCCGACCGGCAAGAGAATGAGAGTGGCTAACATCAGACTGGCAAATATTTTTTTCATATTTTTTGTTTCGCTGGATCAGGCCTCTCACCCATTCTGGCCTTAGTTTTACTTATTCCGTTTATCAACATTCCGGCTATGGGAATGAACGAGATCATTGTTACTGGTTTCTTAACTTTTAAAATTTGCTTTAAGGCCAATACGAATCCTTTCGCCATGATCACTATCCCCAAACCGATCAGCGCGTAATAAACCATTTTTTTTCCCGTTTCCACCTTTCCGGGATCCCCGCCCGAAGTTACCATCATAAAACCTCCAACAATTATGATCAAAGGGCAGATGATTAAAGCGATCGTGAAAAAGAAATCGATGACGTTATTGATAATTTCCTCTATGGTGTTAGCTTTTATCGGGTTATCAACCTTCACGTCGATTTTCTTCTCTTCTGCCGTAGCCGCGCAAGCCGTATTCAAAACCGGACCTGCGCTACTTAAACCAATTAAAAAGATGGCGCCAGATGACGCTACCCCGCAAACCGTCAATATTATTCCTTGGATGATTCGGTTTTTGTTCATTTTTAGAGATTATTGATCCGATAAAACCGGAACAAAACGAAGGACCGGCGAACCTTTCTTTTCCTCCACGGATTATGGAGGAAAAATTTTTGCGGATAACCGCGAAGCAGTTTATTTTATTTTAGCAAACGGCTTTTTAAAATCAACCTAGGCGTCATCAAAAAAAACTATTTTTTCTTTACCCCAAGGAGCGCTTTCAGAAGTATAACGAAACCCTTGGCCATGATGGCCATAGCCAGACCAACCAACGCCCAAAAGATTATCTTTTTGCCCGTTTCCAGTCTATTTGGATCGCCAGCGGCCGTAACAAACATGAATCCTCCGATAATTATCACGATCGGACAAACAACCAACGCTATCGTAAAGATAAAATCGATAAGATTGTTGATAACCTGGTCTAAGGTGTTGGAAGTTATGGGATTCACAAATTCCACGTCAACGGACACATCATCGTCCCCCGTCGCGGCAGAGACCGTTAAAGGCTCATTAAAACCAACCTGTCCGCTTAATGGTATAAAACCAAAGATAAGCACGGATAAAAGAATCGCAAAAGTTATTTTTTTAAACGGTTTGGATGACATTTTTATTATTATTTTAAGACCGATTTTTTAATCAAAAAACGCGATACTATTTTCAAAGGGCGGCCTTTTTGAATACCAGGCCGTAATGGTATCCGCCAGCCTGAAAAGCTTCCACAAATACCAAGCCGATCCGGTCCGCCATCGATCTTACCTCTTCGGCGCTTAATCTGGTCTCGGGACCAACGGACGCGTTTTTTTCCCAATCGATCACCAATATCCGGCCATCCGGCCTCAAGATCCTTTTAGCTTCCTCCATTGTCCTGATCTTATCCTCGGTTTGGAAAAGAACGTTGGAAAGCAGGACAAAATGCACGGAATTATCCATAAGCCTTAAAATCGTCTTTTCGATATCCATGCGGATGGTTTCGACATTGAAAATCCGAAGAGACCTCAATTTTCCGCGTAAAGCGGAAAGGGGTTCGTCTTGGATATCAATGGCGTAAACCTTCCCTCCTTCCAAGATCCGCGCCATCGGAATCGTCCAACCCCCGGAACCACACCCAAAATCCGCGGCGGTCATGCCGGGTTTCAGGTCCAGATGATTTTTGATGATGGATGCGGGATCTAAAAAATCTTCGGACATAGCTGCTTTTTTTGACCTGCTGCTTAACGCAACGAACTCATAGGCTTCAAATATATTTTAAACGAATAAGGGTTAAATACAACTGGCGGATGCCACTTTATCCCCAGCTTCCATCCTCATTATCCGAACACCCTGGGTCGGCCTCGATAATGTCGATATTCCATCGATCGGAATCCTGATTACCTGGCCCTTCGTCGAAATAATCATTAATTCTTCTTCGTCTCCAAGGACAAAAGAAGTTACAAGCTCTCCGGTTTTAGCGGTAATCTGAGCCGCCTTAATACCCGAACCGCCGCGGTTTTGCAAACGATATTCCTTTAAGTTGGTTTTTTTGCCGAAACCGTTTTCCATCACCACCAGGATGAGTTTGTCCTTCCGTTTTTCGCCCGCTGTTTCATTGTCCTTGGAAGGGATCACGTCCATGCCGACAACCTCGTCTCCGCGTTTCAAGCTGATCGCTTTAATTCCGGCTGCCTGCCGGCCCATAGGCCTTATCTGGCTTTCTTTGAATCTGACCGACTGTCCCTTTTTGGTAACGATCAAAACCTCGTTGTCGCCGGTGGTTTTGGACACTTTTCTCAAAAAATCGTCTTTCTTCAAAGTAATAGCTATCAATCCGGAACGGCGGATATTGTCAAAATCGTCCAATGCGGCTTTTTTGGCAATGCCGTTCTTGGTAATGATCAAAAGATACTTTTCGGCCGGCGCTTTTTCTTCTTTGGTCTTCGATTTGTCTTTAGCCGCAACGTTATTTTTTGCCAGAGGCATCATATACAAAACCTTCTCCTGAGGGGACATTTCCAGGAAATTGACCACTGCTCTGCCTTTAGCGACACGGGCACCTTCCGGAATCTCGTAAGCCAGGGTTTGGAAAACCCGGCCGGAATCCGTGAAAAACAATATCCGGTCATGGGTATTGGCTACCAACGATTGCTCGACAATGTCATCGCCCACGGTTTTCAACCCGATAATACCTTTGCCTCCCCGCTTTTGAATCTTATAGGTTTTAGGATCGATCCTCTTGATGTAACCGGAGTTGGTAAGAGTAATGATGGTTTCTTCCTCCGGAATCAGATCTTCTTCGGAAATTTCCCCGATCCCGCCAATGTGAACTTTCGTCCGGCGATCATCGCCGAAATTAAGTTTCACCTCGGCTAACTCTTTTTTCATTACGGCCTTGATCCGCGCCGGGCTCTTAAGGGTTTCCACCCATTCTTCGATCAACGCCCTAAGTTGTTTAAGCTCGTCCTCGATCCTTTGTCTTTCAAGTTTGGCCAAGGCCGCCAATTTCGTTTCGAGAATGGCATTAGCCTGAATCTCGTCAAGCTTGAAACGCTTCATTAAATTGGTCTTGGCCTCGTCCCGATTTTCTGATTTTCTGATGATCCTGATCACCTCGTCGATGTCGGCCAGGCACTTGACCAAGCCTTCCAGGATATGGGCTCGTTCCTTGGCTTTATCCAGCTCGTACTGAATCCTTCGCGTGACCACTTCTTTGCGATGATTAAGGAAATAATTAAGCGTATCGGCCAAGTTTAACACTTCCGGCTGGATGCCATCCACCAGCGCCAGCATGTTCAAATGGAAAGTCCTTTGCAGATCGGTAAATTTGTAAAGACGGTTTAAAATCTTTTGCGCGTGGCCGTCGCGATGCAGATCGATCGCGACCCTCATCCCCTCTTTGTCCGATTCGTCGCGGACGTCCTTAATCCCTTCAATCCTTTTTTCCGCGACCAGATTGGCAATTTGCTCCAATAAATTCGATTTTTGAACCTGGTATGGAATCTCGGTAATCAATATCTGATAACGGTCGCTCTTTTCCAAATGAACGATCTCCGCCTTGCCGCGGGTCACGATCGGACCTTTCCCTTGGGAATAAACCTGGATTATCGATTTTCGGTCGAAGATCTCCCCACCCAAAGGAAAATCCGGCCCCTTAATGAACGCAAAAAGATCTTCGGTGGTCGCCTTTGGAGTATCGATCAAATAAGTAAGGGCATCGCATACCTCGCCCAGATTATGAGGCGGAATATTGGTGGCCATACCCACGGCAATACCCAAAGAACCATTCAATAACAACTGTGGAACGGGCGACGGAAGCACAATCGGTTCTTTTCTGGTGCCGTCATAGTTGTCGGAAAAATCAACGGTGTTTTTTTCGATGTCGCGCAACGCTTCCTCGCCGATCTTTGACAAACGACACTCGGTGTAACGCTGGGCGGCCGCGGGATCACCATCGATGGAACCAAAATTACCCTGGCCTTGCACCAAAGGATAGCGTAATGAAAAATCTTGCGCCAAGCGCACCATGGTGTCGTAAACGGCCGTATCGCCGTGCGGATGATAACGGCCCAAGGTTGAGCCGACCACCGTGGCCGATTTGCGGAATTTGGCATTATGCCGCAAACCATCTTCCAACATCGTGTATAATATCCGGCGCTGAGCCGGCTTCAGTCCATCACGCACGTCAGGTAAGGCGCGGGCCACGATCACCGACATCGCGTAATCGATGTAAGAATCCTTCATTATCTCCACGATCTCGGTCGATTTTACCTGAGCCTCGACGGGCGGATTCTCATCCGGATCTTTCTTTTTGTTTTTATCGTTTTTTGATTTTGCCATAATCTTGTCTTGTTTTCCGATTCACCTAAAAAATAAAAGCAACTAAACCGCCAAAACAACGATCTTTGCCTCCTGCGGCTGGATATCCTTCTTTTTGATAACGAGTTTTGGCAACGGCTCGACCAATCCTACGCCCACGGCTTTCAGAAAGTCCTGAAGGGGCTCAAGTTTGATTTTCAACTTCGGAACCTCATAGTTGGTCGGGATAACGATGCTTGGTTCGATCTGCGTCATCACTTTCATCGCTTCCTTGGCGCCAACCGCTTCCCCGTCGCCCACCGGGCACATTAAAATATCAACCGATCCGATCTTTACGACTTGCTCTTGCGTCAACTCCGTTTGCGAGAAATTACCCAAAGCGCACACCTGGATATCCTCGGCTTCGATGGCATAAATCGTATTCTGGGTCTTTTTGCCGTCTTTAGAGGTTGAAACAACCCCCTGAACGTAAATACCTTTTACGTCGTACTCACCGGGTCCATCGATCAAAAAAGCCGAATCCTGGGCCCCGGTTTTCTTCAGATTGGTAATAGTATATTGCTTGTTGGTCAGTAAAACGATATCGGCATTCGATTTCGGGGTTTTCAAACCGGTCGCGTCCTCGTCGAGCGGATCGATCAAGATCGTGACGTATTCCCCTTTGCCGCGCGCGGTAATGATCTGGAAACAAGATAGTCCGTGCCAAATGATTTGCATAGTAGGTTGTATTAAAAAGAAAGAATAGGAATTGCGATTTCCAATATTTAAGATTAACACGGACATTTTCAAAACTCAACTGCCAGAATAAGCCGCTTTCCTTTTGATGGCCAAGCCTGCCGCCAAAAAACAATTTTCGTTGCTGAACTTGACAAAATAATAATTTATTATATAATTTAAACAGTTGCTCTGTTTTGGAGCTCAAAAAAAGGAGGATAGGAAGAAATGAATAAAAATTATTGGGGTTTGATATGGGCCTGTATCGCGGTCGTCAGCCTTGTTTTCGGCATCCATCTTGGCTATCAGGCGGCGACCAACAGCAATGACCTTGTACTGACCAATGGCATTGAGATCGTAGACTACAAATACGAGCACGGGAACAATTTAACCTATGTTAAGTTCCCCGGCAACGTCACGGTGTTTAAAGAAAACTACCGGCTCATAGCCTTCATCGGTAAAGACAACGGACGTAACATAACAATGTCATCCGAGCAAGGGGTCTTTCTTGCCCCGGACGTAACTTCAATCGTTATCCCCAATAAGGAAAATGCGACCAGGCTTAATGCGTCGGTTTACGGCGAAAAAATGATCGTCGTCCCCTATAGCGCCTGGGAACGGTACAGAAAAGCAAAGGCTGCAATGGACCAGACTGTCCGGCCATTAATTTACCGGGCCGGCGCCCAATGGGACAACGACAATCAAGTAAGGCTGGATCTTGTCGGCATCCGCTACAATGAAACCGGCAACCAGACAAACGCCGAAAATGAAATGCTCGTTCTCATGAGGGAAGAGGTTAATCACCTTCAAGCCGTCAGGGTTCTGGAGGAAAGACGCTATATCTGCAATGCCAATAATAGCGTCCTGGACGCCCTTCTGCTTCCCGGAGGACTTTAAATCGAGAGTTTAACTCTCGATTTTATTTTTTTGTAGACCATAAAATAAGGAGGAGTCCGGAGGAAGCATCCTCTGGCCCCGCCCGGGCGGGGATATATTGGGAAATATATAATTTTATTTTACTTGGAAACGCCTCATCCATTTGACAAATTACAAACCGCATGCGGGACTTGAAAAAGAATCCGAAATAGTATACATTCTCTTTATAGTCGCAGCGCAACCGGTAGAAACGGAAACGTGTAAGACGGCATGCGGCCACGGCCGCAACAACAAACATGATGAAAGAAACTGTAAAAAACGCCAATCTGCTGAATCCCCCGAAAGTGGGAGAAATAGTTAAAGGAACGGTAATCGTCCAAGAAAGATCATCCCTTTATTTGGACTTGGGGGCGATCGGAACGGGTATTGTTTATGGAAGAGAATTCTATGAAATAAAAGACCGGATCAAAGACTTGAACGTCGGAGACCCTCTTTCGGTCAAGATCATAAACCTGGAAAACGACGAAGGATACATCGAGCTTTCGGTGTCGGGAGCGACCAACGAATTGGTTTGGGATTCCCTGAAAACAAAAAAAGACAACAAAGAATCTTTGACCATTAAGGTGCTTGGCGCCAATAAAGGAGGGTTGATAACGAAGATCTCGGGTTTAGCCGCCTTTCTCCCTGTTTCGCAGCTTACCAGCGAACACTATCCCAAGATCATGGGAGGCGATCCGGAAAAAATACTGAAAGAACTTCAAAAATTCATCGGAATCGATCTTAATGTCAGACTGCTCAATCTAAAACAAAAAACCGGCGAGATCATTTTATCCGAAAAGCTCGGAGAAATGGAATTACGGGAAGAAGGGCTTAAAAAATTCAATATCGACGACCAGGTTGATTGCGAAATAACCGGCGTCATGGAATTCGGAGTGTTCGTCAAATTCGGGAAAGAAAATTTTGAAGGACTGATCCCTATATCACAGATCGGCTCCGAACAAACCAAAAACCTTTCGGAACATTTCCGGATCAACAATAAAATCAAAGCCCGGATCGTGGAGATTGCCAACAATAAAGTATTTTTATCCCTGAAGAATCTAAGCTAGTTCTCTTTTTAGTCGCAGTCTAAAAATAACCAAGTCAAAAATATTTTGCAGCGCGTTGCGGATCATCTTTTGGGAGGAGTTTGACCGCAAAAGACTCATCAACCGACTGCGATTTTATGGCGAAAAGATGAACGATTTTGTAAAAAACCTAATTATCGTAGTAGTTATATTTGTCGTGATTTCGGGAGTCTTCGCCCTTTTTTCCAAGCCGGCGACGCCAGAAATTAAAGTTTCCCTCACCCAGATCGTAAAAGACATAAACCAAGAAAACGTCGCCACGATCAAAGTCTCGGGCAATAATCTGGAAATCACTTATAAAAATGGCACCAAGGCCACTTCGGAAAAAGAGATCGAATCGACATTATCCCAATCCTTTGACAACCTGGGTGTTGATAAGGGAAAACTTGCCTTAATCGACCTGCAAGCGACATCCGACAACAGTATCTGGATATGGCTGGCACCTTTATTGGGAACGATCGTCCCGCTTATAATTTTTGTGATCATTTTCATGATGATCTTCAAACAAGCGCGCGGGAACGCAATGCAAGCTTTTGATTTCACCAAAGCGAAAACCCGGATCCTGGGCGCCGGAAGCTCCCAAAAGATCAAGATCACTTTTGACGACGTAGCCGGGTTGAAAGAAGCGAAAGAAGAACTGAACGAGATCATCGATTTTTTAAAAAATCCGGAAAAATACGTAAAAATGGGGGCCAAAATCCCCCGCGGCGTCCTTTTGATGGGATTGCCGGGTACCGGGAAAACCTTGCTGGCCAAAGCCATTGCCAATGAATCCGGTGTTCCGTTTTTTTCGATCTCCGGATCCGAATTCATCGAATTGTTCGTTGGGGTTGGGGCCAGTCGCGTAAGAAGCTTGTTCGAACAAGCCCATCGCGCGCACCGCGCCATCATTTTTATTGACGAGATCGACAGCATCGGCAAAGTAAGAGGCGTTGGCTTGACCGGCGGCCACGAAGAAAGAGAACAAACGCTCAATCAAATCCTGGCCGAAATGGATGGCATTGAAGGTGAAGAAGGCATCATCGTCCTGGGCGCCACCAACCGTCCCGAATACCTTGACCCTGCCCTGCTCCGCCCCGGCCGCTTTGACCGCCGGATCATCCTTGATCTTCCCGACGTTAACGACCGTGAAGCGATCCTGCAGATCCACAGCCGCAAAACCCCCCTCGCTAAAGATGTTGTTCTGCGCGAAGTAGCGGAGCGGACTCCGGGATTTTCGGGAGCCGACTTGGCCAATGTCGTCAATGAAGCGGCGCTTCTGGCGGCGCATCGGGAGAAAAAACAGATCTTTCAGGAAGAATTCCTGGAATCGATAGAAAAAGTCTTGCTCGGCCCGGAAAAGAAAAGCCACCTTTTAACCAAAGACGAAAAAGAAATCGCGGCCTACCACGAATCGGGTCACGCCCTGGTTTCCTCTTTTTCGCTTAAAAGCGACCCTATCCGCAAGATTTCCATCATTTCGCGCGGAATGGCCGCCGGATATACTTTAAAAACCCCAATCGAAGAAAAACGCATCAGTACCAAATCGGAATTCCTAACCGAGATCGCCACCCTGCTTGGAGGCTTTGTCGCCGAAAAAATTAAATTCGGAGAAACAAGCACCGGCGCGTCAAACGATCTAAAACACGCGTCTTCCTTGGCCCGAAAAATGGTTAAGGTCTACGGCATGTCGGAACTTGGTTCGATCGCGTTCGGAGAAAGGGAGGAGCTGGCATTCCTCGGACGGGAATTCGAAGAGGAAAAAAATTATTCGGAGGTGATTGCGGCCAAAATAGACGAAGAAGTCGCCAGATTCATCAACGAAGCCCGGGAAATAGCAACCAAATCCTTACTGCAAAGAAGGAAGTTGCTCGATAAATTAGCTTCCCGCTTGATCGAAAAAGAAACGATCGAAAAAGAAGAATATGAAGCGTTGATCGGAGAAACAAATACGGACAGTGAAAAACCGTTGAAAAAAAACGGGAAATAGACGGATACCAGCTTGTAAATACTTCAATAGACTACCTGGCGGCAATTTTCTTGCCGCCAGGTAGTATTGGGCGTGTAGCTCAGTCGGTTAGAGCACGACTCTTATATCATTTTTCCAACAGTATATTCTGGGCGTGTAGCTCAGTCGGTTAGAGCACGACTCTTATAAAGTCGGGGTCGATGGTTCGAGTCCATCCACGCCCACCTAAAGGAGTTGTTGGAAAAATGACGCGACCCGCTAGAGTCATAAAGTCGGGGTCGATGGTTCGAGTCCATCCACGCCCACACCAGGACAACATCAGGCGTGAAGCATTTTATTGACAAAATGAGATAAAAAAGGCATAACGGATAGGTAAAATAGGTAACAAATAATTTCTTACGGGCGTATAGCTCAGTTGGTTAGAGCGTTTCGTTGACATCGAAAAGGTCTCCCGTTCGAGTCGGGATACGCCCACAAGCAACTTTCGTCTCCGCTCCGGTTGCGGTAATTTGTAATTAGTACTTTGAGGTAAATTATATAAAAGCGAAAGGTCCTTTCCTAAACACAAACTACCCTTCCGCAATACTTAGTTATTTTTTCCTACCACAAAAATCCAATACATAAAAAAATTATGACAAAACAAATCGACGAATTCACAAAGCAAGCTTTAAAAACCGATTTGCCCGAGATCAATCCCGGAGATACGGTTAAGGTATCCCAAAAATACCTGGATAAAGAAAAAGAGAAGATCCAAATTTTTGAAGGAATGGTAATCGCCAGAAAGCATAACAAGGAAATGGGCGCCACTATCACCGTCAGAAAAATCGCTTCCGGCATCGGAGTCGAAAAGATCTTCCCCATCCACTCCCCCATGATCGCGAAAATTGAGGTCACAAAATCCCGAAAAGTAAGACGCGCCAAACTTTACTACCTTAGAACCGCGAAAGGAAAACGCGCCCAACTCAAGCTGATCGTAAAAAAAGAATCAAAAGAACCTAAGGAATCAAAGTAAAATTTCTCTCAACCGCCCCGGTATTCTCCCGGGCGGTTATGCCCGGGTGTTGGAATCGGCAGACAAGCTAGCTTGAGGTGCTAGTGGGGAAACTCGTGCGAGTTCAAATCTCGCCCCGGGCACAAATTTTGCGAACAAAATTTACTGTAGTTAGTAATTAGTACTTTATAGCTAGGGAAAAGGTAAAAATTTATATTACTAAGCGCAAAATTTCCCTAAATACCGATTACTCACGCAAATTACCGTATTTTTCGGACGATTAGCTCAGTTGGCTAGAGCGACGCATTTACACTGCGTAGGCCGCTGGTTCGAATCCAGCATCGTCCACATGATTGAATCGCCTTGACGCGGTTTTTTTGTTGACACTTATGAATTATTTGTTATTATCCTTCCAGCTCTTAACGCCTTGGAGGAATCAAGATAAAAAGAATATCCGCCGCCAAACTGAAAAGCCTGGACAGCCTTGGTCTGATCAAAATAATCCAAGAAATAGTCAGTCAAATTAACGCCGACCCCAAGGAATCGCTGGTCAAATTTCAATTAGCCGATAAAATCCTTCTGGAGCTGGAATCCCGCGTAATTAATTCCACTTTCCGCCAATTAGGAATAGAGCATGACTTGGCAGAGCTTGCCGTCCGGCTACTCAATGAAAAAGAGCCAGACGAACGATGGCCGGAAGAATCCGGTTTTGCCCGCAGCGCTCTCCTGCTCGGCACCGTAGTCTTATTAAGAAGCCGTTTGACCTTATTAAAAGCCCGCCTCTTGGCAACAACCGCATAAGGATGAACACCATCCTTTTTTTGTTGGGCTGCCGGCAAAAAAGCGCTTTATTAAAAATTTAAAAACAATTTGACCGATAATCAATTATTTTTCCAAATGTTGTTTCGCCCTGCGTGGTATGAAATCACGCAGGCGACCTTAGCACCAGGAATGCCGCTAAAGCGGCATCGAGGAAGTATCCTCGAAGAGTACTTCCGAAGTACCTAGATCCTCCTTTCTGCTCCGCGGGAGCAGGAAACCGCAGGGTTCCTTTCTTCCCGCAGGATGCGGGAAGGTAGCCTCTGGCTACATTTTATGTTCCCTTGGTACCGTGGTCTTAAAATAATAGATCTAAAAGATAGCCGACCAGCTATGTATCGGCCCAAAAGAACCGCTGGTAAAATTTAAACATTTCCTTGCAAATTATCCGATTTCGGATATAATTCGCCAGAGGTGGTTAAAACGAGTGAGCAAAATAGCGAAAGTACCGTAAGGTGCGGTAATCGGAATTGCATAAATGGCGCTGAAGAAAGGGTAAATAAATCAGGGCCCCGCGCCACTATTGAAGAACTTGCCAACCGGCTGGTGCTGGCAAAAACACAGCCTGAAGAAATACCGATAATCCTCGCTCTTTGTAAAGCGGCGTGGAAAAAATATCCGGAATCGAAAGATGTCTCGTACGATATACAGTTGCTTTTGGATAATGCCTTAGAAAAAACGCGATCGCTGTTATGCGAGTTAGATGACGAAAGCCTATCCAGAGAACTAGCTGATTTCAGCTCCAGTATAATTGGCGGCCTTTATCTGGTACAAATGTTTAAATCGCTTGAAATAAGCGAAAAATAGCACAGCTTTTCCTGTGCTTTTTTGTTCTTTTGACGTCACATTATCTTTAGAACAAAACACTCCTAGCAAAAAAAGTTTGTAGCTGTACGACCTCATTTTTTGCACAAAAAAACCTCGTAAAAGAGGTTTTATAATCTGCGAATACGCTCCATTCCTGCCAGAAAAATCTCCCGATCCGCTTCCAATTTATTTCTTCTTTGTAAAAGTGCTTTGCCGGAACACGTCGGACCGACTCCGCCTGTCAGGAACGGCGAACGAATGATTATTACTTTTATCCTCTTGCTCGGCGGATTCCTGGCAATTTTTTTAATCCTTTCCAACGTTGCTTTATCCATCTAAACCAGCCCCTGGATTGGAAGATACTATGGTTTATGGCGATTTGCAAGTTTAACTTTTACCAGAAAAGGCGCGGGAAACCCGCGCCTTTTCTTTATAAACTATGGCTTTGGTGATAGCGAAAGTCATCGTAGTTGCCCGGATAGGACGTGAGAGCGCCATTCTTAACCTCCCAGATGTTATTACACGCATTATTCAGCGTGTAGCGGTCGTGAGACACCAACAGCACCGTTCCGTTGAAATCCCGAAGAACATTAGTCACCACTTCTTTGCTCGGCAAGTCCAAGTGATTCGTAGGTTCGTCGAGCAAGAGCAAATTGCTCCGCTGGAGAATCAGCTCGGCAAGCGCCACGCGCGCCCGCTCTCCCCCGCTTAAGCTGCCGATCCTTTTATCGACATCGCTTCCGGTAAAAAGCAGGCTTCCCAGCACTTGTCTGATCTTTTGTTCTTCTTCGTCGATCTTTGAAGCCACTTCGTCCAAAATGGTCTTATTGTGATCCAGCTCCTCATGCGCCTGGGCATAATATCCGATCACGATCCTTTCGTTAATCTTGATGGTCCCCCTGATAAGATCTTCCCTGCTCAAAATGGCTTTAAGCAGAGTTGATTTACCCGTACCGTTGTTTCCGATAATCCCGATCTTATCCCCCCAATTCACATCGATCTTGCCCTCGAGACAAAACAGCGGCTTCCCTTTGGCGCCGACCGCCAAGCGGTTAAGCACCATAACCGTGTAACAAACCTTCCGGCCCGCGTCGAGCTTGACTCTGATGTCGGAAATGTCTTTCTTGGGGGGCTCCAAACGCTCGATCTTATCAAGCATTTTGATCCGACTTTGAACGCCGGCCGCCTTGGTAGCCTTGGCACGGAATTTATTGATGAAGACTTCTTGTTCTTTTAAATATTTTTGCTGAAGCTTGTAATCCTTTTCTTGTTTTGCGATCCTGCCAATCCGTTCTTCGACATATTCCGAATAAGGGCAATAGTATTTTTCGATCCCGTCCTTGGTAAGCTCAAAAGTTTTATCGCAGATTTTATCCAGGAAATAGCGGTCGTGGGCAACACAAAGAATGGCACCCCTCCATTTGAAAAGAAATCTCTCCAGCCATTCAATGGTTTCGATATCAAGATGATTGGTCGGCTCGTCAAGCACGATCACGTTTGGATTAAACAACAGAACCTTCGCCAGCGCCAGCTTGGTCCTTTCTCCCCCGCTTAGGGTCGCTACCTCCCTTTTCCAAGATTCTTGGTCAAACCCGAATTCTTCCAAAATCTTTTCCACCTTTCCTTCATAGCGATAGCCACCTTCTTCTTTGAACTCCTCCAAAAATTTAACGTAGTTACCCAAGTCTTCTTCGTTCAGCTGCCCCTCTTTTTCTTTTTTCTCGTATAGCTCCTTATCCTTGATCATTGAAGCCAGAGACTTGTTCGCGGAACGAACTTCTTCGATAACGGTATTCCCCAAAGAGTCCCAGTGTGTTTCCTGAGGCAAATAACCGATCCGGGCATCCTTTGAGATTTCCACCGCTCCGTCGTCGGCTTCTTCGGATCCGACCACCATTTTTAACACCGTCGATTTACCCGATCCGTTGGGTCCCACGAGCGCTATCCGGTCCCCGCTGTGGACCGAAAGCCGGACTTTGGAAAAAATTTCTTCCTTGCCAAAAGACTTGATAACGTCTTTTAGGATGATCAGCGGATGCTCGGACCGCGAACGGTTGGCCGAAAAATAAGTTTTATTGATTTTAATATTGGTTTTCATGTTCAATTTCGTTTTCCTGCGAACGTAGCCGTCAACAAAAAAACAGGGATTACCGCGAAAAAAGCAAAATCGCTTCAACGCGAAAGTGCGCTTTCTAAAAAGCGCGTTCCCTGCCCGGTCACATCGCAACGATATATTCAATCTGGCTGGACTGATCTTTCCTCTTTGACATAGCATTAATTATACATTGTAATATATACCATTTCGCGCCGTTTGGCAAGACCCGGTGCTGCCCACTCCCTCCAACAACACTTTTTATTGCCTTTTTTAACAAAAGTGGTATTATAATTGATTGCATTCTTCGGTCAATTTTTTGGCTTTTTTTATTAGTGCTTCTCCATTAGAGATTGTCCGGGTAATTAGTTCGTGAATCGACAAAAATACAAAACTCTGTAATTTGTGTGGGTAATTATTATTTAGGGACAAATTTTGCATTTATACATATATCTAATATTTCCCTGATTACTAAGCACCGATTACAAAGTACTGCAAATTTTGTAAGCAAAATTTGCTGGTGGGATGCCAGAGTGGCCGAATGGGGCGGTTTCGAAAACCGCTATGCCTTCACGGGTATCGGAGGTTCGACTCCTCCTCCCACCGCAGCAATTTTTCTGCCGAAAAATCGCGGTAGCGTGTAATTAGTAATTTGTAGTTAGGGTAAAGAGTGATTTATTAAAATACGAAAGAAAAATTGCTCCCTAAATACAAATTACTCACCTTAACTACGCATTGAATTTATCCTATGTCTCTCTTCTCAAAAAAGAAAAGCAAGGAACCGCAAAACATCGATGAGGTGTTGGTGCAATTTAGCCAGCTGAAAGAACAATTCGAGAAGTTGTCGAAAGAGTTGGAAACCATGAAAATTGACAGCGTCGCTAATTTAAAAAACGTAGCTGTGATAAGATTCAACCCTTTTTCCGAGCTAGGATCAAACCAAAGTTTTTCCGCGGCGATCTTGGATGGAACCAATAACGGCCTGGTCATCACCAGCCTTTTCACCAGAAGCGAAAACCGGGTCTACGGCAAACCGATCAAAAACGGAGCGTCGGTTTACCTGCTTACGGACGAAGAAAAAGAAGCGATTAAAAAGGCTCAAGAAAGCAGATAATATCAAACGCCCGCATTGAGCGCCAGATCAATAAAATGGAAACAAAAGAAAATACAATTACCAGACCTCCCGTAATCGTAGTAATGGGCCATGTCGACCACGGCAAAACGTCGATTTTGGATTACATCAGAAAGACCCATATCGCCGAAAAAGAATCCGGAGGCATAACCCAGCATATCGGCGCTTCCCAAATCGAGCATAACGGTAAAAAAATCACCTTCATCGATACTCCGGGGCACGAAGCTTTCTCGCAAATGAGGATGCGTGGTTCCAAGATCGCCGATATCGCGATCCTGGTCGTGGCCGCCGTCGAAGGACTCCAGCCCCAAAGCAAAGAAGCGATCAAGCATATCAAAAAAGCCGGCATACCGATGATCGTGGCAATCAATAAGATAGACATGCCGGGCGCAAATCCCGATAAAGCAAAAAGGGAGCTGCAAAAGGAAGAAGTCGTGGCCGAAGATTGGGGCGGAACCGTTCCTTTTGTGAATGTATCGGCCAAAACCGGACAAGGAATGGACGAACTCCTGGAGATGATTTCGCTTGTCGCCGAAATGGAAAACCTCAAAGCCTGCCTGGACAAACCAGCCCGCGGCGTTGTGATCGAATCTTCACTTGACTCCAAAAGAGGACCAAGCGCGAGCGTCCTTCTTCAGGACGGCGTATTACGTTACGGTTTGGCGGCAGCAACTCCTTCGGCATTCGGAAAAATAAAAAGTCTGGAGAATTTTCAAGGAAAAAAAATAGACCAAGCCTTCCCTTCCCAGCCGGTTGTCATAATCGGCTTTGAGTCGGTACCGAAGATCGGAGAGATTTTTGAAGTCATGCCTAATATTGAAGCGGCCAAGCAGTTCACGCTGTTGGAAACCGAAAAAGGGCTTAAGGAAAAACCGCTCCAAGTCCCCGCTCCAAAAGAGGGACAAAAAGTCTTGAACCTTATTTTAAAAACCGATTTTCTCGGCTCCAGTGAAGTGCTGGAAGAAACACTGGCCCAAATCCCCCAAAATGAAATCGCGATGAGAATTGTCGGATCCGGCGTAGGAGAAATAAATTTGAACGACGCCAAAATGGCGAAAAGCAGCAACGCGGTCATCATAGGCTTCCGAGTAAAAACCCATCCGGCGGCCCGAGTAACGGCGGAAAAAGAAAAAATCAGGATCATGAACTTCGATATCATCTATGATCTGGTCGAATGGATCCAAAAATACATGGAAAAGATGAAAACGCCCCAGATCATCCGGAAAGACTTGGGAAAACTTAAGGTTCTCTTTAGTTTTTGGGGGGAAAAAAACCGCCAGATCATTGGTGGAAAAATGGTCGAAGGCGAGGTAAAAAAAGGCGTTAAGATCGAAGTGTCAAGAAATGGCGTAACGATAAACCAGGGACGGCTGATCAATCTCCAAAAAAATAAAAAAGATATCGCTGACGCCGGCAAAGGCGAGGAAGTCGGTATTTTATACGAAGGGTCGGAAAAGATCCAAGAAGGAGATTATTTGATTTTTTATACCCAGGAAAGAAATTTCTAATAAACTACCCCGGGGCAGAGCCCCGGGTCTGCCGGATTAATAAACCATGGACAACAGGATCGAGAAAATAAATAGCGTGATGCAGGAATTGCTGGCGGAACTTATTTTAAAGGAGTTTTGTGTTACGCGAGACATCATCATATCCCTCACCTACATCGACACGGCCGAAAACCTTACCGAAAGCAAAGTATTCATCTCGACGATCCCCAATGACGCCAGGAAAAAAGTGGTAAACGCCTTGAATAAAGAGGCTTATCTTTTCCAGAAGTCGTTAAATAAAAAGTTGCGGATACGCCCGGTTCCGAGAATCAAGTTTTTCGAAGACGAAAAACCCGCACAGGCCGAAGCGGTGGAAAAGCTTCTGTCCGACATAAACAAAAAATAAAAAAAGAAAACCGAAACGTCTTTCTTTTTTTTGGTATTGAAAAAATAGCGAAAGTATATTAAACATTAGGTAGCCTTCAGGCACGGCCAGGTAGCCAAGTAGTAAGGCGACAGTCTGCAAAACTGTTACGCATGGGTGCAACTCCCATCCTGGCCTCAGCAATTTTTCTAACGAAAAATCGCGGGATTGTGTGTAATTAGAGCAAGGAGTAATTTATTTAAAATACGGAAGAAAAATTGCTCCCAAGCTAAAAACTACTCTTCCAAAGTACATATTCTTGCCTGGGTGGTGGAACTGGTATACACGAGGGACTTAAAATCCCTTGAGAGCGATCTCGTGTGGGTTCGAGTCCCACCCCAGGCACCACAGAACAACGATTAGGAATTTTGTCTTTATTTTGAACGGCGGCGGCTAACGCCGCCCATTGCGTTTGGGGCAATCCGCTGATTTTTTTGGCGGACAAATACAGGTTCGAGCCGAAGATTTTTTTGGCGAATGATTTTTTGGCGATTAAATTCTCATTTAAGGATATTTTACCCACATTTTGAGCGTCTTTTAGCCATTCTCTCAATGGTTCGAGCCAATTATTTTGTCCTTGCTCAATATCGCTGATTTTCTCCTCCAAGGTCTTTTTCCGGCTCATAAACACCGCCCTCCTCTCCAAATACTCCGGCCTCTCAATATCTTGATCTATGTAAGTATCAATTACTCGTTTGAGCTTAATCTTTAATTCTGCAAGCTCTGTCCGTGTTTCTTGAATAAGGCCAGCCGAAGATTGGGCAAGGTTTAGCTCGTCATTATCTGCCATTTTGTTTAATTCTTTTGCCCAATCTTCGGGCAAAGAAAATTTTTGCATTTCCTCGGATAGCTGACGATTAAGCGCCTCCTCCCTGATATATGGCTGGCAACATTTAACAGTTTTAGATTTCTTGGAGCAACGGTAATATGTATGGCCTTTCTGCGATTCACAAGTTACCATCATCCCGCACTCTCCGCATTGGAAAAGTCCGCATAATGTTTTCGGCTCAATTTTGGTTCTCTGCGGCTTGCTTCTCTCTTCTAAAACCGCCTGCACTTTATCAAAAAGTTTCTTTGTAATAATTGGCTGGTGTTTTCCCTCGTGCAGTTCGCCGCCATAGTAAAAATATCCGTAATAAAAAGGATTGGATAAAAGGCGCGAAATTTGGTCTTTCTTTAAAGGATTACCACCTTCGCTCTGCCAGCGTCTGCTTGGGTCGGTTTTGATTCCGTTTTTGGCAAGGAATAAAGATATATCCTCCAAGCGCGATTCATTTTGAGCGTAAAGCCCAAACGCCTGTTTTATTATCTTTGCCTGTTTCCTGTCCAAGACGATAGTCTTTGTTCTTTTATCGTTCATATATCCCAGCGGAGATTGGCCGGGATAAATTCCTTGCCGTGCCTTTTCTCTCAATCCTCGGCTGGTGTTTTGGCTTAAATCCAAAATATACTGATTAGCCATTCCAAACTCCACGCTCATCATTAAAACATTGTCTGTGGGTAAATAGCTTTTGTCGTGAGCTTGGATGTGCTTAATTATGCCTCTTTGCAAAAACCAGCTGATCTGGCCGCCATCAATCGGATTGCGAGCCAAACGGTCAAGCTTCCAGCAGATTATGCCTTGTGCTTCTCCCTTCTCTATCCGCGAGATCATATCGGTAAAGATCGGGCGACCCGGAATTTTGGCTGATTGTTTTTCAATGAAAGTTTCTTTTATGTTCAAACATTCGCGTTTAGCACAAGACCGCAACTCTGAAAGTTGCGCGGCAATAGATAAAACCTGCATATCCTCGGTATCTGTGGATTTCCGGCAATAAAGAAAGTAGCTAAGCATAGTATATGCTAACTATAGTATGTAGAACTAAAGTTAGCAAGCGATATACTATAGTTATCAATTATGAAAAAGGAAGTTTTAATAAAATTTGGACAAAAAGTCCGCAGTGAACGGAAGGAATTAGATTTGTCCCAAGAGGAACTGGCCACACGAGCCGGCGTTCACAGAACATATATTGGCATGATCGAACGAGCCGAGAAAAATATAACACTAGAAAATATCGAAAAAATCGCGAAAGCTCTCAAAATTAATATTTCGGATTTTTTTAATTAATAGACAATGAATAGAAAACAAATAATTGAGTTAATACAAGAACTGGTTGATAAAAAATCTAGCTTTGAAAATAGCACTATTGAGCTTGAAAAGAACCTCTCTTCTTTAAGCTTAGAAGATATAAAGAGCAGTTTAATGCAATGCGGGGTAATACCAGAATCATTTAACCATGATTCAACCGAAGAAAAACTATATTCGAAATATACTGATATTCTTTTAGCAAAAGCATTTAATTCTTTGGGAATTAAATCGACGGTTGTGAAGCAAAGGGCGGATTCAGCTGACGTAGAAGGATTAACTGCGGAATATTCAATTGTGGCCGATGCAAAAGCATTTCGGTTGAGTAGGACGGCGAAGAATCAGAAAGATTTTAAGGTAGAAGCATTAAATAAATGGAAAAAGAAAAAAGATTTTTCATGCCTTGTTTGTCCGCTATATCAATATCCAAGGAATTCAAGCCAAATTTATCGGCAAGCCATTGATAGGAATGTTGTATTATTAGCTTATGTTCACCTCGTATATTTGTTGGCTCAACAAGACCCAAATAAAAAAAGCTATAAAGAATTATGGAATGTCGGGAAGAAATTAAAGGGGGCTAAAAATGCTGGCGCGTATTGGACGGCAGTTGATAAGGTTATATCAAAGATCGTCAATCAGCCTTTATCTGATTTAAAAACATTCAAAGAACGAGAACTAAAGGCTCTGGAAATAACTGCAAATTACGAAAAAGAATGCCTTGATAATAAGATAAAAACAATCAAAAAAATGGCTCACGAAGAAGCAATAAACGAACTCATAAAAATATCTAAGTTAGAGAATAAGATAGCTCAAATTAAGAAGATGATTGATCAAAATAAGTGAGCCTGATTTTGGATCTTATTTTTTAGGAAAACGCATTTCGCAATGCGTTTTTTTGATATTTCACAATAAGTTTGATCTAGTTCGAAGCCAATATATTTACGATTCAAATTTTTTGCAGCCACAGCCGTAGAGCCGGATCCAAGGAATGGATCTAATATAACTTGATTTTCTCTTGTTACTAATTTGATCAAGTATTCCAATAAAGCAACGGGTTTTTGAGCTTCATGCAACCCGCCTTCGCCTGTTTCAAACCCGAATTTTAGAATATTGCAGGGAGATTTCCCCTCAATCAAACATTCGTTTATATTCATCGCCCCCACCTTATTTTTTAGAACATTATCAGTGATTGT
>Ga0209083_1001892_pt1 | contig 21668 bp, 18 predicted proteins | sample AM7aDNAmetaG_FD_184132 | JGI IMG/M metagenome (GOLD analysis project Ga0209083, IMG submission 184132) | Freshwater microbial communities from Finland to study Microbial Dark Matter (Phase II) - AM7a DNA metaG (SPAdes) (version 3) | ecosystem: Environmental > Aquatic > Freshwater > Lake ...
GTGACATAGCTTTTCAAAGATTCAAAGTAGCCCTCATTGAGCTTCTTGTAGGCCTCGTCGAATTTCGCCAGGCGCTGTTTATTCCCCTCACTCAGGAAACAGTACGGGCCATCGGTCAGTTCTTTGGCATCCTTCTGAACCCGCGCGATCTGATCCTCAAATTTTGCTTTATAAATAGCCAATTTCTCAGGGTCTTTCCCCTTAAGCAGAAGGTTCTTCCACTCTTTCACCTGCGTCTTGAACTCCGCCTCCATATTCAGAACGAGGTTGAGCTGTCCAACGCGTTTTTCGGTGAACTCATGGTAATCTCCCACCGTCTGGAGAAAGATCACGACAGAAAAAATCGTCGCTGCGAACATTAACCCAAATACGCCCCCGAATCCAAACGTCAACTTCTTTCCGATCGTCACACGCATGATGTCTCTCCTTGTTGTCCGGATTAGGCTTTTCTTAAATTCCGCATTTCTTCACATTGCAGGACCTTTTCGAGGTCCAGATAGATCAAAATATCGTTGCCATGCGCCACTTGTCCTTTGGTGAAACCGGCAAGTTTTCCATGAAGGGTCGCGAGCGGTGCCTGGACCTCAGCTTCGTCGATCTCGAGGGTGTCTTGCACACGATCCACCCGGAGGCCAACCGCCTCGCCGCTCAGATCGGTCACTATGACACGGACTTCGTGGGACTTTCCCACAGGCTCCAGTCCGAAAAAATAATGCAGGTCGAGAATGCTGATGATCTCACCCCGGAGATTCGCGACGCCGATCACAAAAGAGGGGACATTCGGAACTCGGGTCGTCTCCGGCATTTTCATGACTTCCTTGGCCTGGCGGACATCGATGCAGTAATTCTCTTTACCGAGTGAAAAGACCAGCACCCGGTGAAACTTCTTATGGGTTACGTCCTCGTAAAGTGCATCCTCTTCGGGATCAATATAAATCTTGTCCTGATCCCCGGTCATGGAGTGTCCTTTTTCTTGATCTCCACACGCTCGTGAACTTTTTGAAGCCCCTCGGACTCCTCGCCGCGCAAAAAGCCGGTGAGATCCACCAGAAGCACGAGCTTTCCCTGCCACTTCGTCATCCCCATAAGATAGGCCGCGCTCTGGAGCAAGTCATCAGGTTTCGTGATGTCCTCTGGTTTGACCGTCACCACGTCCCTCACCTGATCGACCAGGATGCCGGTCCAATGGTTCTGTATCGTGGTGACCACGATACGGTTCGAGGGAACTTCCTGGGATTTCATGCCAAGCTTTTTGCGGAGATTGATGAGGGGAATCACGCGGCCGCGAAGGCTGATCACGCCTTCGACAAAAGAGGCGGCCTCGGGCACAGGCGTCACTTTTCGTTTGCGGATGACTTCGCGGACCTGGGTAATATCCGCCCCGTAATCTTTTTCGCCGACCGAAAAAACGAGGATCTTCATCAGGACTCCAATTTCAAACGTTCCAGATTATCGCAGCAAACACTTTTTAGGGTGGCCAGGTTGAACCCGCTGCTTTGCAGGATCATCTGGCTTCTCGGACCGGGCGTTCCTTTGGCAAGCGCCGCCAGCGTGTTCCGGTACTCCCGGATAGCATCTCCCGTCCGTCCCTCGGTACGTAAGACCTGCGCCATATAAAAGCGGGCCATGACAAAATCCTTGTCGATATAAAGCGCCCGGTTCAGATGCTCCTTGGACTCGGCGATCTTCCCCTCTTCAAGGTCCATGCAACCGAGAAGGTAATACGCCGGAGCAAAGAGCGAATCAATCGCAAGGGCCTTCCTTAAACGGGCCTTCGCCTCTTCGTGGCGGTTCCGATTGGCACAAATATCCGCCGCCAGGTAGTGTATATCGGCCATCCGGGCCCCTTCTACAGAGACTTTTTCGATCAGGGCCAACGCCTTGCCATATTCCTTCAGATAGATGAAACGGAGGATCTGCTGACGCACCGACTCGAAATCTTCGGGCTTCAGCTCCACAGGGTCCTGCTGCTCAATGATAGACGTAAGAGCCGGAAGGGGTATCTCCTCTACGTATTCCTCGATCTCAGGCTCCGATTCCTTCGCCGTCCAGGACGGAAGGGACTTAGCTTCATCGGACTTACCGACGACTTTGCGGTAATAGATGCCGTCCTGCCAGCTGGCCATACGGAATTTATCTGTCAGGTACTGCAGGCTCTCGGAATATCCGAGGAAAAGGTAGCCGGGATCGGTCATGGCCGCGGCGAAATCCTCCATAATCCTGATGGTCGTCTTTGTTTCAAAATAGATCGTCACGTTGCGACAGAAGACGATATCTAAACAGGGAGGGTAAGGGTCCCCGACGAGATTCAGAAAACCAAAACGCACCATCCTCTTGATCTCTTCCGAGATCTTCCATTCTCCACTCTGTTTGGAACCGGCCACCTTTGTAAAATATTTACTGCGATACGGTTCTTCGACGAGGCGCATGGAGTTCTCGTTATAGATGCCGCGTTTGGCCTTTTCCATGGCCTCGGAAGAAGCGTCCGTGGCAAGGATCTCAATATCCCAGTCCTCCGGATGAGGAATCGTTTTCATCAAGACCATCGCGATCGTGTAAGGTTCTTCCCCGGTAGAGCATCCCGCGCTCCAGATCCTGAGAAGCGGTTTTTTTCCATCCCGGCGTTCGAAAGTCTCGCCCATTTTCCGTTCGATCAGTTCCGGAAGCACTTTATCTTTGAGCGCCAGGAACTGCGGCTCATTACGGAAAAAATAGGTGTGATTGATGGTGAGAAGATTCAGGAGTTCGCGGAATTCACTTTCTTTCTCTTCGGAGGTCGTCAGATAAAGATAATAGGAGTGAACGGAATCAAAGCCCCGGGACATCATTCTCTGGCTCACTCCGGTCTCGAGATTGCGCAGGTCATGGTCCCGGAAGTAAAGACCGCAACGGTCGGCAATATGCGTCTTGATCTGATTGCGGAGGTCTTCCGGAAAGTTCATTCGGGGATGCGTTCTGTCTTGGTCATGAAAATTCACTGCTTGGGGGCGTTGAAGGACTTGTTGAAATCTTGCAATTGTTGTTGAAACTGCTTCTGGATCTGCCGCGTCTTTTCCTGGAGCTGCCTGGCGAGCACATCCCATTGCTGCTGCAACGTCCTCAAAGTATCCTGGACTTCCGTTTCCACTTTCTTGGAGGTTTCGGTCACCTTCATAGCTCCGGTCGAAAGGCTTTCGTCGGCCGTCCCCTTCAACTCCCGGGCGGCCTCACCCGCCTGAGAGCCCAGAGAACTCTGGTCATCGGCATAGAGTCCTCCTCCCAGGATTCCCATCGCAAGCATCAAGAGTGCCAGCATCCGCTTCATATTCGCCCCTCTGGTTATAACCGGGTACGTGTAGGGATCACAGCATCGATGTTTTCGAGCAACGCCTTACGCCTTGCGCCGTACTAGCCTTTATAGTACCTTTCCGCCTCGGGGATCTCCTTTTGGATATCCGCTACCCGGCGCGAATCAGCGGGATGGGTCGAAAGAAGCTCCGGCGGTTTTGCCCCTCCCAAAGCGCTCATCCGCTCCCAAAAGGCAACGGCGGTCTTAGGATCGTAACCCGCCCGCGCCATCAGAATCAAACCAATATGATCCGCCTCGGACTCGTGGCTGCGGCTGTACGGTAAAAGGATGGCGTACTGGGTCCCGGTGCCATAGGCCTGCATCAGGATCTGCTGCGCAAGAGCCGGCTTCGATTTTGTGAGCTGCGCAAGTCCCATCCCACCCGCCTGAACCACGAGCTCCTGGCTCATGCGCTCGCCGCCGTGATTCGCAATCGCGTGCGCCACCTCATGGCTCATCACGGTCGCGAGCCCGTTCTCATCCTGGACGACCGGCAATATCCCGGTATAGACCACGATCTTCCCCCCGGGCATGCAAAAGGCGTTGACGGTCTTGGGATCCTCGATCAGGTTGAATTCCCACTTATAATTAGCCAGATCCTTTTCCATCCCATTCTCTTTCATGAAAGTCTCCGCCGAGGTCGCGATTTTCTGGCCCACGTCGGTAACCTTCTGCTTCGATGCTGCATCGGTCGAAAGGGTGGCCTTGCTCAAAACATCTTTGTACCCCTGATCGCTCAAGGTCATAAGTTCCCCTTGGGGGATAAAAGAAAGTTGCTTGCGTCCTGTGATGGGAACCGTGGAACAGCCGATGAGGAATAAAAGTGCGGCAAGGCGGGCAATTTTTTTCACAGTGCATCTCCGTTCATGTGAAGAAGATACGATTTTGGACATTCTCTATTACGAGTGCATATTATACAATACGCTTCATTCATCAGGAGAGCAAAATTCATATGAATTTCCAGCGAAGAGCCGATCGTTCCCTAAGCCTTTTCCTGGCTCTCACTCTTGTTTTTTCCGGCTGCGTCCACTACCACCCTCGAACCTCGGAGAGGGGGTCTTTTATGAAGCGAGCGCAGACCCAGACCCAGGATGGCGTAACGGTCACTTTGGCGGTCCTGAGCAATAAAGAAGCGAAAAAATTCTTCGGCACTTCCCTAGCCAAAAGAGAGATCCAACCGGTCTGGCTTGAGATCGACAACCGCAGCAAAATCCCTTATTTCCTGATCCCGAGAAACATGGACCCCAACTATTACTCGGCCGAAGAAGCCACCTACCGGGCTCATTTCCGACAAACCCGTCAGTTCCTGGAGGCAGGTCTCATCGCGATCTTCTTTTTCCCGGCTCTCGCCATGATCCCTGTCAATTATTTCATGATACGCAGGGCCAATCATAAGATGGACAAGGTCTTTGAGGATGTCTCCATGCATCGCTTCGCGATCATGCCGGGAGAAACACATTCAGGATTCCTTTACACCTCTGTGGACCAGGGCACGAAGCACGTCAAGGTCGACCTGCTCGGGGAAGGAACACGCAAGATCTTTGATTTTGTCGTCCCGATCCCGGGGATCAAGCCCGATTACACCACCAAAGACCTCGCGGATCGCTATCCGGGTGTAAAGAACGTGGATTACCTCGAAAAAGAATTGCCCGAACAGCTCGCCAAGATTCCCAGCTGTACAACGGACAAAAAAGGAAAACACAACGGGGACCCGATCAACTTGATCGTGATCGGAGAACTCGAGGACCTGGTCACCATCTTCACATCCGCCGGTTGGGATGAAACCTCTTCTCTGACGATGGGTTCAGGATTCGCGATGGCCAAGGCTTTTTTTACGGGAGATAACGACCGCTATTCTCCCATCAGTCCCCTTTACTATGAAGGGCACTCCCATGACATCGCCTTTCAAAAAAACCGCGGGAATATCAACCAACGGCTTCACTTCCGTCTCTGGTACACCCCCATGCGTTATGAGAAGAAACCGGTATGGGTGGGTGCCATCAGCCGGGATATCGGCGTAAAATTCACTCTCAAGACATGGTACATGACGACGCACAGGATCGATCAGAATGTGGATGACTCACGTGATTATCTCCTGGAGGATCTCATGGAGGCGCAAAAGGTCTCAAGATATGCATTCATCGAAAACAAGGCCCTTGGAGCGACCTCAAAACCGCGAAAAAACCTTACGAATGACCCTTACTTCACGGATGGCCGACGACTCGTGATCGAGATCTCCACAGAGGTCAGCCAGCTCAAGTCTTTCGGGTGGGGTACAAAAGCGGAAGCTGTTCTTTAAGTCCATTTTCCCGATTCTAATTCCCCCGGAAGACAAAAAAAAGGCCCGGCAGCTTTCGCTACCGGGCCTTTTCACCTAAGTTGTGCCTTAGATCTTCACAACGTTGGAGGCTTGTTCGCCTTTGGGGCCCTGGGTCACATCGAACTCAACCGAAGCGCCTTCTTCCAAAGACTTGTATCCCTCGCCCTGAATCGCGGTGTGATGAACGAACACATCAGCACCACCCTCGCGGGAGATGAATCCATAGCCCTTTGAATTGTTAAACCACTTCACTTTTCCTTGTACCATGATTGATTTTGCTCCTTTCACTTGAATTATAGTAACGCATGACAAGTTCAACCTTCACTACGGTGCAAAAATCAACCTGGTGCAGTTGGAACTAGCCCGCTTTGTTGTCCCCTTCCGGGGTTTGAAAACAGGGTAAAAACAAAAAAAACCGCAAGGCAAACATTCGACCTTGCGGTACAAATCATGTTCTACCTCTTGCTTACTACACCAGGAATATGCATCATCCCGCTCTTTTTGTCAAATTTTATTTGAGAGTTTTAAGCCATTCGTATTACAAAAAAAGAGGAGACGGCATAAGCCGTCCCCTCTTCTCACAATCCTTGAAAATTTCTACTGCGCAGCCACAGCATTCACGGAATCTGCCGCCACCGGTTCCGTAACCGCCTCCGCGCCACCTTCCGCCATATCGGTCGCAACAGTTTTCACTTCATCAACATTACTGGCCACAGGCGCAGTCTCTGCCACAATGGGCTCAGAAACCACCGCTTGAGCCGCGCCGCCAACAACCTCAGTTCCCGCGACAGGTTCCGTCACAACGGGTACGGCTTTGGTAACGACCCCCGCCTGCTCAGCGACGCTGGACTTCACATTATCAAGCACAGCACCGGCATCCGCCTTAACTCCTTCGGTCGCCACGGTCGTATCCGTCACCTGGTCCTGCGACGTTTTGACAGCCTGAGCCGCCTCATCCGCCGCGAGCTTTGCATTTACTTCAGCCTGGGCCCGGGCTTGGTCGGCGAGTTTCTGCGCATCATCCGTGACCTGCGCGATGTGATCCACCAGAGGCTGCTGCACAGCAACGCTTGCCTGCTCCTGGATAGGTTGTTCTGATCTTGAACAGCCTGACAGAACTCCCATGGTCAACGCCAACACCATACAAACGATCAGCACCTTCTTCATGGTCTTTCTCCTTTGTTTAATTACAAACCTAAGCGAGCGATTCTCCGGAACGAACAGCCTAAAAAGGCAGAGGCAAATCATCCAATGCTGTCATAGGCTAACCGATATTTTTTGATATTCAAAGACTTTTCCGGATTCTCCGGCGCGGGGAAAGCCCCCCTCGATCCATCACTCCAATCCGCTGAAAGAATTTAATCCCAGGCGAGATGAGACGGGTATATAATCCCCGTGTCCCCCTAGAAAACACTGAGAGCATCTTTAACATCGAAGGAACATGACCGTGACCACTCGCCGGGAGAAACTACGGAAGAGATTTGCCGCATTCCGTGCTAAATTCGCGGGCCATTTACTCAGAACTCACCCGCGGGTCATCTTGAAGATCCTTGCCGGCACCCTTCTCTTATTTCCCTGGCTTGTTGTCTCACTCCTCATGAGTTTCTCCCGGGTCGCGCACTGGCGCAAGATCTCGGTCTGCAAGGATTTTCTCAAACGACACGCACTCGCTTTCGACGGCGTGGATCGTGAATCTCTAACCGTTGAATCCGTCTCGGGCGGAGTCAGTAACTCCAATCAGATCTGGCACTGCCATAAATCCAATGGTGAAGAGATCCGTTTTTTCGTAAAGATCTTTCTCGCGGCCGGCAGCTTCTGGGCCAAACACCTCGCCTTTGTCAGCCCCTTCCCCGCCATTTACGGCGGAAAAACCCATGAGCGCTTCACGGTGGATATGGTCAGCCGCGTTCAACTCACCGAGCTTGGCGTCCCGGTCCCCCGCCTCATCGCCTACGACGCTGTCGAAAAAGTCATGGTCACGGAACATATCGTGGGCGAGACCGTGGATTCGATCTTGGAGCGGATCGGCGTGCGCCAAACGCTTGGACCCGGTGATGAAGCTGTGATACGGCAGTCCGCGATCGGCCTGGCCAGGATCCACCGGGCGGGCTATTCGCTTATCGACACGCAACCCGTCAACTGCATCTGGGTACCGGTAGAGCAGAAGGTCTATTTCACGGATCTGGAATTCTGCGGCCGCCAGGACAAACGCGTATGGGATATCGGATTCTTCCTGTGCTTTATCGCGGTCAGGCTCTCAGGAAGCGTGAGACAAGAAGTCCGCAGTCTCTTTCTCGAAAGCTACAAGAATGAACATAAGATCGACCTTGCCAGCGTCTCAGAAGCCGGCGCCCAATTGCAGGAATACATGCCTATTTTCCAGGCCATCCTCGACATCCGCAGCTTCACCCCGGAAGAACTTTTCGAAGGCCTTATCGCCCCCTGAGTCTCCGCCTTAGGATAACGCTCCTGCCCGGGAGTCCCCGGCCCCGAAAATAGTCCCTTTACCTTTTCCATCCGTTCGAGGATGGACCGCAAAGACTGGAGAAGGGGCTACTGGATTACTGTCTTTTGAAGCTCAGGCGCTTCCAGAAGACTCCCGTAATGAAAAACAGCGCAGAGGCCCGCCCCGGACGCTTCACAAGACTGGAATTCTTTTTTAAAAATCCCGGGTAATTTCAGCAATTTGTAGGCCCCGACCCCAAAGTACAATTTGTGAAGATCCGTGACTTTGCTTTGGGCGACCGCGTTCCACCGTCCATATTCCCCCGGGTCCGCGGAATAATTCATCACCGTCACAAAATCCACAACTCCCGTGTTGATCCAGGAAGGCCAGTCCTGAAAAGCTTCATAAAGCGCGCGAGAATAGGACATACATCCGGTCGATGACACCTGGATCGTGGGGCGGATTTTATGCGCGGTCTTGACCAAAAGCTTTAGGAGTTCTGTTACCTGCGCGCGCTTCCAGTCTTTCCAGATCTTGCTTTCCTCTTCGATGGTCTGAAGCCCTGTCGCTTTCTTGAAGCGAGTTATGTTGATCTCCGTGTAGCCATACCGGGGATGGCTGTCCGGATAGCGGATATAATCAAACTGGATGCCATCCAATCGCGGGTGGGCCCCAAGGATCTCCCCGACCATGGCGACAAGCTCCTTGCCTACCCGGGGGTCCCCGGGTTCCAAAAAATACTGATTGTCAATTTTGTAATCTGCGAGGGTCTTCTTGGTGTCAAGATTCCGGGTCAGAATACTGGGCCCGTATTTCTTGAGGAGTGGGGCATTCTCGTTCGTGCTCAGCGTCAGGACATTGAGCCAGGCATGCACCTCGATCCCCTCCCGGTGCGCCTCGCGAATGAGAAACTCCAGAGGATCCTCTCCCAAAGCCTTGACGGCCGCATCGTAGGCGACAACATCACCGATTTTGGAGGGGAACCAGGCCTGGTTGGCGCGATAAATCTGCACAAAAAGGATCCCCACTTGGGCCTTCTTTGCAAAAGCAACCAACGCCAGCATGTCTTGACGACTTGAAAGTGTCGGTGGACTCTGGATCAGAGAAACAAAAAGGCCGCGCCGCGGAACTTTCGTGCTCCATGCCGGGGACGTAAAAAGAAAAAGGCTCAGCGCGCATAGAAAGAGAACGAGTATATTTTTTTTCATGGAATAGGGCGAGACCACTCTAAGCGCCGCTGCGGATCACTTGAATGAAAGCATTCACCACATCGGAGCGGAATTGGGTACCACTTACACGATTCAATTCGACAATGGCGGCTTCCATCTTGACAGAGACTCGATAAGGGCGCGTCGAAGTCATGGCGTCATAGGCGTCCGCGATCCCCACGATCTGGGACGACAGATCGATCTCGTCCCCCTTGAGCCCATCGGGATATCCTTTCCCGTCGACGCGTTCATGATGGGAGCGGATCACCCGAAGCAGCTCTTCATCGAGCACCGACTTCAGGATTTTCTCGCCTGTCGCGGGATGATCCCGGAGGGCCTGCCATTCCGAGTCCTCCAATTTTTCTTTCTTGGTCAGAATACTTTCATGGATCATGAGCTTCCCGATATCGTGAAGTTCGGCGACGTAGCGGAGCAGTTCGGCCTTATCCAACTCCATCCCGAGCTTTAAGGCTGTCTTGTAACTGAGTTCCGCCACGCGCGCGGAATGGCCCTGGGTGTAGGGATCTTTGGCTTCAAGGGCACGCACAAGCGAATGAGTAACTTTAAAAAAATAATCCCGCAGGCGCTCGCGCGATTCTCTGAGCTTTCCCGCCATAATATTGAAGGAATGGGCAAGCTCCCCGATCTCATCGCGGGAAGTAAGCTTCACCCGATAGTCCAGATTTCCCGCGCTTAATTGACGCGTTCCCTCCACAAGGCGTCGCACGGGCCCTGAAACGCTTTCCGAGATCAAAATCCCAAGAACGCAACAAATCAGGATCCCTATAAGAAATACCACCAACATGCGCCGCTTAAGTTCGTCCTGCATCCGGCCTATGTCGTCGGCCATGATATCCACACCCAGGATCGCCACCGTCTTTCCCGACCGATCCAGAATGGGCGCATACCCCGATAACGTCATCCCCCAAGCATCATGTTCCACGGCCCGATCCGAAGTGGCGGACATGAATCCCTGTATCATTTCAGGAAAAGCGCGCGCGTCGTATAGATCGCCGGGCCGCGCCGGTTTTCTTTTCCTGTAAGCCCGGCGCCCGCGGTCGGAGGAAGATTCGACATCGACCAGAAAACGAAGGGCCCCCTCGGTTTCAGTCTTCGAAAGGATGTAGATGTATTGGAGGGGCTCGTTCATATCAAGAATCTTAATAAGATGCCGGGCGACTTCCCGATACGCGGGGCTTTGAACTCCTCCCCTCTCCATCGGGATCTCCCGAAGATTCTCGGGATTAACCGCTACAGCGGCCGTTCCGGCAATCACTTTGAGGAAATTGCGCAATTGCTCGAACTGGGTATTGAGTTCACCTTTGAGAGTGTAAAAATTATGCAATCCCATGACCAAGACCATCGCAAGGATCAAAACGAGCGTCACCTTGGTCTTAAAACTGTAAAAAAACGCGTGCCGCATCATCAACACCTCACGTGGAAGAAATCCCTACTGCTTGGACTCCTGCTGCCAACCGCCACCAAGCGCGCGATAGAGTTGGACATAATAGAGCAGCTGGGAACCTTGGGTGCGAGCAAGTGCCGTCTGCGCGCTGTAATACTGCTGGTCGGCATCCAAGACTTCGATGTAACTGGAAAGTCCGCTTTCATATCGAATCAGTGAGAGTTTGGCGGACTCTTTCAGCGCTGTAACTTGCTTTTCCTGTTCTTCGCGAACTTTCTTTACCTTCTCAATACCCACCAATGAATCCGCCACCTCATGAAACGCGGACACCACCGTCTGTTTATAGACTGCGACGGACTGCTGCCATTTCGCCTTGGCGCCCTTGTAATTGTAAACATTCTTCCCGCCTTCAAAAAGCGGCATCTTGACATCCCCGCCGATCGTCCAAGTATAACCTTCCGAATTAAAAACCTGAGAAGGATGTTCGCCCGCACCGCCCACAAAATTGTTCATATTTAAAAGCGGCATGAACTCCCCCACCTTGACGCCCACAGTGGCATTGGCGGCTCGCACGAGTTGTTCCGCTTCCATAATGTCAGGCCGCCGCTTCAATATTTCGGAAGGAAGACCCGAGCCAGGCATCTCCGGCACAAAAGATTGCTTGGATAAAGGAGCCGTCCTCTGAATGGGACCCGGATTGCGCCCAAGCAAGGCTGAAAGTTTGTTTTCCAGGATCGAGATCTGGCGCTCGATCTCGGGAATATTCGCGGCAGTTTGCTGATAATCGGCCTCGGCCCGGGCCACTTCAAGCCCGGAAGCAGTGCCTCCTTGAAAACGCTTCTTGAAAAGATCCAGATTGTCGCTCCTCGTCTTCAGGGTCTTCTGGGCGATATCCAATTCAAGATCCAACTCGAGGATCGTGAAGTAGGTTTGAGCCGCATCGGCCACAAGGGTCACCATCACGCCGCGACGCGCATCTTCCGTGGCTAAAAATTCCGCTTGGGACGCGTGAATGGACTGACGGATTTTCCCCCAAAGATCCACTTCCCAACCTGTGCTGAACCCTCCGTTAAAATTCGAAGTCACATGATCCAAAGTCGGATTAAGAGCTTCCGAATTCCGGTCCCTCGAAGCACCGGTTGTCAGATCCGTATGAGGCATGATCTGAGACCGTGTCACACCGACTTGAGCGCGCGCCTCATCCACGCGTGCCGCCGCAGCTCGCAAATCGTAATTGTTGGCCAGAGTTTCACGGATCAATTCCTGCAAATTGGCGTCATTAAAAACTTTCCACCAAGGCAGATTGACCATCGATTCCCCCTGCTCCAGGGTTTTGTAACTGCGGTAGCTCTGAGGCAGCTCCATGGCCGGCTCATGATAGCGCGGTCCGATCGCGCAACCGGAAGCGAATAGAACGATGGCAAGAAAGAGGATCACACGTTTCATTGGATATTCTCCTATTAAAGTGACCGGAACTTACTTCGTCACAGCGATTGATTTTCTAAAAAGCACAAGACTGTACAAAAAGAATCCGAGCCCCGTCGCCCCCACCATCAGGAACTGGGACCAGACCGCGCGAATCCCGCCGCCACGGTAAATGATGATCTGTGAAAAACTGACAAAATGTCTCGAGGGCAAAAAGAAAGTCAAGCGCTGCAGCCATTGAGGCTGGCTTTCAACGGGCGTCGACCCTCCCGAGAGCAACATCAGCATGAGGATCACCAGAATGATCAAAAGCGCGAATTGCGCCATCGACCGCGAGGTCGTCCCCAGAAAGATCCCGAGCGCCGTCGCGAAGAAAAGATAAAGGATCACGCCCAAAAACCACAGCAGATGCGAACCCGCGAAAGGCACCCTCAAGGCCATCTCGACTACGCCAAAAAGTGAGGCGGCGGTCGCGATCAGAATCACCAGACCGTTGGCCCAAACCTTCGCCACCGCGATCTCAAATGCGGTCAGAGGCATCACAAGTAAGTGCTCCAGCGTTCCGTGCTCGCGCTCCCGGATTACCGCGGCGCCGGTCAGCACGATCGTCAGAAGAGAGATCTGATTAATGATGGCCACCACGCTCAGGAACCAGGAGGATACACCGTTGGGATTGAAGAGCTTGCGAACGATCAGATTGACGGGCAAGGCAACCTTCTCGTCCGTGCGCTTGAGAAAGTTAGAGATGCGCTTATTGATGATATTCTTAATGTAATTCGAACCGATACTGGCCTGTTGCATCGCCGTGGCGTCGATATTGATCTGGATCTCCGGATTACGGCCGGCGCGAAGATCGGACTCAAACTGAGGCGGAATGACGACCACAAACATGAACTGCCCTTGATCCATGGTATTTTCGATCTCGTCGGCATTGATCTTCTTGGGGATCTGGAACCGCGGCGGATAGAACGCATTAAAGATCTCCTTCGACAGGGCCGAACCGTTCTCGTCCACGAAGGCGATCGAAGCGTTGTTGACTTCATTCGACGTCCCTGTCGCCTGGACATAAACCGCCATCGTGAACGCATAGATGACGAACAGAAGCATGACCTTATCGCTCACCAGACTGCGTATCTCCTTCAAGCCCAGCCAAAAAATGTTCTGCAGTGACGCCATGTTATTTCTCCTGCTTTCTGAGTCCCAGCATACTGCACCCCCATAAGATCGGAATACAACAGGCCAGATAAATAAGGTCCGGCATCATGAGCCAGATACTGATCCCCTTGGTATAGGCGCCCACGCTCGAGTGCATGTAATAAGTGGTCGGCCAGAACGTACCGAAGAGCCGGGCCCGTCCTATCAGCGTCGAGACCGGCTGCAATAGGCCGGAGAACTGGACAGTCGGCGTGATGGTAAGGATCGCAGTGACAAAAACCGCCGCGACTTGACTGCTTGTAAACGTCGAGATGACCATCCCGATCCCGGTGGTCGTCGTGACGTAAAGCAACGTACACAACGTCAGGAAGAGAAAACTGCCTTTGACCGGCACGCCGAAAATAAACCGCGCCATTGCTGCCAAAATAAAAAAGTTGATCAGTGCGATCGCGATATAGGGCAATTGTTTTCCAAGGAGATACTCCAGCTTTCCCGTCGGCGTGACATAGAAGTTGATCATGGAGCCAAGCTCCTTTTCCCGTACAATGCTGACCGCCATAAGGATCGCCGGGATCAGAACGAGCAACAGGGCCGGAACGCTCGGCACGATCGCGAACACGCTTTCAAAAGTCGGATTGTACATGAACCGTTCCTGAAAGGTCGCGGTGTTCTTCGGCGGGCCGGTTTGCAGTCCCATCGCCGGATTCTGAAGCATCTTATCGTTGACCCCCTGAACATACTGGGCCACGGTCTCGCCGCGAAAGGTCATCGCACCATCCACCTGTGCCAAAACATCGGGGGCATTCCCTCTCCGGAAGTTCCTGCCAAAGCTAGGAGGGATCTCGAGAAGTACTGAAATATCGTCCGCCTGGAGACGGAGCAGGCCCTCGTCAGCCGAACGGACCGGCGGTGTATGTTTAAAATAACGCGGCGATCCGGCGAACTGCTCGAGATAAGCGCGGCTTTCCGGCGACTGATCGAGATCGTAGGCCGCATAGCGGACGTGTTCGACATCCGTGGTGATCCCAAAGCCGAAAACAAGCATGAGGAGCGCCGATCCAAAAAAAGAAAAAACAAGTCGCACCGGATCACGCAGGATCTGCATGGTTTCATTGCGGACGTAGGCGAACATACGCACAAGCCGCAACCGGAGCGCAGACGGCTTTGAGGCCGTTTTTGAAAGCGCCGGCTGACCGGCCGCCGAGGCAGGACTGGCGGCTTTTTCCTTGTTTTTGATGCCGGCTGCGTCTTCAGCGGCGGCATCTTCCATGTACCCGATGAACGCATCTTCCAGATTCGTGGCGCCGCGCGTTTCGATCAACTTCTGCGGCGCATCACACGCAAGCACCCTCCCCGCGTTCATCAGTGAGATCCGGTCACAGCGCATTCCCTCGTTCATGAAATGCGTCGTGATGAAGATTGTCACACCCTGCTTCCTGGAAAGATCGATCAAGAGTTCCCAGAAGCTGTCCCGGGCGACCGGATCGACGCCGGAAGTGGGTTCATCCAGGATCAGTATTTTGGGTTCATGCAAGACGGCGACCGCCAGCGAAAGCCGCTGCCGCAGACCCATCGGCAAAGATTCGGCCAGAGAATCAAGATGTGCCCCGAGCCCAAACTTTTCAACAAGCTCCTTGATGCGTTCTTCTGACTTCTTCGAAGGAATGTGATAAAGGAGCGCGTCCAGAACCAGGTTCTGACGGACGGTGAGTTCGCCGTAGAGAGAGAACGACTGCGTCATATAACCCAGCTTCTTGCGTACCTCGATACTGCCGGCCTCCACCGAACTGCCGAAGAGCGTCGCCGTTCCCTCGGTGGGAGGCAAGAGCCCCGTCAGCATCTTCATGGTGGTCGACTTGCCGCAACCGTTGGAGCCGAGGAATCCGAAGATCTCCCCGCAACCGATCGAAAGGCTGACGTGATCCACGGCGGTAAAACTGCCGAACCGGCGCGTCAGCCCCTTGGCATCGATGACAACTTCCGCTCCTTCCGTCACAAGCGGCGGTATCGTTAACTCGTTATGCCCTTTGCGTTTTTCTTCCGGGAGCAACCCGATAAAACATTTCTCCAGATCTTCCGTGCCTGTCCGCTTCATCAATTCCTTCGGCGTTCCGGTCGCCAGCACGCGTCCGGCATCCATCGCCACGATCCAGTCCCACTTTTGAGCCTCATCCATGTAAGCCGTGGAGATAAGGACGCTCATACCGGGACGGCCCGCGCGTATATCATCAATAAGCGTCCAGAATTGGCGGCGGGAAAGAGGATCGACCCCGGTAGTGGGTTCATCAAGAATGAGCAGATCAGGGTCATGGACCAACGCGCCGCAAAGCCCGACCTTTTGCTTCATGCCGCCTGAAAGCTTGCCTGCGGGGCGACTGGCGAAAGGGCCAAGTCCCGTGGCCTCGAGCAGTTGCTTCACACGGATCGGACGTTCCTCGGCGGATAATCCGAAAAGCTGCGCCATAAAATCGACGTTGTCATAGACACTGAGTTCCAGATAGAGATTTTTTCCCAACCCTTGAGGCATATACGCGATCCGGGGGCACACAACATTCCGGTGGCGGATATCGGCCATATCCCCATCGAGAACCGAGACGGTTCCCTGTTGCATCTTTTTGGATCCGGCGATCAGGGCCATGAGTGTCGACTTACCGACGCCGTCAGGGCCAATAATGCCCACCATGATACCGCTGGGAATATCCAGGGAAATACCGTCCAGCGCGACAGCCTTGCCATAACGGTGAGTGACGTCTTTAACGGAAACTACAGATTTTCCGGCGGGCACGGTCGAATGCGGCTGAGAAGCGGGAGACACCATAGGTCAGATTTCCCAATTGACGTCGTTCATAAGATCAATCGCGAGAGCCGTCCGCACGCTTAAGCCTTTTCGTTCTCTGTGATGTTTCGACAGGATCGTTAGGATTCTTATTTAACCGCTGTTGCGGATTTTGGAACGGCCGGCTGAGCGTCTGGGACCCAGAGATTCTGCAACCAACTCGGCCAAACCGCGGAATCCGTCAGCTTCACATAACCCACACCACGGATCCCCGTCTTGACACGATCAATGCGGGAAGCGATCAACTCCTTAGGGACTTGGATCTTGACCCGGAACATCAGCTTGTCGCGCTCACTGAGCGTCTCGACCTGTTTGGGAGTGAATTGTGCTTCCGGGGACACAAAACTGACAAACCCTTGAGCGGCGCGTCCCGGAGCAAAGTCCACCGTGAGCCTCGCCTCAGCGCCCACCTTAAGGCCGGCCGCTTGTTGCGAGGGCAGATAGATCTCCATATAGACATCTTCCAGATTGACCAGCGTCAGCGCCTTTCCACCGGCCGCAAGCATTTCGCCGGGCTCAGCCAGGCGATAAAGAACTCTTCCCATGACCGGGGACTTGAGCGTTGCATCATCGATATGCGTCTGGATCGTCGTTACGTTCGCCTTCGCAACCTCCACTTCCTGCTTGGCCGTGTTCATCTTCGCTTCCTCTTCCGAGAGGGCAGCCGTATTGGTCGCTAAGGATGTCGTGCGGGCGTCAAATTCACGCTGGGACAGGGCATTTTGTTCGACAAGTTTCTTCGTGCGGTCATACTCGAGCTTCGCGTTGTCGAGCATGCTCTTCTGTTTGATAGCGGAAAAATTCGCGCTCGCCATACGTTCCTGTGCCGCTGCGACCCTCAACTTCGCCTCAGCCAACTGGGAATCGAAGGTCGAGGTATCCAGAACAACCAGTACCTGGCCCGGTTTGACGAGGTCCCCTTCGTCAACGAGGATCTCCTTGACCCTGAGAGCATCCTTGGCAACCGCATCCACCAATTTGGCCTCAATCCTGCCATTCCCCGAGGCGAATCCTTTCGGAAGTTCCGATTGTTTCGCTTTCAAGTATTGAAAACCAAAAAACGCAATTGCCACAACAGCAACCGCTAGAATGATCCTCTTCAGAGATTTTTTTGAAATGGCTGGGGACATGGGAGGCTCCTTAAGGGTTGACGATCAGAAGAAACAATCAGCATTTAGCGGCTCGTTGCAAGTGAGTCCTAACTGTCTTTGTATACAGATCGAGTTACAAGGAGAAACTTAACGACATACTAATCACAAGTGCTTTTGCACACAAGCTGAAAAGTCATGAGACCGCGAAAAATACACGGAAAGGAAAGAGGGCCAGTGTGTCAGGCGAGGGTCGCACTGATCAGGCGGCTTTTTTTGTTGCGAGGGCTTCTATTTTACGGAGAAGATCACTGCTTTCCTTATAAGAAAGGATCTTCTCCCCGTCAAAAGACTTCATTGCTTCAAGGGACAGCGACTCTTTACAATAAACAAAAAAAGGAGTCTCCGCAACGGCGGGGCTTAGGCGAACCTCCAGAGCGATTTTGCGGGGATCAAAGATGTGCTCGTCTTCCCAGAACTGGCAAAAAACCATTTGGGGCTTTGATTTCTTGATCAACTGTGCCGCGTCCGCCTCGTGAAGGGCGGTGAGTACCTGAAAGTCGAACTTCCCCAGAAGATCCCGGATCTTGTTGACCAGAAGATCCTCAACCCCGGCAAGTACCACACATTTGGCCGAGTCTCCCCCCGGCTGCGCGCAGCCGATCAGGGCCTCGATCCGGCTGATAAGGAGCTTGCTTTCAAGAGGTTTTGGCAGAAATTCGATGTTACTGATGCCATCAAAAAAATCCCGCATACCGCCGCGCGAAGAAATAATGATGGCCGGAATGTCCTTCGTCAGAGGATCCTTGCGGAGGATTTGCATTGCTTCGTAGCCACTCATGATCGGCATCAGGACGTCCATGACGATCAAGTGGGGCTTCTCTTGCCGGGTGATCCCAAGGGCTTCTTCCCCATTAAAGGCAGAACAAACCTCAAAACCCGCGGCAGTGAGCCTTGGGGCGAGCAGTTGCACCATGAGGGGATCATCGTCAACGACCAGTATCTTCTTCAAAACGGCCCGTCCTTTACGAAGGGTTTAAAAAATGTCTTTTTACTTTTTTTCGCGCAAGCTCTTAAGGAAAAGGTAAAGAATGTCGGTAACGGTCGTGATCCCGACCACGCGCTTGCTGTCATCCACGATCGGCATGCAGCCCAATTTATTTTGGGCCATGACCTCCACGGCTTTCTCGAGGGAGTCATCCGGCCCAAGCGAATAGACCTTCTGAATGACATGCTGTTTCAGAATATACTTGGTCAACTCCACGGGATCATATAAATACGCGCCATCAGGCGCCTTCTTCGGGGACGCAATACGATTCAGGTCCCGCTGGGAAATGATCCCCAGGATCTGTCCCTGAGCATTCACGATCGGGAGATGCCGGATATCCCTTTTTTGAAAGATCTCCGCGACCTTGCAAAAGGGCTCATCGATATTTAAAGTGACGGGATCTTTGGTCATGATGTCTCTTAAGAGGATATTTTTCATGATGTCCTTTCCTTGGCCCGATCTGGACTGTATCCAGAAGAGGGATTGATTTTTTCACTATAATTATAGCACTTCAATCTTAATCGTCCGTGATAATTTCAAGAATGATATTTCTTACGGGACACGAAGGATTATCGTCCGCTTGCCGCAAGAGTTAAGAAGTTTCTATGCGGCGTTCGAGAAACCCTTAACTTTTTCGATAAACGCTCCCAACCCCGCCGGGCGCTCGATCCAATCTCAGGAAAGAGAATCGATCTGTTTCTCGAGGGCCAACAGGGTTTCTTCAAGATATTTCGAACGGGCCTGAGCCTTCGCGAGCATTTCTTTTCCCCGTTTCAACTCTTCTTCGAGGCGAACCTTTTCATCAAAGCTGCTCCGAAGCTGAGCCGCTTCGTTCTCGAGCTCCACGCATCGTTTCCGAAGCTCCTCCAATTGCGAGACTGTCTGGTTCGCGCTTTCTTCAAGCTCCTTGATCCTCGCCTCAGCGAGGGCTGCCGCTTCGCTCATTTTGGCGACTTTCTGAGAAAAAAGTTCCTTTTCTTGCTCCAACGCAGCGATGCGCTCGGCGCGATCTCTGATTTCCATCCCGAGATGCTGATTCTCCCCTTCAAGAACGAGGATCTGATCCCTCAAGGCCACGACCGGCGCGACAGCCTCTTTCAGATGGGACTGAAGTCCCGCAATTTCGGCATCCTTCCCGGTAAGCGCTGCGGCAATAGTTTGTTTTTCATTTTCCGACCGCTCTTTTTCCGACCGCGCCATTTCAAATCGTCCGTTCGCTTCTTGAAGACTTGCTTCCAGGGCGAGGCTTTGAGCCTTCACCGACTCAACGGATGCGAGCGCCTCTTGCAACCGGGACTGAAGTCCCGCAATTTCGGCATCTCTCCCAGCTAGTTCCTCAGCAAAGTTTTTTCTTTCGAGATCCCAACGCTCTTTCTCATTTTCAGACCGTTGCTCTTCTCTCGCGGCCAGACCGCGGAGTCGCTCCTGCTCGAGGAAATCAGCTTCTCTCTCGGAGCGGGCCTTCTCCAACCGCGCAATCTCGTTTTGATATTCCGCGCATTTTTGCTCGAGGGCCGACACCTGGGCGCGCGGCGCCTCGATCAAGATCTCGAGACCGCCTATTTTTCGCGCAAGACGCGCTTCCTCTTCGTGAGCATGCTTGAGTTCTTCGGCAAGGCGATGGTTCTCGGCCTCGAGGGATTTCCTTTTGCCTTCCTCGTCGGCCTGAGCTTGTCTTCTTTTTTCCTCCGCGTCCGCGAACCGCTTGGCGTAAGCAAATTCTTTTTCGGAAAATTCCGCGTGGGCCTTTTTCTCAGCGGCAAGCTCCGCCTCGAGCCCCTGGCACTTCTTTTCCAATTCCTCGTACGGACTTACGATTTTCGAATGCCCGGAACGCTCCTGGGGTAAATCCGGGGGCAATTCGGGCGGAGCTTGATCCTCCGGAAGGAATGGCTCGGGGAGGCCCGAGGCTTGCACGCTCGGAGCAGACGGTGCCTCATGAGGAATGGCAGGGTGCTGCACACCCTCTTTTTTCTCCAAAAGATCGATGAGATTCATCAGTTCCATCAGATCCACGGAGACGGGAACATCCCCCGATCCTTTTTTGGAAGGATCGGCTTGTTTGGAATAATGATCAAGAAGGGCGTCCGCCATCGGCTTCGAAATGCGTCCGTTTTGAACCCATTCACGGATCTGGTCGTCGTAGGAGGCGGTCATGATGTTGGTATATTACCTTGCTATGCCATTCTTTCAAACAAAAATGGCTTAGAGACAATGCGGGGCAAGTTAAAACATCCGCGAAGAGCGTCCCCTCTTTTCCCCGTGTGGGAGAGGATTAAGGTGAGGGGGGAAATGCCCGTTGACCATTGTTGGTCATGGCGTTTTGTGCCTAGCCTCTGTGCGGGGAGCGTCGTCATCATGACTCCGTACGCCTTACGCCGTACGAAATTAAGGCGCCGTCCTCCCAACCCGGCCCCCGAAGTTGCCGACACGGGTGGCGTCCTCGAGGGCCGCGGTCTCGCGGTCCGAGACTCCCGCGCTGTCGGCACCGCTGTAACCATCCCCGCCGCGAAACCCGGAGCCTGCGGCACCGGTCACTTCGCCGGAACTATAGCCCGGCCAGTCCGCGACATCGGCGTTGCCGTTCGTACTCAGCGCCCCGTCCCCATGCGTGCCCGTGAATGCCCGCCCCGTGGCATTCCCCACCGTCACGGTTCTCTCGCTTTCATTGCCGGTCAGGTCCAGATTGCCGTAATAACCCGCGCCGGATTTCTCGCGTGTATCAGACGACCCTGTTGCAAAGATACCCACGCGTAAGGGACCAGAATCCCCGTCGCCATTGGTGAAGCCTGCATAGTTGTAATTGCAGTTAGCGCCCCCAGTGGCGCAGTACTCGGTGCCGTCTTCCGTGCCGCTGATCGTATCGCATGCCGTGATATTCGTCGTGCCCCAGGCATATTCCCCCGCCACGGGAGCCTCGGGACCGCGCGCGGCCTTCTCGAATTCTAGCTCCGTGATCGGCCTTAAGCCCGCCCAGTCCGCGTACGCCATCAGATCCGGCCAGGAGATATCACTCGCCGCGCGGGAATCACGGGAGCCGGTATTAAAGATCACGCGGGCCGGCGAAGTGCCGTTCCCCGTCGTCGGGCACTGTATCGTGTTGCGGTTAGGGGAGCCATCGCTATCGACCATCACGAAGTTATTCGCTACGGCGTCTCCGGAAATATCGGACGCTACGCGCGTTTGCTGCTGGGTGCGGGTGAGTGTGTTCAGAAAGCGGACGTACTGGCCCTGGGACATTTCATATTTCATGAGATAAAACGCGCCGTAGCCTTTCGGGAATGCCGCGGGGATCGTAAAAATTTCGTCGGTGTTGGCTTCTCCTGAATTGCCCCCGCTTTGGTACTGCCAGTTGCCCGAGGAATTCGTGGTCGTGATCTCACTCTCGCTTGTGATGCCCCAGAGACTG
>Ga0209083_1001893_pt1 | contig 21663 bp, 17 predicted proteins | sample AM7aDNAmetaG_FD_184132 | JGI IMG/M metagenome (GOLD analysis project Ga0209083, IMG submission 184132) | Freshwater microbial communities from Finland to study Microbial Dark Matter (Phase II) - AM7a DNA metaG (SPAdes) (version 3) | ecosystem: Environmental > Aquatic > Freshwater > Lake ...
CTCTCGCATCAGCGTCAAATACGGGGCCACGAAGGCCCACTCATCATCCGTGACGTCGCTTGGGTATGGCTTCCTTGCCATCCCTATCTTCTACACTACATTGCCCAAAGTTCATAACACGCTCTAGTCAAGCTGCTTGCGGAAACGGCTGAGGCTCAGTGTCAGGATGGCCACGCAGCAGATGGCCAGGCCGATGATGTTGGGCAGGAGGTCCATGGCATCAGCGCTGCGCAGCACGATGCCGCGCAGGATCTGCAGGAAGTAGGTGACCGGGAGGATTCCGCCGACCGCGTAGAGCGGCCAGGGCATCTCCGAGCGCGGGAATACGAAGCCGCTGAGCAGCACCGAAGGCAGCATGAACAGAAGCGATATCTGCATCGCCTGCAATTGCGTCCTGGCCAGTGTGGAGATCAGCAGCCCGAGGCCCAGGACCGTGAAGATGAAGAGCCCGCCGAGCGGGAAAAGCAGCATCAGGCTTCCCTGGATCGGCACACCGAACAGGCCGACCATCAGCGCCAGGATGATCACCATCTCGATCGTTGCCAGCAGCACGTAGGGGGTGAGCTTGCCCAGCAGCAGCCCGCGAGGACTGACGGGGGTCACGAAGAGCTGCTCCAGAGTGCCGGTTTCGCGCTCTTTCACGATGGAGAAGCTGGTGAGAAATGCCAGCACCACCTGCAGCACGATGGCAATCAGGCCGGGCACGAAGAAGTAGGCGTCGAGCAGGTTGGGGTTGTAGAGCAGGCGGGTGCGTGACTCAACGGCCATCGCCTGGGCTCCGTGCTCATCGCGGGCGGCGGCGAATTGCGCCAGTTCGGCGGCGACTTGCGCTTTGCCGATCGACATCGTGGCTGTCAGCAGACCAACGGTATTCACTGCCGTCTGTGCCACCTGCGAATCGCTGCCGTCGACCAGCACCTGGATCCGAGCCTGCTCGCGGCGCAAAAGCCGCTCGGAGTAGTTCGGCGGAATCAATAGGCCCACCTTGGCCCGTCCGGAGGTCAGCGCGCGGCGAAACGCTTCAGCGCTGACAACCCGATCAACGATTCGGAAGGTGCGCGTGTTGCCCATCGATTGGATCAGTTCGCGGCTCTGTTGCCGGCCATCGAGGTCCATCACCACCATGGGAATGTTCTCGATGGTCACGTTGGCGGCGTAGCCGAAGATGGTGAGTTGCACCGCCGGGACGAGGATGGCGAAGATGATCGTGGTCCGATCGCGGCGGATATGCGCGAACTCCTTGATCAGGATGGCCCAGAATCCTTTCATGCGGCTTTCTCCGTCTCCTGCAGGTTGGACGATTGCTTGCGGCTGAGCAGGACAAAGACATCCTCGAGAGTAGGAGGAATCTGGCGGGCGGCGGCCGCGGGGTCGGTGGCGGCCAGTTGCGCGACGAGTTCTTCGGGCGAAACGGCCTTATCGGCCAGCAGGTGCAGGCGATCGCCGAACATGGTGGCATCGCGGATCACCGGCAAGGCGCGGGCGCGGGCCAGGGCGGCGGCTGGCTGGGTGCAGACGAATTCCCATCGCCGCGTGCCCTCGGGCGTGATTGCGGGATCGGCCTTGAGCTGGTCCGGCCGGCCCAGGGCAATCATCCGCGACATATAAATGTAGCCGATGTGCGTGCAGCGCTCGGCCTCGTCCATGTAGTGGGTGCTGACCATCATGGTCACGCCGCGATGGCTCAGATCAAAAAGCAGATCCCACAGGTCGCGGCGGGCAACCGGGTCGATGCCGGCGGTCGGCTCATCGAGGAACAGCACTTCGGGCTCGTGCACGAGAGAACAGGCCAGGGCCAACCTCTGTTTCCAGCCCCCTGAGAGCTGGGCGGCCGGGCGATCCATGTATTGTGAGATGCCAGTCCAGGTGGCGACGGCTTCCTGGCGCTGGGCTCGGCGCTGGCGATCCAAGCCGTAAATGCGGGCGTAGAACTCCAGATTCTCCCGCACGGTCAGGTCGCTGTAGAGGCTGAACTTTTGCGACATGTAACCGATTCGGCGCTTGATGGCTTCCGGGTCAGCGCTGACATCAACGCCCAGTACCCGGCCGCTGCCGCCGCTGGGACGGAGTACCCCGCAGAGCATGCGGATGAGGGTCGATTTGCCCGAGCCGTTGGGGCCGAGCAGCCCGAAGATCGCGCCGCGCGGGATGGACATGGTCACATCGCGCACGGCGATGAAGTGGCCGAAGCGACGGGCGAGATGGTCGGTCTGGATTACGGCTTCGTCCATGGGTTGACCGGTCTTATTCTGCTTCATCCAGCAGCACATCCGCCATCACACCCACGCGCAGGTCGGTGCTGGGCTCAAGGCTGATCTTGGCACGGAAGACCTGTTTGCTGCGTTGTTCGGGCGTTTGCACATTGCGCGGGGTGAACTCCGCGCTGGTGGCCAGAAACGTAATCGTTCCCTGGAAGCGGCGATCGGGAAATCCATCGACGCGGATTGGCACATGCTGGCCCAGTTTGAGCCGGCCCAGGCGGGCTTCGGGGATGTAGGTTCGCACCCATAGGCGCGAGGTATCCAGCAGCGCGAGGGCGGGGGCATTTGCGGCGATCAGATCGCCCGGCCGCAGGTCAACGGCTTCGACGACACAGGTAGTCGGCGCCTTAACATTCAGCTCATCCAGTTGCACCTGGATGGTGGCGACCTGCGCTTCGGCGGCAGCAGCGCGGGCGGCGGACTGATCGATATCCTCTTTGCGGTATCCCGCTTCGATCAGTTTGAGCGCGGCATCGGCTTCGGCCAGGGAAGCGCGGGCTTCGGCGATCTCCTCAGCGCGGGTTCCTTCCTCCAGGAGTTTGAGGTCGTTCTCGGCCGACTGGTGTTGGGCTTGGGCGGATTTGAGTTCGCGATTGGCGCGGTCGAGTTCGGACTGTGAGGTGGAGCCGCCGGCCGCGGTTTCGGCCATTCGTTTATGTTGGACCTCGGCAAGCTGAAGATTGGCGAGGGCCACTTGCAGTTTATCGCGGGCGATTTCGATCTCGCGCGGGCGCGGCCCGGCCACGAGCTTGGAAAGCGTGGCGTCGAGCCGATCGCGACGGGCTTTGGCCTGCTGCAGTTCCTCGCTTCGGAAGCCGGCTTGCAGTCGCGAATGGTCCGCCTTCGCCGCGGCCAGTTCCCCCTGTGCCTGGACGAGCTTGGACTTCAGATCAAAGGGCTCGATGCGGAATAGCGGTGCACCTGCGGCGACGGCGTCACCTTCCTGGGCACTGACCTCGGCGACCCGGCCGCCCACGCGCGAGCCGACGCGGATCTCGTCAGCCTCGATGAACCCGGACACGACCAGCGGCGGCACATGCCGGTTCTGGTAAATGAGCCAGGCGAGCACCCCAAGTGCCGCGACCACGACGATCGCCAGAATGGTACGCATGATTCCACCCTAGCGAGTGCATCCATTGGCCGCAAGGCAGATATTGGACGCCGACAGTGGCGGTGACCTTCACCAGATCAGTAGTTCCGTTACGATTGCCCTCATGACCCATAGAGAACGTTTCTTCGCAGTGATGGCAGGGAAGAAGTCCGACAAGGCGGTGTTCTTTCCGGATGTGACCGACTGGTATGGCGCTGTGCGGACGCCACCGGGTGTTGCCCGGAGATATGGCGGGGGATCGTTCATCCCAGATCAGGACCCACTGCATGGGTATCGCGGCGCAATGCCAGCGGAATTCGACGGGATGACGTTCCTGGATTTCTATCGCAAGTACGACTGGGGTCTGCCCATCCATGGCTACGGCTGGTACGAGCTGCAGTATGACGGTGTCGAGGCCAGTACGGTTGTCATAGGTAATGCTCGTACGCGCACATTGCGCTGCTCGCGGGGTGAGTTGACCGAACAGTACACCATGGCCGGCGATGGCTCGTGGGCGCCGACGATGCACTTCATCAAGGACATCAGCCAGCTTGAGGTGATGCGCCATATCGTCGAGCACACGCGCTATGTGCCGCGCTACGACCGACTGACGAAACTGATGGCGGATATCGGCGAGATGGGCGTCTGCGATGTCGTGCTGGATCGCTCACCGTTTGGCAAGCTTGTGCACAATATGATGGGGTTCGAGCAGGTGGTTTACGGGCTGGCGGATCATGAAGATGTGATGCGGGAATACCTGCGTTTCCAGGAGGAAAAAGATCTGGAGGTGATACGGATGGCGGCGGCCGCCCCAGCGCGGATCGTCATCCTGAGCGATCACGCCGATGAGAACCTCATCTCTCCCCACTTCTACCGGAAATACTGCATTCCCTTCTATCAGAAGGCGACCGGCATCCTGCATGCGGCGGGCAAGATCGTCTCGACCCACCTCGACGGCAACTTCAAGGGCTTCTTCCCGCTGCTGAAAGAGACAGGGTTTGACCTGTTGGATGGCTGCACGCCCGAGCCGATGATGAACTATACGGTGGAGGAGTTGGCCGCCGCCATGCCTGAGGGCATGCGCTGCTACTGCGGCGTGCCGGCGACGCTCTTCTGCCAGCATCTGAACGACCAGGTAATCCTGGAATACGGCAAGCGCATCCTCGACACGTTCGATGGCAGGGCGGTGCTCAATATCGGCGATATCCTGCCCCCCGATGGCGATATCCGGCAGGTGATCCGCCTGGGGCAGATGGCCAGCAGTTACAGATGAAGCAGACGCCGGGCATTGCCGTTATACACCTTTTGCAGTACCTCGTCGGGGAGTGAAACCCCGTATATCCGCCAGCGTCCCTGGCCGGGCAGGTGCTCACCTGCCTCGTACGCAAAGTACTCATCGGCCGTTTCCAGGAAGCGGAAGTGGACCTGGTACATGGGGATCTGCGGAGTGAAGTCGGTTCCAAAGAGGATTCGATCCGGGTACTTCAGGAACCACTTGCGGCTGGTGTACGGCGCGCGGCCCAGTTCGGCGATGCGGGCGGAGATGTCTGTGTACAGGTTGGGGTAGCGGTCCATCATCTTCGACACGTATCCCAGGTTTTCCGGATAGCACCCGACATGGGCGGTGATGAAATTGGTCTTGGGGTGCTTCCCGATCATGCGATACATCGATTCGATCAACGTCATGAAGGGCGGGAACTGCGGTCCGTAAAAATGCCAGTCGGGGTGGCCGTGAAGTTCATCCCAGCGCTCGTTGAAGCGGTCCAGGGGTTTGAAGAACGCGGTGGGGTCGGCAATGTGGATGGTCACCGGGACGCCGGCTTGACCGGCCGCATCCCAGACATCATCCAATCGCGCATCGTCCGGCATGACCAGTTTGTCATTCTGGTCGCGGTAATGCAGCCCCAGACGCTTGTAGATCTTTAACCCCTTCGCTCCGGCCTTGACGTCTTTGAGCAGTTGGGCGGCCGCTTTTTTCGTCCAATCGGCGCTGCCAAAGCCATTAAAGTCCAGATTGCAATAGGTGGCGAAGCGGCCGGGGAAGGCGTTGTCGAGCAAGTCGAGGGTCTTCTTGAGCACATCGCCAGTCTCGCCGCTCAAGTTCACGATGGTGGAGACATTGACCGCATCCATGTCGCGAACGATCTGCGCTGCATCGCGTTTCCCAGGGCCAAAGCCTTTAAGGCCGAGATGGTTATGGCCGTCGATCACGGGAAACTTCCCGCGCGGGACAGAGTGCTCTTCAACGATCAGTTCCGAGTGGGGCAGGTAATCCTTGGCGAGCAGGTCTTCGGCCATGTCTTGTCTCCTTCATGTAATGCGTGCACGTTACATCGGCGTGAGGCGAGATTCCACTGATTCACGGCTTCTGCACATAGCCTTCGAATGCCTGTTTGCCAGCGTTATCCAGGGCTGCTTTGGCATCGCATGCGTTGCGTGCCCACCACAGGCGCATCCCCAGTTCATGGTTAATGCGGCTTGGATGCCCTGGCGGCAGCTTGGGCGGATGAAACGGGTCGTGGTAGATGTTCGATGCGATCGCCCGGCCCGAAGCGTCGGTCAGTGTGAGTGACACGGAGCACGGCGCATCGGCAGGCGGTGTGAAGCGGAGATCGCAGATGCGCACGTGTGCGTCGGGCCCAAGGGAGAGCTCTGTCCTTCCCTGAGCCAGGATTGCTCCCGACGTCGTAATCGTCCATGCCGCCGTACAGCGGCCATAGTCCGTAAGCAGATCATTCACCGCGTGAAGGGCGACCGGCCCCTTCGAGTACTCCATGAAGATGCCAACGGGCATGTTCGCTTCGGCCATGGCCTGCGTGCCGCCGCCCAGGCCTGCGTTCTTGGGTTGGCCCCAGTAATCGTACACACCATAAAAGCTTTGCGGGCAGAAGTCGATCCACATGAACTGGAAGTAGCCCCCGCAAGGCGCGTACTTCTGCATGCGGTAGTGTTCCATGTAGTACTTGAGCAGGTGGTACTGGTAGTCGTGCAGGCGAGCGACTTCCGGTAGCACATCGGACAGCGCTTGGGCGATCTCAGGTACGTGGCGAGCCTGTGCGGGAAGCGGCGGGGCATCGACGCCAAACTCGGTTGCGAGCTTTTCCCTGGTCCCGTAAATGGCGGCGAACTCCCCGCCATTGAGCGAGCCTGTGTAGTCGTGGCCGTCGCCGCTAGATAGGTCATCGCGAGCGCCGGAATTGCGGATGATCGGGCGCGTGGGGTCCAGGCGCTGCACCTCGGCCGCGATGTGTGCTCCGGGCCGCTCGCAGGCGCGGATCGTGGCGGTCTTGCCATCGGTCTGGTAATCGCCCGTGGCTTCGTTCATGCAGATCCAGCAGGCGATGCTGGGATGATTGCGCAGGTGGCGGATCGTATCGCAGAAGATGCTCGCTGCCCGGCGCGCGTACCTGTCGTCGGTGGGGAATGCCCAGGTGACATCGGAATCCTGGAAGACCAGCACGCCCAGGCGGTCGCACAGTTCGTAAAAGTCGTCATTCTCCATGTGCACGTGGATGCGCAGGGAGTTGATTCCCAGGCGAATGGCGTTGTCGATGTCGCGCTGATACCGGCCGCGATGCGTGTTGGAAACATACAGGTCGGACCAGTACGTTGCCCCGCGCAGGTAGAGCGGCCGACCGTTGAGCAGGAAGGTGATCTCGTCCTTGGTGCGGACCATCTCGACCTTGCGGACGCCGAACGTCTGGGTTGATTGCAGCAGGACTTGATCGCCGGCCACCAGCTCAAGTTGAGCCTCGTACAGACTTGGGCCCCCGCGATCCCAGGTGTTCCAGAGGCGAGGGTTGTTCAGATCCAGCGATAGCGTGAGCGTATTCTCACCGGCGCTGAGGGTTGCCGCCGTGGTGATGGTGGCAACGTCAGCATGTTCGGGCAGCGACAGGATGCGCACCCGGAGTTGCGCGCCGGCAACGGCCGTCTCGGATGCCACACGCCACGAGGTGGATACCGTTGCCTGCTTCATGTCTTCCGATGGCGTGGCAACGATGCAGGGGCTTTCAAGCGGGCGGACTCCCTGGTGGGTGATGAGCCGTACCGGCCGCCAGATTCCAACGGGATTCACATCCCGCTGCACAAAGGTGTCGGCGTGCTCGTAGCTGCCTTTGATCAGGTTCCGCACGATATACCAAAAGCGGCTCTTCTCCTGCCCCGGAACGATGGTGCTGTCCCATGGTGACCGTACCTTGACCACCAGTACGTTGGGTTTGTCCTTAGCCAGCAGCGGGCCGACCTCAAACTCAAACGCATTGGTGTAGCCTTCGTGTTCGCCGAGGCACTGGTCATTCAGGTATATCTTGCAGAAGTAATCCACACCCTCGAAACGCAACGTCGCCATGTCAGCGCCGTCGGGGGTGGGGAACTCGACACGGTACCACCAGGGCGCTGCGTTGAAGTGGCGCAACTCGCGCCCGAAGTACGGCTGCCTGGCCAGCAGCAGTTGCAGATGCGCTAGTCGATCGATAGGCTCCCAGGGGGAAATGCACGGCCCGACGGTGTCCGGCGACCAATCCCGCCGATAGATGCCCAGCTTCTCCCCAAGATCGTGCACATCCTGCACCACGCTCCAGCCCGTTGCCAAATTGATATTCATGCTTGGATCTCTTGGACAAAACGTTCCGGATCATCCGGCGAGATGACCACCCTCCGGCGTTCATAGCGCAGCACCACGGCCCGGCGCGGATCGGTCACAAAGGCTCGATACGAGCCCAGTGTCTTGTTCCAGTACCAGCCCGTGAACGAATAGAAGCCGCCATTGCCGCAGGTGCGAATGCTCTTGCACATGCTCTGCGGCTCAAAATGCGCGGATCGCAGGCTCGCGCGCGAGAGGCGCGTGGCCCAGAACAGGCGATGTACCAGGATGGCGTCCGGCGCGATGGTGTAGCCGCGTACGGTGAACAACGCGCAGCCAACCACCAGCGCGATTGGCAGATAGCGCAACAACGCCAGCGGGCCCAGGGGCGTTGACCCTGGAACGCAGATCAGCGTCAGAGTCACACCCAGGCAAATCAGGGTGACGATAACAGAGACAACTTTCAGTGCCGTGCTCCAGGGAGCTGTGTAGGTCTTCATGATCGTCTCACTTTTTCAGTGTAACAGCAGGACCGCGTGATTCCAGCGCTCCGGCCAAGAGCTGCGCGCGTGATGCACGAGGTTGCGCCCGGTATCATGCTGCGGGTGGGCGGCAGAGATGGAGACAATGATGAGTAAGATGCTGTTGGCGGTGGCGATTGTTGTGCTGGGCGCATGGACTTGTTGGGCGCAGGAGTTGGCCATGGTGCGAGAAGAGGGTTTCGTGCGTTCACTTAATGGGCAGTGGGAGTTCGCGCCCGAGGGGTCCAATGTTTTCGACAAAGTCCCGGTGCCGGGAAACTGGTCCAAAAGTACCCAAGTGGGAGACTGGAAACAGGCATCAGCACTGCGCGGAGGAACCTATCGCCGTTCGTTCGACGTGCCCAGCGGAGTAACCGGCGTGGCGCTGGAATTCGATGCGATTCGCTGGGGCGGCGAAGTGCTCGTGAACGGAAAAGTGGTCGGCAAAGGAATCCTGGGCAACTCGCCGCTGTGGGCGGATGCCAGCGCGGCCGTGAAGGAGGGGCCCAATGTGTTGGAGGTCCGGCCCCGAGGCTGGCCAGCCCTGGAGCGCTTCCAGACCGGGGATGTGCAGATTCCCTCGGGCGCGGCCCAGTGGTTCGGATCAAAGATGGGTGGGATCCCCGAAGACGCGTGGGTACGGTTTTATCGCGGGGCGCGGGTAGGAACCGTGCGAGTGACGCCACGATTCGCAGGACCGAGCTGCGGTATCGCGGTGGAAGTCATGGCGCCATCGACGGCGTTCAAGGGGAAGCTCTGTGCCCGCATCCTGAGCGATGATGGGTCCAAGGCGTATTCGCAGGTTGCCAGGCAGGAGGTGGACTTGGTGGCCGGCCAGACGGTGGAAGTGACGCTGAAGGATGTGGCCGCCAGGGAAGCGCCGCTGTGGTCGATCGAGGCGCCGCAGATGTGCCGGGCGACGGTGTGGCTGGAAGCCGATGGTCAGAAAGAACCGGCCAGCGTCCGCGAGGAGAGCTTTGGTTTTCGCGAGATCACGATTAGGGATGGCCACGTGCAGATCAACGGCCGGCGGGTGGCCCTGCACGGGTTCACCGGCGGAATCTGGCCCTACGATGCCTTCATCTCGCGCGGGGCTGACGACGATTTCAAGAAGTGGCAGGTGACGCTCTTCCGAGCGATGCACGGCCGGGCATTCCGCTGCCACATGGAGCCCATGCCGCGCGAATGGCTGGACCTGTGCGACCGCAATGGCATCCTGGTCATCCCCGAGTTTCCGAATTTTCCCGACATCCAGCGCCAGCCGAACTGGTCGCTGGAAAGCCCCTACGACCGGCCGATCTACTGGCAAAACCTCCAGCGCGAAATCTCGGGGATCGTGAAGATCCGGTTCAATCATCCCTGCATCGTGGGATGGAGCGCCAGCAATGAAGGCAGCGGATTCGGCGATTGGGAGAGGGCGAATTTGTATCCATATACCAAGAAGGTGGACCCCACCCGGCTGGTCCTGTTCTCCTCGGATGTGACAGCGGATGTGGCCGACTCGCATTTGTTCCTCGGCAACTGGTATGGAACGCAGGCGGAGTTTGATCGCGCCATCGCAGCGCTGGCCGCGCAATACAAAGATCGGCCGATAGGGTGTACGGAGTATGGCCAGTATGATGCCGGACCATCGCAGTTTGGGAAGGATGTGCCCCAAGGACTGGCCAGGGAGCGGGCGGAGGCGCAGTTGCTGATGGAACAGACCGAAGCGCTGCGAAGGAACCGGTGCGACCTGATCATGCCATACTGGACGCCGGACCGTCAGGAACTGGACCCGGTCAAGAAGGGTTCCCAGTTTCAGTCGATGCGCAATGTGCTCTCGCCGCTGGGCGTAAGCCTGGACCTTGCGCAACGGCATGCAACGGCCGGCGGGAAGATGGAGGTGCCCGTGTGGGTGATGAGCGATGATGACCAGGCACAAGGCAAGGTAACCGTGGACGTGGCGCTGCTGAGCGAGCATCCCGGCTTTGCCTGGGATGGGCAAGTTCAGGGGAAGAACGCGAGCTGGACGGGGAAGATCGAGTTTGAGCTGGGGGCGTGGGAGGCCAAGCATCAGACGATGACGGTCCAACTTCCGCCGAACCCAGGGCACTACACGCTTGCGGCGGTGGCGCATTGCGACGGAGGCTCGACGATCAGTCTGCGGCCGCTGGAGGTAGTAGCGAGTTTGGTGCCGGCGGAGCGGTCGCTGAAGGTGGGCGTGATCGAGACCGACGGAAGGCTTGAGGCGTGGCTCAGACAGCGCGGGCATAGGGTCGTGTTGCCGTACGGTGATGACCGGCCGGATGTGGTGATCGTGGCCGAGGGGCAGATTGCCGACGGCCGGCTGCGCAATTACGGCTTCGCCATCTCATCGCGCGTGAAACAGGGGATGCGACTGGTGATTCTCGAGCAGCGAGCATGGCACGAGGGAGCCCTGACCGGAGATGTGGTCAAGGATCTAACCGGGGTGGCGCTGCGGGTGAATGCGGCGTGGGTGTTCGCGGAGGATGCCGCACTGGTGGCGGCGCTGGGTCAGCAGGCTCAAATGTCTGCCCTGCCGGGCGAAATGAACGGCTGCGATGGCATAGGCCTGCGCGTGCGACTGGCGTTGGCGGGCACGAGTGTAGGAGCGCCCAGCAAGGTCGGAACCGGCCAGCCCGATGCAATGGTGGCTCCGGCAAGCTCTCCCGCAACCGCGCCGGCAACCATGCCCGCTGCAGCAGGCTGGACACCGGTGATGGTTGCCTACACGCGAGGACGCGAAGCGCCCGACTGGGCCATCGTGCGCGGCCATTATGGGAAAGGCGAGGTGCTCTGCTGCCAGGTGCCCGTGATGGACCGCGTCGATCCGGCGAAGAGCTCTGAATATGACCCAGTGGCCCAGAGGCTGCTTGGATGGTTGGTCGAAACGGTGCCGTGATTTGGAGCGTGGAATGCTGCCCTCCGTCAAATTCCATGGAAGACCAAGAAAGCACCTTCCTCTATTCACATATTCGTGGTCAAATGGGCAAAACTCTACTTGGAGGTTTCATGCGTCTTTCTATCGTGTTGGGTGCAATCGTATTGGGCAGCCTGCTTCTTTCGGCCGATCTACTGGCGCAGGCGCCTCCCGGCGGCGGCGGCCGGCCGGGCGGGATGATGCAGGGCAATGCCTTTGTGCAAGCCATTGATGCCTTGGGCGATCTCAATCTGCGTCCGGATTTCACTCTGGCCAAGGAGCAGAAGGAAAAGCTCCAGGTGATCCGCGAGGATGTGAAGAAGAGCGAGGAGCAGTGGCGTACGGCCCACGCCGAGGATCTGAAGAAGATCCAGACTGATATGCAGGCCGCTCGCGATGCCCAGGATCAGGATAAGATGCGCGAGGTCATGACCCAGCGCCAGGAACTGATGCAGGGCATGCCCAGCGGCGATGATGCGCTAACCAAGGTCAAGGCTCTGTTGACCGAAGACCAGGTCAAGGCCCTGGACACGCGCATCACTGAACGCCAGCAGGAGATGCGCACTCGCATGGGTGGCATGATGGGTGGCGGACGCCGCGCGCCAGCAGGCGGCGGACAGTAGCCGTCCAACCTGGACCGTTATTCAGCTTAGAATTTGGCGCCCGGTCTCTGGCAATTGCCGGTGACCGGGCGCGAGTCATTTTTGGTCCGTGCACTGTACGAAGCCGTCAATGACGGCGATTTGCCTCTGCGACGGTGCGAGCATAACCATTCCCCGTCCTGTATACTCCCACGCCATATCTCATCCTCTGAATCGTCGATACAGAGTCTGCTGACTCGCGATCTTATGAAAGGAATCGGAATGTTTCGAAAGCTCCTGGTCCTGGGAACGATCCTTCTGCTTGCATCCTGTGCTGCATCCCATAGCGACAAACCTGTCGCCGCGCCCGCGCCCGCACCCGCACCGGAGGCCGCGCCGCTGAGATATCCCCAGCGATGGGTCGGCCTAAGCGGCTCGTGCGCCACCACCGAATCGACCGATGCCCTGATCGCCAAACTCAAGAGCGCGAAGGATGTCGGTTGCACCCACATCATGCTCAGCGAGAGCGGCACCGGCCGGATGGAAATGCAGAAGCCGGCCTACTTCCTCAACGCCAAGCGAGTGCAAGCCTTTGCCAAACAGAACAACCTGACGCTTGCCATGACCATGGTGTCGGTCGGCTATTCCGGCACCTATTTCCACTATGACACCAACTTCGCCGCCGGCCACCCAGTCAAGAATGTACCGTACATCGTCAAGGGCCAGACGGCCAAGCCCGATCCGGCCGCCGTATTGCCCGTGAAGAACACCAGCTTCAATGAGGTCGCCGACGGCAAGCTCGTTGGCTGGCAGGATGCGCCCGCATCATTGTTGGATTCGGCCGTTACCCGCAATGGCAAGCCCAGCCTCAAGGGTGGCCCGCTCCTCACCCAGATTGTCCCTTGCGAGCCGTTCAAGTACTACCGAGCCACCTGGTACGTCAAAGGCCCAAAGCCCGAGGATGATGAATGGTACTTCCTGCGCCTCAACTCCACCGACAGCGACCGGCGGCAGAGCTATACCGAGGCAATCGCTCACCCGGCCGATAAGGATGGCTGGTCGAAATACGAGGTTGCCTTCAATACCTTCGAAGCCACCTCTCTCAAGGTCGGCTTCGGCGGCGGCAAGGCCGGCCAGAACTGGTTCGCAGACCTGAAGATCGAGCCGGCCGGCATGCTGCTGCTTGTCCAGGCCCCGCGCATCCCCCTGGTCGTCACCAGCCAGGATGGCAAGACCACCTACGAACAGGGCAAGGACTTCAAGTTCGTCGAGGACCCGATCATGGCCGTCAGGCCCTTCCCGGGCGAGGCCCCCATCGACCATGAAGCCCCGGCCATCGAACTGACACCCCAGTCGCGCATCCACGATGGCGATCGGCTCGGCGTCAGCTTCTACCATCACATGCGCGTCTATACCGACCAGGATGCCATGACCCTGTCCGAGCCGGCCATCTGGCCCATCCTGGAACGACAGATCAAACTCGTCACCCAGGCCTGGCCGACCGGCCACTATATGCTGGCCTACGATGAAATCCGCGGCGGCGGCTGGGATCCCATGCCAGACCCGTCCATCAAGACACCCGGGCAGTTGCTTGCCTGGCACTTTCGCAAGAGCTACGACCTCGTGCACAAGTATGCCCCCGGCAGCACCGTCTACACCTGGTCGGACATGTTCACGCCCTATCACAATGCCGCCGAGAAACCCAAATACTACTATTACGTGAACGGCAACTGGTTCGGCGCGGGCAAGGACTTCCCCAAGGATGTGGTCCTGATGCAGTGGTACGCCCCGACGCCCCAGGCCATGCGCTACTTTGCCGACAACGGCAACAAGCAGATCATCTGCGGTTTCTACGATGACAAGACGACCGCGGGCATGAAGAAGAACATCCAGCAGTGGGTGGATGTCTCCAAGGGTGTCCCCGGCATCCAGGGCTTCATGTTCACCACCTTCGGCAACAACTACGGCTCGATGCCCGAATACTTCCAGTTGCTGGACACCTATTCCCAGTGGAACAAGGCAACGACCGCGCCGGCCGACAAGATGATCATGCACGGCGTCGACGATCGTTAACGAGCTTCTCGAAGTGGACTATGAAAGAGTATCTGCCCGTTTCATATTCGGAGGAATTCAAGAGGCGAAAGCCCGTCCTGGTTCTACGGGATGGCGAGACGCTCAAGACCTATACGGTCGATTGCTTCGGCTGTGATGCATCAGGTAGACGCCTGCATACGGGATCCAATCCTTTGACCGGGCCGTTTGCGATCGAAGGTGCAATGCCCGGTGACACGCTCGCCGTGAACATTATCGCGCTTCGCCCCACGAGGAATACGGGATCTTCCTACGACACTCTCGTGCCCGATGCCACCCGAGGTAAAACCAGGAAGTTCAAGAGAGTGTCCTGGTCGCTCGACAACACAAAAAAGACCATTTCCAGAGGCCGATTCCGGTTCAAGTTCAACCCCATGCTCGGTTGTTTCGGCGTGGCGGCCAAAGGCAAGCCGATTACGTCAGTGACCTCCGCGGCGTGCGGCGGGAACATGGACTACAACGGCTTTGGCGAGGGCGTAACGGCGTATTTCCCGGTCTTCCACGACGGCGCGCTCTTCTACGTCGCCGATGGCCATGCTTTGCAGGGCGATGGTGAGATACTGTGCACGGGAATAGAGACCTCTTTCCAAGTCACTCTGCAGTTTGAGGTGCTCAAGAAGAAGCGGATCAACACTCCCCGAGGCGAGAGCAAAAGCGAGATATTCACCGTGGGCTCCGGCCGGCCGCTGGATGAAGCGCTCAAACTCGCCACCGATGAGATGAAACTCTGGCTGATCAAAGACTACGGCCTGAAACCCAGCGAAGCCGAACTCTTCCTTGGCATGAAAGCCAAGTACCGCATCGGCAACATCTGCGATCCCGCCTATACGGTGGTCTGCCGGGCACTCAAGGACGACTTGAAGAACATCATCTCCAGGTAAGCTTATCGCCCATTCAGGAACAGCCGCTGGCCGTTCTCCCACGTGATCTTCCTGAATGTCGCATCGCTCAGACCCCAGGAGACCAGTTTCCGCCGCCAGGGCAGGTAGCACTCTTCCCAGTTCCACTTGAAATCCGGCGGCCGGTGGTCGGGCATGCCGGCATCGGGCCCAAACAGCACACGGTCGGCGTATTTCTCCAGGAACGCCTGCGTGTCGGCCAGCGTGTCGTGCTCGGTATAGTCGCGGTTAAAGTCACTGATCACATGCGGGAAGCGGTCGAGCAAGGCGGCGAACTTCTTGACGCTCTCGATGTCGTTCGCATTGTGACAGAGCACCCACGCGATCTCTTTCCACGCCCCCAGCACCTTGTCCCGCCGTGCATAAATCTCGTCGCGCGTCAGCCCCGTGCGCGTCTTCCAGACTCGCGTCGGGTCGGCCTGGTGCACATACACCCACCAGCCGAGTTTGGCGGCCGTCTCCCACACGGGCTCAAATCGCTTGTCGTCCATCCGCGCGGGCTTGCCGTCGGGATGGATCATGTACATCCCCAGATCCTTCCACACCTTCAGACCCCTCACGCCCAGTTTGTCGTAGCGCTTCATGTCAGCGCAGAGGGTCTTGACAAACTCGTCCGGCCGCCAGCCGAACTCTACCCAGTTGGGCCAGTAGATCACCGACCACTTCTTGAGCCGTTGCTTGCCCATCAAGCGCATGAAATCGGGAAGGTCGCGGTCATGATAGATGACCGCGCCGGCCTTGACCCCGCACTGTGCGTAAGACTGCATGCCCTGCTCAAGGTATGCCTGCGAAAAGTGCGTATGGGCGTCGAAGATGGGGAAATGCTCAATATCGACCATGGGATTTGCTCCTAGAGTGAGGGTGCCGGTTACGTGGATGCCGAGGAAACCGGCAAGTGGGCGATACAGGACTTGAACACCCCACCAATTATAACGGAAAAGCAGGGGATTCCACAAGCAGGCGCAGTGAAATGCGCAGTACTTCCGGCCCATCCACACCAAACAGATGAGCCCGGCGACTTCGCGAGGGCGGTGCAGGCGATCGTGGGCCTACCCCTCTCCGATGGGGAGAAAGCCGAAGCGATCCGTCGGTTGCTTCAAGGGGATCGACGATGAGTCACGAACGCTCCCGGCGGGCCAGGAAGGCCCTTGTGGCGGCATCCGCGAGCATCAGGCCACCCCTAACCTGCCAGGATTGCAGCCGCGCGTGAACGGGCGGGCGAGGAGGGTGGCGTCGGCATCCGCTGCGTCAGCGGGCCGACTTGGCGTCCACAACACGACCGTGGGGGCATGTCTAACGTCACCAAGTCTGTTCTTTGAGGGATCGCTCACGTACAGGTGCGGGTCCAATAGGCCGAGCAGTAGCTTTCGCAATCGCCTTAGCGTTTTGAACGTGCTCCTTGTCTGAGTCGATCGGAATTCGGTGGCGAAGTTCTGGCCCCAGAGAGCGTATAGCCGGCCGTGGTCGTCAGCGACATGACGATCAGCGATTCGAGGCCACGCTCGGAGGTGTCAGTTGATGGCATCAGATGGTGGGGCTGGCAGATCGAATGACTCCTGGAAGTACTTGCCCGGCAACTTCTGAGTGTCGGCGGGCTTGCACACTCGGATGCGGACCTCCGCCAGGACCGAGGCACTCCTGAGTATTCGTGTGTCGCCCGTCAGCAGTTCATCACACTTCAGGTGGATAGCAGAGGCGACGTGGATCGCATCGGCGCCCTTGAGGTTGACGGAGTCGAGCCAGCGAAGGTCTCGCGCCCTCTCAGCTATCCCTTGAGTCGCCTGGATGAGTAATACCCCAGCCTTGCCGGAGCTCAGCAACCCCATGAAGAACGGCTTTGCGGCCTCGAACTTCGCTTTGTCTTTGACATGTGTGCATTCGGCAATCGTCAGCGTGGACGTCAACAACTCGATGTCGCCAGCCATCGCTGCCTCGACCATCTTCTGAGCATACCAGACGTCCTTCCTTACGCTGTCGGCCAACTCCATCCCTACCTTGAACTTGACGAGGTCAATCAGCGGGCATGCGTCGATGTATACGCGCGTCTTGTCAGCCATGTTCCCTTGCCTCATCTATGTATTCAGACGTGCTCTGTGACCCCGTGTAGTCCGGCACAGAGCCAAAGCCGGCCCGGATGGCATCTGCCGAGAATGCTGGTGCAGCACGGAAGTCGGTAGCATCTACCTCCTCAACAAAGCTCGTATCGCGATTCTCTCTGGTCCACCCCTCTACCAGCACTACGGCTTGGGGATCTTGGAGCACTTCCACAGCCGCGTGATACATGGCGGGCGAGAAGTAGCAGTTCACAAGCTGCCCTGTGCTGAGTTCGCGAATCTTTAGATACGGCCGTTCGGCTTCCTTGAAGAACGCATGCACGATGCCCTGGACCTCACCGAATGATCGTCTCTCACCGGTAGTGATCGTCTCCATCTCGACATAGCGATCGCGCCGAAGCTCGTGCCACTCGGACGGCATCTGCCCGGAATGATAGAGGCCAAACCGGATGACTTCGTCTGCAGCGATCGGCCGAGCAATACGTGCAAACATGCCTCGAGTCTCCGCCGTGATCAACAGGCCCTGCGTTGACGCAGGGGCGCGGTTGCCAAACACCATGCTCAGTGCCGCCCTGGCGCTCTCAGCCGCCTTCTCATCGAGCTCTGCCCCGTAGCAGCAGTCGAAGTCCACGGAGTTGTTCTCGAAGTTGTCAGCGACCCACCCGGGTCCAGCGGACGGCAAAGACAGATCGCGCGTGAGGGCTTCGAGGAAGGCGCGCATGGCATCACTGATGGCCGCCAGCTTAGAGAACTCTATGCCATGGCGACCCTTGTTCAGTTCGACCTTGAATTTCACCTCAGCCATCTTCGACTCCGCTACACCATTGTAAGAACATCCATCGCTGGGCGACAGTCCTAAGCATACAGGCAACGACGAGCCGGCTCGCGGGTCCAACATCAGCCCCCGCACTTGCCGTTGCAAACTTGGGGCCGCTGTCATCCAGCCGGCGATAATCAGGAATATGTGGATACACAAACTTAGCCGCCCATGGTCAGGGCCAGTGTGAGCAGGACTTCCACCTGGTAGTTATCCACACGCTTGAGCACCTGATAGACGAACATGCCGGCGGCCAGCCCAAGAATCAAAGCTCCGCCGACCTTCTTAAGCAGGAGCATCGCAACGTCGCTGAAGCCCGCCGTAGAGCCTATAGCAGCGACGTCGAGCGAAGCGGTAAGGTAGAGGCGACCAGATCCACCTGAATCTGCGAAGCCGATGGCGAAAGCTGGTGGCTTCGTCTGTTGCTGGGTATGCTTCTAATGCCTGGACATGAGCAGTAGACTCCGTCAGAAGCCGTTGATCTAGACGAGCATTACCCCGCAGAAAAGTGAATATGTATGGAGGTCGGACAAAAGGTAAGAATCGTTAGCAAGATAGAGAAGGGTAAGCCATTTAGCGAGGATGGAATTGTTGATGATTTGTCTTTGCTCAGATCAACAATGTGGGTTCAGATAGCAGGCGACAGACGCACATTCCGGTGGAACCTGACAACGAAGAGATATGAACACAACGGCGGAAACTTTTGCCAGTGGGTAGAACCCGCCGAATAGGCCCAAAGACCCGGCTGTCCTTTGGGCTTCTTTTGTTGGGGGAAAGGCTCTAATGCGTTGGCAAGGCTTATCCGAAGGGAGCAGGAGCAAGAGATTCCGTCAAAAGTCGTGTACCTACCAGCCGTTGGGCATGCGGGTGGATTCAGCGTGGGCCTGGCACCTACTGCAATCATCGTCATCCGATCGCCGATAATGCAGGTATGCGAGTACCTCGACTAGCCATAGGTGACCGCCTGGCCACTGTCATCGGGGTGTTGGTCCGAACCGCCTTGCGGTTCTGGATGTAGCGTTGCGTCGAGAGGAAGGGGCGCCAGCGGGTGAGCGATCTGGCCCAGTGGCTTCTGCATCGGGCCGGAATCGGATACAAGCCACCGCGCCGGATTGCCGACCGTGGTACCCGCATCGAAACATGACGCTCGGTGTCAGGCCAGGGCGCGGCCGCAGCGCTCCCTGTGGGACGCTAAGATGGACGATATGGCAAATGCCTCCCCGATCTCCGCCATCTCCGCTGTACCCCAGGGTACGTGCCGCCAGGAGCTTCGGCGGCCGCCCCTCGTGTTGGACGTGCCTGGGGAATCCCCCGTGGTCCTCGCCTTTCCCGAAGGCTGCAAGAGCCTCCGAGATCTACCCGTCGAAAAGCTCATTCGCGATCAGCTCCTGCAGTCTACTCCGCGCGGCGCCAGGAAGGAGCGATCGCTACTGAGGACTCTGGCCGGTCACCTGGCGGAATTGCTCGCCTCGCAGGAGTCATGGGTCGGCCCGGACGGGCTCGACCTATTAGGATTGCGTCCGTTTCAGACGGTTATTGAGACCATCCGACTCTACGACGTTGCTTGCCAAGCGGCCGTCTGCCTGCGCGACGGGGTGCCGTTGGGGTTTCTGGACGACGATGCGCAGGCTATCGCATCGATGGTGGTAGTACAGATCAAAGAGGTGTTCGGCGAACCGGTTGCCGGCGACGCGGCTGTTCGGGCAGCTACAGCGTCGACGGCTGAAGTCCGCTCGGCTGACATCGCCACGCTGGTCAGTGACATACTGTGGGGAAAACCGCCCTCGTGGCACTACAGGTGCCTCCAGCAAGAGTGCCACGATTTGAAACTTGATCGACAGACGGTGGAGGGCGTGCTACATGGGCAGATTCCGCGCGACGCCAGGACGGCCGATCTGCTGATTCCCATGCTGCTGTACGTCGGCAAGCTATTGAAGTGGCAGGCATTTGATGAATTGGAGCGGTACCATGAGCCGGAACCAAGGGTGCCCACAAAAGCCGGGGAATCCGAGATCGAAGAAGCACGCATGATGGAGGCGCGTCGGGTGATTGCGATCCTGCAGATAACCCGCAAACTGGCGGAGATCAGATCGCAGCGTAAGTGCTCCCTCTCTGCCCTTGCGCCGGGCGCACCACACGTTGGCGGTCTGTCTGGATGTACCGCTCCGGCCTCCGCGATACGCGGATCAGGCGGCTGATCCATGCGAGACTATAAAAGCCAGGACTGCCGCGGACGACGGAATCGCCGACGTTCCTGTTCCGTGGTCCCATTTGGGCTATCTCCCGCCATGCGTCAGTAACAGATCGCATCGGCTGTGGGGTTCACGACAGGCAGTCGCGCCGGCTCTCGGGTTCGTTTGGAAATCTCCGGGATACCTGAGAACCGCAGTCAGAGCCCGCTCCGCCGTGTTGAATGCTGGAGCTGGTTAGGATTGACTGTATGGAAACTATGGCATGCGTCAGCCCCGCTCCCGAGCTCGTGAAGAAGGTGCCACAGCCGCGTACCGAGGCCCAACGGGAAGCGTCGCGCCGCAACGGGGCCCGTAGTCGCGGCCCGGTGACCGCCGTGGGAAAAGCGCGCTCGTCCATCAATGCGGTGCGTCACGGATTCCTCGCTTCCATGGATGTCTTCGGGAAAGTCGTGACAGAGCGAGCGATGCTGCAGCAGCTGACCGACGATGTCACTGCCTCGATCCATCCCCGCAATCCAGCGGAAATTGAGCTGTGCGGTCTCTTTGCATGGGATCTGGTGCACTCTGTTCGCATCCGCCAGGCCATCAACGGATGCTCTGCTCAGGCGCTAGCCACCTATATCCGCCCGGCAGGGGATTTGCCCAGGCTGCTGACTATCCGTTCGCTGCTAGAACTCGCCCTGGCCGACATTCAAGCCGAACGCCCGTTTGCGTTCACCGAGGCGGAGGCCCAGAAGATCGTCGTGGAACTCCGCGAGATGGTTATATCGGCTCTGGACCGTCGAGACCGCCGGCGAAAGCTTGAGGAGAGCAGGAGGCAATGGTGTGCGCAACGCGGTCTGGAGTGGGGGCCGGAGTTGGCAGAGAGGTGTCCACCAGAGATCTTCGATAGGGTGATGGCAAACTCCACCTTTTCGGACATGGAGCAGCCGGCAGCGGAGAGCGAGGAGGATGAGGAGGGGGGTGGGGGGGAAGAACAGGTCGCCGGGGTCGAGCAAGAGGCGGTGGACGAGCCTACCGCGGCCGATTTGTTCCGGGCGCGCGGTGCCCGCCGCGCAGCCCCGGCGGATCCCGAGGACCGGTTTTGTGCTATCTGCGACCGCCTGTGCTTCGATAGAGCAACCGGGATAAGAGTTCTCACCGGCGCAGTGCGTCCCACTCCCTATGTGGCCCAACACCTGCCGGAGTTGCTGGAGCGGACCGCAGCGGCGGTAGATGAGCAGATCGACGAGAATCACCGGGCGATTGACGAAGAATGTCAGAAAGCACCCTGTGCTCGTGAGGGGGAGGAACAGACGGCACGGCTGGAGCTTTATGCTCGTTACGACACCGCGCGCCTGAATAGCGCCCGACGGGTCGTGGCGACGATCGCGGATTTGCGCAGGTTGCGGCAGATGGCATAGAAGGTGGACCATGAACCTCGACACGAATACTGATGCTGAGTTGCCGTATTCCGGCACGGGTTATAGGCTATTGCCACATCCGCCAGGGTTAGCGGTGTTGGCCGCTGAGGCGAACTCAATCACGTTCATTGGTCCCCAGGGCGACTGGCGTACTCGTTCGGTGTAATGGCCGCACGTGTGGTCGGCGATGACCCGCCGCCAGAAGAGCACGGCCGGAGTGTTGGCCAGGAGTTGCTCGATCTGCCAATG
>Ga0209083_1001895_pt1 | contig 21661 bp, 29 predicted proteins | sample AM7aDNAmetaG_FD_184132 | JGI IMG/M metagenome (GOLD analysis project Ga0209083, IMG submission 184132) | Freshwater microbial communities from Finland to study Microbial Dark Matter (Phase II) - AM7a DNA metaG (SPAdes) (version 3) | ecosystem: Environmental > Aquatic > Freshwater > Lake ...
CTACGCTCTCCGTTTGCGGTTTTTTCTACTACAATAGGTACCAAATTTGACATCAATGTCTCCAAGTAAATGATAAGTAATTATAACAAATTTTTAAAAGAAAAGCAAATGCGTGATATTCTAAACTTACTAGACTCTGTTGTAATAACCGAGGGTGTTGGCCTAGCTAACCGCAAACCCGGTGATCTTTTTAAAAACCCTGAGGGCGATGTCATTGCTTTTCAAAATTTGGAGTTTTATCCAGAATCTGGGTCCTATAAGGATTTAACAGCTGCTGAGGAAGCAGTTGCAGAAGTATGCGCAGGAATCGGAATTACACCCGAACAAATAGCTTGGACAAATCAGCCACCGGCCCGTAGACAATTAGCTGATGAGGGTGGTGGCTATGCTGGGTTTGGCATTGCTACTTTTACCGATCAAGCTACTAATCAAAACTATTATCTAGGGCGCTGGTTTAAAAACATCAGCCCTAACCGCGTCCAAAACAACTTTGCCCACGAATACATTCCTGGAGGCTTTAAGTTTGCTAGCAAAGCAGGCGCCAAAGAAAATACTGGTTACAAACCTAGCGAAGTATTAACACAATTTCAAGATAACACTCCAGAAACTATAATGAATCAAATTGTAGAAAAGTTTGGTGAAGATAGCGACGAAGTTGTGGCGGCCGCTACATTTATGCAGGCCTCTAAGTTCCCTGTTATATTTCCCAAGGGCTCAATCAACTTTACTGCCTTCCGCGACTACTTCTGTGAAATGCTTCAGCCCTGTGCTTTGGTCATGGGTAAACAGATCAAAGGCAATGCTCAAGAAGCAGCCACTATATTCTTTGGGCCTGGCTCAGGATACGGCGATGCTACTATTAGTTTTAACACTAGTGTTACCGGCGGTTTATACGACAGCCTGTTGGTCAGCCCCGAAGGCAAGCAGATTAAGTTAAGTAGTAAAGGTAAGAGTGGTGCCAATGCAAGTGTGGTTAACTTGTTAAAAAGTATTCAAGAACTGCAGGTTGCACCCAAGGGTAAAAAATTGTTGGAAAAGCACAAGGATGTTATTGATATTTTAAAAATTATTAGTGATGGTGGACATGCTGGTGCTGCACTACAATTAGGTATAAAGTATAAAATAATTACAGACGAAGAAGCTAGAGAAATAATGGGGTTAACCAATAACGGTCCCAAAGACGAAATTCGATTTAAGAATAAAAATTTAAATACACTATATCAAAGTCGTAAACCCAAGGATTGGTCAAAGGTAGTTCCGCTCGAGCACATGCTGAGTGTTGTGGCTTACCGGGTTGCGGACTATGTTAACAAAAATACCAACTTTGGCCAGGCCGCGTCAGAAATATTAAATCACTCGGCACTTGTACAAATGTATACCGAAGCAACAGAATCAGCAGATACAATTACAATTACTGGCTTCCGTGCTGTATATCCTAGCGATACTGTTAGTGGTGTGTTGCTCGATGCGAGTAAAGCCTACATGAGCACACAAGGCAAAGGTAACTTTACATTTAAGATTTTAAAGAATGGTGCTAAAGAAAGTGATCTAGATCCAGTTGATAATCAAGCAGATGAACCCGAAGCTGAACTATCTACTAAAGAACTAGATCAAGTAAGCAATCAGCGTAGTAAAATCAAAGCTGGCAGAGTTGAGGAGCCTAAGTTTAACGAAAAAACTTATGGTCGTAAAAAACAGCGTTAGTAAGTCAAATGCGTTGTAGTCTTGAACGGACGGCCGATAGCGGCATATTCTAACTGCTTCATAATCTTCTGTTTCATCTGGCGCACTTTACGGTGATCGTGATCCCAATCAAACGCAGTTAAAAATTTACAATAGCTAGAACTCTTGTGACGTTTGGCCCGCATGCTGTCCATGTAATGTTTTATTTCCACCGGATCGTAGCCAAAACGGTCCAACATGTCGCAGGCAATGTTAAAACTAAATGCACCCATTTCATCTCTATGCCCGTAGTATTCTTGGTCTATACGTTGTCGATGGTAGTGGGCGGTACTTTCGTATCCAAGTAGGTCTTTAAAATTTCTACTACGATACTGTCGCATATGGATCATTTCGTGTAAGATAGTATCGGCAAACAATGTGCAGAGCCTATTCCAACGATAATCGGTCATTCGAATTTCTTTGGTGTCGGGATGATAACTCAATACTATTTCTATAAAACGAGGGTATCCTACTTGGTCAAGAGTGCTGTAGTATGTGCCACCCATGTAGACCAATTTAGGATTATGTTTGCGATCTCGTTGAATGCGAACTACTCGAACTGGTAAGTAAGACTTGATGTGCGAGCTTAACTGTTGTTGTAACTGTTTTACTGGTAATTTTCGGCCAATAATATCGCGCCCTGCACCATATAATATACTATGCAGGTTATTGCGAGTCAGTGAACTCCAGTTAAAACTTTCACGCATTTTACTCTCCGATCGGACTGAGTATTTAGTGAAAAATCGCCAGAAAACTAACCCAAGAGAAAGCCCAGTTACCTGGGCTTAAAAGATCCTATAAAGTGTGCTTCTTTAGAGAGGCATACAGGATATGTTACTATTACTTGGCTAATTTAGCAAACTGATTTGTAAATGATTCAGCTTGTGTTTTAGCAATAGCTGTAATAGAGTTAAATGCTTCTACTTGTGAGCGAACAAAATCACTAACATCGGATGTCAATGTAACCAAAGTCTTGCTGAGTTCTTTTGGTTCTACATAGGCCAAAATAGCCTGTGTGTTCTTTTCAGCTTGGTCAATGAACTTAGCTGGGTTTAATGCTTCTTTGAATGTGTCAAAATTAAATGTTGTCATGGTAAATCTCCTTTTTGGACAATTTATGTTTTACAGGCCCGACCATCGGCACCTGCATTGAACATGTTTCTATTGTACACTTATTTACCTTGCGATGCAACATAAAATATATTAATATAATGGATTTTGGCAAAATTGACCATATCAGCCAAGCATTTCGCCAAACGGGCGCCATGCATGTTGTAGATTCATAAAGAAAATATTTTTATTGGCTGTAAATGCTTCTTGAGCATAGGTAAGCACACTCGGGGGTGGTACACGAGTAACAACCTCTGCATCGCCGTGATCTTCGTGTACTTCTAATCCGTGCTTCATAGCCAAGTGTTTCATAGCAGAGTTGCGGTTTAAACAGTGTAGATACAGTGTATTAAACCCGCGATTGCGTATCCAATTAATTGCTTCATCTAGCAACTGATCTGCGATACCTTGATGACGAGAGTCTTCTGCTACCATGATACCAAACTCCATATCTTGTTTGGATATTCGGGCCATATGAATAACTCCTACCCACTGAGTACCATACGTGGCCACTAAAAAATGGTGTTCTTTAGGATTGCTGAGTATACGTTCTATTAAATTATCAATAAACGTAGGGCCAGTAGCAACACCAAAATAGGTGGCCAGCGTGTCGCTAGATTGCTCGCGGAGCCAATCTCCGTAGAGAGCAAAATCTTGGCTGGGTAAAAAGCGTGTGGCTAGCATGTTAATAGCTATGGTAATGCACTCGAGCCTTGGCAGCTTCGATACGAGCTTCGCAAAATGCTTCCCAGAATATTTTAAGATATCGGCACATGTTACATACCCCTGTATTCAAAATACTTTTGCCAATATTCTGCATCAGCATGTGATTTTGGTGCTTTGGCGTTCATAAATGCTTCTAGTCTAGATTGCTGTGTTGAAAACAATTTGGTAAATTGTTGTAATAATTTTGACATTTTTGGTGTCTCCTTTTGTGATATAACCATCTAAGTGTTTACCATGATATTTATCATTGCATTGCCACATTAATATTAAAGTTTAATGACAAGCAAAAACACTAAATATTATACAAGGAGATTTATCATGCTATCATTTTTAAAGAAGATTTTTGGAGCGGCAGAACCAGAAGTAACACCTGCACCGTACAAAGTTGAAGCACCGGCAGTTAAAAAGGTAGTAGTTCCCAAGGCCACTACTGCTAAACCCAAGGCAGAAAAGAAACCAGCCGTTAAGGCTAAAACTGCCCGTAAGCCACGAGGCCCAAAGCCAGATTAATGATTTAGCATCATCCGGATAAGGCCAATGCAGTCTATAGTAATTAAAAAGACATAGTTGGCCAACAATCCAAAACTACCACGGGTCCAGCAGGTCCATGCGGCTGCACAGCACCCACTAATAAAAATAGTATAAAGCGGAATTACCGGTACGGTAGGCACGGTGGCCGCAAAGATTACAGCACTTACTACACTACATGCCCAGCTAAACAACTCGACAAAAAATCGAATGCGATTTTCTGTATAGTCCTTTTTAATATACAACCAAGCATTGCCGGCTGTTTCAAAAATAAAATCCATTATATACATTCCCAAGTTAATTTAAACATGACAGCATCTCGAGGGTCTTCAAATCTAAAAGCAAATCCTTCAGTCTGATGCCATCCATGCACATGATATCTGCTAGGACTACTATGTTGATTGCACCAACTATATATTTCATTTACATGTGGGCGATCATCACCTAGCAACCAATCCCAACTGACCACACATTCAGTCCAATCAGGCGGCGGCCAAAGTTTTAACTGGTCCATTGCTCATATAAAGCACGGCTAGCAAGGTTCTTGCCCTTACTCTCTGCCATAATGTCAAAGTCATCCAAGAATGTCAATGCCCACTCGTTGGTTGCACAATTCCAATAGAAGTCGGAATGTGCTCTTAGTTTCTGTTTCTTGTAACCTTCTACCAAAAGTGCCGCATGTGCAGGTGCGACAGAGGGATCATGTCCGACAAGTATATCTTCCCTGCTGACACTATAATGCATAGTAGGACGAACACCCCGCCAACTATCAATAACTCTTCTAACACGGTCATCCCCGGGTTGGATATATTCTCCTTCGCGGATCCAATTATGGTGGATATCGAGCACAATAGGAACAATATCAGAAATGGTAAGACAATCATTTAACCCCCATGAGTTTTCTTCGTTTTCAATTGTAAGACAACTGCGGGCGACGGGGGATAATCTTCCGTACGCACTGCGGATACCGGCTGGACCTTCTCTACCTGCGATGTGGACATTAATTTTGAGGTCCTGAAAGGTTTGTCCGTAACCCATCCACTCCGCCATATTCGCATGATACTCAAACTCCTCTATACTACGTTCCACGATCCCAGGATTACTCGATGCAAGCACAGTAAACTGCCCAGGATGAAAAGACAGCCTAACACCGTGTAAACGAGCATGAGCACCAATTCGTGCAAACGCCTTGGCCGCGTATGAAACAACACTAGGATCCATCCAGTAGCCAGAGTAATCACTATGGGTATAGCAAGGAAGAATGTCACTGCTAAGACGGACCATGCGAAGATGTGGGTCGAGTTCACTGACTCTTTCCACTAAGAGTCTTGTTGACTCTATATTTTGTACCATTAAATCCCATAACCTCTGCTCCGCTACGTCTCTCGACTGTCTATTTAACCAAGATACTGTAGTTGTGCCAGTGTTATATTTTTTGGCATCGTCTTTGGCCGAAATGCCGTTGACTTGATCAGGAAGATCAATCCATTTGCAGGCAAAGCCAATTCGAGGAACTATGTTTGTAGTCATACTACTATTATACGGCAGTTAGACTTTGTTGTCAACTTGTTTAGTTAAACAGGTCAACAACTTCCCACGGTAAGCCATCTTTACCAAAATGACCATAATTGGTTGTGCTACTATAAATTGGTCTAAATAAATTAAATCGATTAATGATGCCCAGTGGTGTTAAATCTACATTCTTTTGAATCCATTCGGTTAGCCCACGACTATCACCATCCGATTCTACATAGAAACTCATTGGCTGTTCCACGCCAATGGCATAGCTAATTTGTACTGTTGCCCAATTAGCCCGACCGCTGGCCACAATATTCTTGGCTAGGTAACGAGCCATATAAGAAGCACTACGGTCTACTTTAGTAGGATCTTTACCCGAGAATGCACCACCACCATGAGGAGCTGACCCACCATAGGTATCTACAATGATCTTGCGGCCAGTTAGACCTGTGTCTCCATCTGGACCACCGATAACAAAACGGCCTGTAGGATTAATATAAAATTCAGTATTTTTGTCAATGTATTTTTCTGGTAATACGCCACGAATAATAATTTCTACTGTATTACGAACAAACTCAATAGACTGTGCTTCGGCATGCTGTGTGGAACATACCACTTTGGCAATACGCACCGGCTTGTTATTATCGTCATACTCAAATGTAACTTGTGACTTTGAATCTGGGCCTAACCAAGGTACCTTGCTATTTTTACGAATTTGAGTTAATGCCTCTACAATGCGATGGCTCCAATAAATTGCACTGGGCATATAATTGTCTGTTTCGTTAGAAGCATATCCAAACATTAAGCCCTGGTCGCCAGCGCCGAAGTTATCTGTGCCTAGAGCAATGTCAGAACTTTGTCCGTGTAGCAAGTTAGTAATCTCAACCGTGCGCCAATCAAATCCCGACTGTTCGTAGCCAATATCTCGAATAACTCGACGAATTGTAGCATCAACTTCTTCTGGATCTAATACTCCTTTATACTCCCCGGCTATGACCACACGGTTAGTGGTAACCAAGGTTTCGCAGGCACAGCGCAAGGCTGAATTTTCTTCACGCATTACTAAATCTAATACCGCATCACTGATAGCGTCTGCTACTTTGTCTGGGTGTCCTTCTGACACCGATTCACTTGTAAATAGATAACTCATTAATTTCCTTTGTTTTATTTTTATGACTTGTATTAACTATCTGAAAAGGTTAATACATTTTCCATGGTATCTGTGCTGAGATTTTCTAAGTCGGCTAGCTCTTTCATAACAGGTTCTGGGTGATCAACTAATACCCATTGCACATGATTGTTGTCTGCTATAGCCTGACGAATTAATCCTTGATAGTTGCGAGTACGGTGTTCTACTAGTTTGTCTGGACTTGGTGTTTTCTGTGCTAAGTCAAATCCTAATAATAACACAATGTCGTTTGATCCAGCTGCCAAATGCATGGCTATAATATCTTCTTGATGGTCAACGTCGTGGGTGAATGCTCCTTCATACAATCTAACACCCTCTGGACGATTTAATTGTTGATACACTGCATTTGGTATGTAGAAATTACAAATTTTTTGAAATTCTCGTTTAATTAACTCTTCAGATTTAACAGAATCATTACAGATAACGTTGTCGGTTTGACAACTACGCCAGGTACGCCAGCTGCCCCAGAGGCTACCTATATTTTTAAGTTTTATAATATCTATAGTTGGATCTAACACTATAGAATCTGCTAATACCCAGTTGATATTCATTCGGCACTCTTTAATGTCTGCCATTTAAATGTGCCAAGACATACCCAAGCGAACACCCGATCTGGTCCAGGGTTGGAATTAAACACAATATCTCCTCGTGTGCCCGACCATCCTGGTACTGCTGTGTTATGACTAATTTTATGTAACCCAACTTGTAATTTTTTAATTGCTGTTAATCCAGCAGAATCAATTTCAATTTGTGGCAGGCGGTTTACCCCTATGACCAGGCCTTGATCTCGATTGGTTCCTATGTACGCTTGTTTGGCTTTATTTTTTCCTATGACTACAGAAACTTCTTCGTCCCAGATGCTTAACGCCATTTCTGGGGTATCTGTATTAATACCCAACCGGCGATTAACTACACTAACAGTATTATTAATATGTGCTTCACCTTGCACTTGTAGTTGACGCAGTGTGCCAAGGCTTTGTATATTTGATTCCGTAATAGTACCAGCCAGACGATTACCGCTTATTAACGATTCGCCACCGACCTGCACTTGGTCAAATGAAATACCGTTGTCTTTTATTTCTTGTGCCACTTGGTTGACTAGTTGTATATTCCATTCAGTAGTTAATTTTTCTAAAGTTTTTTGGCTAATATTGTCAGCTAATGTTATCCAGGACTGATTGTCTGTGTTAATTGCACCCTTGACTATTAAATTTTGTACGGTTATCGATCCCACAACATCCATGCTGTGAGCAGTTAGACAATTTTCCACCACAGTGGTATCGTCCATAATAGTCAGCTGACAACTTGTTGCTTGATCTAATATGCCAGTGCTGGTGAATTCAGTTAATAGAGTTTTTTGGAATACCCCCATACTTTCATCAACCCGCTGTTTGATGATTGGATTAAGATCCATTGACCCCAATCTAATCATAGTTTCTTGTACTACAGTTTGATTGATCATGTGCTCAATTCTGGCCAGCCATGCCGGGTCGGAACTAATGTTTTGTACAGCACTTAAAATATTATCTTCTATGGCTTGTTCGACTAATCGTTTGACTAGCCCTGGATCAATGATAATTCCCGAATCAGACATGTTTTCTCCGTGTGTCTAAGGTTACACAATGAAATCCACCACCTAATGTACGACTGTGGCTTAGTGTAAGAGGAATACTGGCAATACCTTTAGACTTTAATACATTAATTAGCTGAGTTTGTGCGGCATCTATAATAACTGTTTCGGGGTCTAACACCAAGATATTCATGGCTATCCACTTACTAGCATAGGGATATTGGTAAAAATCCTGGGCTACAATTTGATCCTCTGTAATGTAAATTTTCTCCCAATCTTTAAATGCTTTTGGGCAGTTTTCTTCATTAACTCGACTGGCATTAAGAATAACCAATCCTTCGCGTAACGGAGTAATAGTAGAATCGATATGTACACCGGAATAAAAATTGCACAACTCAATATTAATTTTAGGAAACTTGTGGCATAACCAATCGTACGCGGCACGATTGCCACTAGCACTTTCTAAAAATAGCCAAGTATCCCCTAGTCGACAAATGTTTGCGGCATCGAGTATCATACCGGCATCTCTGGGCATAGTAATAATATTTGTTGATTCGGCTATTAGTCTGTAATAGTTTTTAATTTCCTGATTTCGACACGGGTACATCATATTACAATCAACTAATGTATTTCCAACCACCAGTAATCGATCTCTTGGACAATAATTATACATTCCGTTAACTTCTACAAAATCCATTGGCTTTGGGCGATATACTGTTGCGCCATAGTGAGCTAAAGTTTCCGCTAAGATATCTAATTCTCTGTTGGCCTCATCAACGATCCACTGTGGTACTGGCCCACTTGGTGCTGGCGTTTCCTTCCATAATGAATTTCTGGCTTCTTCTGCAAACACCGGATCGGTCATGGGCCAGTTGGCATTGGTAGCCGATCCTACTATAATTTTTTCCAATGGGTCCCACTCGTTAAGACTGTTGATCATATTTTATGTTGTAATTTCCGTATAGGTTAGATTTTGGATCTGCGTTGTCATACAGATGTTCACGCATTGCATCAATAATTTCTCGAATTCCTTCTGTTACTGTAAATCTAGGCTCAAACCCGAGTACTGTTTTAACTTTAGTAAAGTCAATTCTATAATTGCGTGGATCTGTTATTTGTTCTTGATATCTTACATTAGCAGTAGGGACTTCTTTAACAATAGCGTCAACAATCGATTGCTTGGTGTAATTGTTTATATCACCACCTGCGTTAAATACTTCAAATGCTACTTTATAATGAGGAACATCAAGAACTAGTTTAATAAGCCTAGCAAAATCTTTAACATGGCAGTACGGTCTCCATGCATGTGGATTAAACACTACAATCTCTTCACCTTTTTCTGCGGAATAGGCAAACTCATTAATAGTTAAATCCAACCGCAACCTAGGAGATAATCCAAATGCCGTGGCAAATCGCAATATAGTCGGTGTATAATCCACTTTGCCTTTTAAGGATAACAAATATTGTTCCACTGTAATTTTGTCCTGAGCATAGGTTGATGTTGGACTTAGTGCAAACTCTTCGTTGGCAATTTGATCTTTTTCTAGTAATCCATAGTTAGAGCACGATGATATGAATATTACATGATCTAAGTTACAATTATTAAGATGATCAATACATTTTAGTGTGCCGACATTATTAATTGCATTAGACTCGGCTGGATATTTTTTAGTGGTAAAATCACTTACCAGGCCTGCTAATAAAATAACATCTGTAATTCCGTCAAGTGCTAAATCTAGTGCCAGTGGATTGCACATATCTCCATAGATAAATTTGTAATTTGGGTTTAACAAGTATGGAACAACACAATAATTATTTTGGTAAAGCAATAAATCTAAACAGGTAACTTGACAGCCACTCGCTAACAACGAATCAGTAATCACCGACCCAACATATCCGGCACCACCGATTAGTAAAACAGATTTATTTTTCATTGGTATTTTCTAAATTGGTATAACTTCATTTTTGTTTCTTTCAATGAGTTTATGAGTAAATAACTACCTATGAGTATTCCATTAGATCAACTATACAACTATATTGACAATATCGCTAAAGAAATTACTGATAATATAATAATTTATCGTTTTTATCCTCACGGTTCTAAAAATCTAAAGGATTTAAATATGTTAGCGTTAGCTGGAGAATTTGTTACATTTGAAGAACTAGCATTAAAAATTTCTTTATATTGCAACGATCAAGAACCGCTTAATTATAAATTATATCAAAATATCAACTTAGATTATCCTTTTAAAAAAATAGTACAATTGTTATCGTTAGATAAAGATAATAATTTAAAAATTAAACCAACTATCTATAATAAAGTTTGTTTGTTGCATAGTGAACAACGATCTGAAAATTTAATTAAATATCAAAATAATCAATTTATTGGGGTATATTATTGGAGCCATGCATTAATAACATTAGATTGGTTTCGGTTTGCTCAACACATTCACCAAAAGAAAAATGTTGCAAAAACATTTTTAATATATAATCGTGCCTGGGGCGGAACTAGAGAATATCGTTTAAAATTTGCAGATTTATTAATCAAGTTAGGCATTGAAAAAGATTGCCAAACAACAATATCTTCTATAGAGCCACAACTTGGGATACATTATAGTCAACATCAATTTACTAATCCAACATGGAGGCCCAATCATATTCTTGAAAATTATTTCCCACCAAACACCTCTCATAGTCATTATAGCGCAGATTTTAACATAGATGATTATGAATCTACTGATATTGAAGTTATATTAGAAACCTTGTTTGACGACGATCGGTTACATTTAACTGAAAAATCACTCAGACCCATTGCATGTGGGCAACCATTTATATTAGCTGGCACATATGGCAGTTTGGAATATTTACGTAGTTACGGATTTAAAACTTTTAACAATATTTGGAACGAACAATATGATAATATAGAAGACCCCCAAGAACGATTGGTTGCTATTGCAGATCTTATGAAAACAATTTCTAACTGGTCATTAAAAGAAAAAAGTAGTAACTTAGCAAAGGCACAAGCTATTACTGATTATAATAAGAAACATTTTTTCAGTGAAGAATTTTTTAATCAAGTGATAACAGAATTAAAGAATAATTTACAGTTGGCAATAAATCAAGTACGCGAAACTAATAATTTTAAACCGTTTATTGATAGGTGGGAACATTTTCTGGCGTTCAAAGAGATTAACAATTTTTTAGAAAATCCACTGCCAGGGGAAATTCATACAAAAAAACAAGTAGAAACTGTGTTAAAAATAGCCAAAGATTTGTATCAACAACAATTAACTAATCAACAAAAGAATACTTAAATAAGCAAGCCGGTTGGCCCAACATGGACTTAGCTAAGTTTGCCCCGATAGCATTTTTCACAGGAGTGATAGTAGGATAGATCTTGAAAAAATTACTCGCTTAATAGAACTTGCAAAATTAAAACAATCTAAAAAAATAACCCAACCAGGGTCATTAAAATATAATACCAGGCCGACTCTGTGTTATTATTGTATCGACCTGGTATTTAGTAGGAGCTAGATTAAAAGATATATGTGTTTATTTCTTAGCTCAAGAGCGGAGGCTTATTTTTCAATAATCCCAGTCCAGGATTCATCTAGATTTTGCGTTTTTAGCAGACTAATACGCTTTGATAATTCTTCATAAAAAGTATCAAGTTCTCCGCCCCACATGCCCGTAAGTTGGGCAATAATTCGTTCACATTCTGTCCAATTTTGACTACGATATTCTACCATTAGATTATGATGTGATTCTTTAAGACTTTCCACTATGGACATTTCTTGTAGTGGAATATTTTCAACTACACAATACGCTGTTTGTTCCGGACCTTCGACACCAATGCGAATAGTATCCAACTCCAATACTATGTGTTTACTGTCTAATCCCGGATCGTTACCAAATATTATGTTCATTTGTATCTCCTGTAAATAGTTATCATGACTTTTGCCTTTGACTTAATTTCTGATCTCCATATTGAAACCTGGGACTCGTTTAACTGGGTTGGACAGGCTACCAGCCCGTATTGTGTTGTAGCCGGTGATGTTTGCCGTGATCGTTACCTTTTGGTAGATACGTTAACCCATCTTGGTCAATGCTACCCAGGCGGTGTTTTCTACATAGATGGTAACGATGAGCATAGATATCAAATGGACAAAATAGGTACTAGTTACTATGATTTAAATCGACAAATTAAAAATATTAAAAATGTAGTGTATATGCAAGACAATGTGGTCATAGTCAACGGGGTGGGATTTCTAGCTACAAACGGTTGGTGGACTTATGATTTTGACCCAAATTTAGATTTTGAACAAAGTTTGGCATTTGTTCGAGATCGGTATGGAATGACTGACTCGGCGGCCAGAGATATTGTTGGTGTGGCCTACCGTGATGCTGCATATCTAATGAACAGTGTAAAAAAATTACAAACGCACCACGAAGTGCAGGCCATTGTAATAATTAGTCATACGGTGCCAGGCCCATGGTTAGCATCACATGATTTAGATTTAATAGATACCTGGAGATTTAACAGCCTGGGTAACATACAAATGGGTCGTGTGCTATTAGAAGACACCGAAAGTAAAATAAAAACCTGGTGCTTTGGACATTATCATAAACCAGTAGACCAAGATTACATGGGTGTACGCTATGTTAGCAATCCTCAAGGACGCGGTGATACAGAATGGTGCCAGACCGCGTATTACCCTAAAAGAATTACTATAAATTTTTAAACGGTTTCGGGTTCTAGTTTAACCTGCAACGGATAATTATTTGAGCGGGCATGGACTGTAACTTCAATGCCTTTCTGTTCAGCAACTTCGTATGGTAATATTGCTACGATAGCAGACCCGGCTTCGTGAATATCTTGAGTGATTTTTACCGCGGTATCCGGAGTGTAATCAAAGAAGTTCATAAGAGTTTCAATAACAAATTCAACCGTAGTTTGATTATCATTCAAATAAATGATCTTAAACATTGGTGGCTCTTTAAGAGCCTCGTTAATTTGTATCTTTGTTACTGTTCCGGCTTGTGACATCTCAGATCCTTTTATTGTGTGGAGAGCAATATGCCCTCCACTGTATTTACTATATTATACTATTTCTTGTATGTAATAGCAATAGTTTTAGGCTTCATCGCTTCAGGAATCTGGCGCTCTAAACTAACAGTAAGAATACCATCTCGGCTCGTAGCATCAGTTACCTCAACATAATCAGCTAGAGTAAATGTGCGTATAAAACGACGGGCACTGATGCCTTGATGTTCATATACATGTCCTTCAGGAAGATCAGTATCACCTTTTTCACCGGTAATAACCAATTGTCCTTCGTTAACATTTACAGTAACTTCACCTTGTGTAAAGCCGGCAACAGCCACTTGAATCTCGTAGGTGTTTTCGCCAGTTTTTACAATATTGTACGGTGGGTAATTAGTTGTTGAAGCAGCCGCAGTATCAATTTGATGAATCATGCGATCAAATAATTTGTCGATACCAATTGAGTTGCGATAGAATGGACTGAGGTCCAGAGTTGTGAGTCTTGTCATTGTTTTCTCCTTTAAATTAAACGAAGTGACATACTGTGGACCCGACCATCGGCATCCACAGTATTATTTATAACAAAATATTTCTATTTTGTCAAATTACATCATGCCGCCCATACCGCCCATACCGCCCATCTGAGGTTGGCCTGCAGATTCTTTTTGCGGAATTTGTGCAATAGAACAATCTGTAGTCAAAATCAAACCAGCAATACTGGCGGCATTAACCAAGGCAGTTTTAGTAACTTTAGTAGGATCAATAACACCTTGCTCTACCATGTCACCATAGGTACCAGTTGCGGCATTATAACCATAGTTGCCGGTCTTGCTGGCAATTTCGTTAATAATTACATCTGCAGGATCACCAGCGTTAAACGCAATACAACGAGCCGGTTCTTCTAATGCACGAAGCACAATGCTAATACCAGCTTGTTGATCTGCGTTAAGACCTTTTAAGTTAACAATAGCCTGTTTAACACGGATTAAGGCCACACCACCACCGGCAACAATACCATCTTCAACAGCGGCACGAGTAGCGTGGAGTGCATCATCGATACGATCCTTTTTCTCTTTCATTTCTGTTTCAGTGGCGGCGCCAACACGGATAACAGCAACACCGCCAGCCAGTTTGGCCACACGCTCTTGCAATTTTTCTTTGTCGTAGTCGCTAGTTGCTTCTTTGACCTGTGTGCGGATTGATTTAACACGGTTTTCAATTGCTGTCTTGTCGCCAGCACCGTCAATGATAATGGTGTTTTCTTTGCCAATTTCGACACGGCCGGCCATGCCTAACTGCTCAATGCCGGCCTTTTCAAGTGTTAATCCAGTTTCCTCAGCAATAACAGTACCGCCAGTTAGAATAGCAATATCTTCTAACATAGCTTTACGACGATCACCAAATCCAGGAGCCTTAACAGCACAAGTCTTGATGATACCACGCATATTGTTTACTACCAAAGTTGCAAGTGCTTCGCCTTCAACATCCTCGGAAATAATTAACAATGGTTTACTAGACTTGGCCACTGCTTCCAATACCGGAATGAGATCGCGAATGTTACTAATCTTTTTATCAACTAATAAAACAAACGGATTATCGAGAATTGATACCTGTTTGTCTGGGTTGTTAATAAAGTATGGGCTTAGGTAACCACGATCAAACTGCATACCTTCAACTACATCAAGTTCATTCTCGAGACCTTTACCATCTTCTACAGTGATAACACCTTCTTTACCTACTTTTTCCATAGCTTCAGCAATAATGTTGCCAATGCTGGCGTCTGAGTTAGCAGAGATAGAACCAACTTGGGCGATCTCTTTAGTAGTTGTACAAGGTTTGCTAATGTTAGTAAGTTCTGTAATCGCGGCAGTAACTGCTTGGTCGATGCCGCGCTTCAGATCCATTGGGTTATGGCCCGAGACTACATATTTCATACCTTCTTTAACAATTGACTGTGCAAGTACGGTAGCTGTAGTTGTACCATCACCGGCATTGTCGGCTGTACGGCTAGCTACTTCTTTAACCATCTGTGCGCCCATATTAGCGAGTTTGTCTTCAAGTTCAATCTCTTTTGCTACAGTCACACCGTCTTTAGTTACATGAGGACTACCAAAGCTTCGTTCAATTACTACGTTGCGACCTTTAGGTCCAAGAGTAACTTTAACTGCATCTGCTAATACATTAACGCCTTCTACTAATTTATTACGACCATTGTCGCCAAATACAATTTGTTTTGCTGTCATATTATTTTCCTTATTCTACAATTGCCATTACATCATCTTCTTTGAGGATGTGATATTCTTCGCCGTTGACCTTGGTTGCTATTGCAGCATGTTTGCTAAACAATACAAGATCTCCTACTTTTACTTCCATTGGAATTACAATTCCATCTTCAGTGATACGGCCGCCACCAGCGGCCAACACTTCACCTTGGTTAGGTTTTTCTACTGCAGCATCTGGAATAAAGATTCCAGATTTGGTCTGAGTTTCTGCCTCGAGTAAGCGAATAACAATGCGATCTCGAATGGGTTTTAAATTCATTACGACTCCTTTTAAATGTAAATGATGATACTACAACAATAGATTATAACACAGATGGATAATTGTGTCAACAACTATTAGTGGTTGAATGTTTAAATTGTAAGGGGTTGACGCTAGGTCAGAAAGGTCAGAAAGGTTTGCTTTGACATGTAATTTCTCCTTAAAAATAAGCAAGTTTTAACGTAGACCCGACCATCGGCATCTACAATATTATTTATAACACTTTTACCACCGTCTGTCAATTATTTTGAACTCTAAATTAGAATTCCACGTAGTTGCAAATACGGTATAGTATTGGTCTTGGTCAAAGGCCAATCTATGAGTATATTTTATTGTTTTTTGTGTGTAGGGAATATTATAGCGGGTTGCCCAGTCTACAATATCAAGTCGAATAAGATTTAAAACATACCCATAACTTTCGTCCTGGGGTAATTGAAATTCTATAAACACATTAGTAAAGTTTTTTTGGAAGTTGTTGATCGCGAATTTGTTTACGGAGACGGGCCTTGGCGGCACCCTTCTTACGCTTACGCTCAGTAGTCGGTTTTTCGTAGGTTTCGCGGGCCCGTAGTTCGTCAAGTAAACCAGATTCTTGGACTTTTTTCTTAAATTTACGCAGTGCTTTTTCTACATTGCCATCACCGACAATGACTACCTTGCCATAGTGCTTCACAAATTTTCCTGTAATAGTGTCATTGGAGTATTTACCTGGGTTTTATTGATCATTACCTTGAGTATATCGTTCTTACGATAGCGTGGTAAATCAAACATATGAGGCATTAGTATGCGCTCTAGTTCACTATGTAAGCCTCTGGCACCTGTTTTTGTTTTTAATGTACGGTCTGCTATAAGATCTAGGCTTTCTGAGTCAAAATTGAGATCTACTCCGTCTTGATCAAACAACCATTTATATTGCCCAATAAAATTATGCTGTACATCTGTTAAAATACTGATTAATTGTTGTTTACTTAGTGCGTGTAGACTAACATAGCTACTAAAGCGGCCTACAAACTCTGGTATCAACCCATAGCGTACTAGATCGTCTGGAACAACTTCTGCTAGGTCAATATCCCCAACTGTGCTAAAACTAGCATTAAATCCCATACTAGTACCCTGTATGCGATTTTTTATAATACTATCTAGCCCCACAAAGGCTCCGCCGGCAATAAACAATATATTGGTTGTATCAATATCTATAGTCTCGCCGGATTGTTTACGAGATCCGGGTGGGGTGATTTTGCACTTGGTGCCTTCGATTAATTTGAGCAGGGCCTGTTGTACCCCCTCACCAGACACATCCTTTGTCACTGTAGAGCTTTCGCTCTTACGGGAAATCTTATCAACTTCGTCTAAGAATATGATACCACGCTGACAGCGTTCAATATCATTGTCGGCGGCTGTGTATAATCGTGTGATTAAACTTTCAACATCATCGCCAACATATCCAGCTTCGGTTAGTGTAGTGGCATCGGCGACAACAAACGGTACATCGAGGTACCTGGCTACACTACGAGCCATTAAAGTCTTGCCAGTGCCAGTGGGGCCGACCATAAGAATGTTGCCTTTGGCTATTTCTGCGGTGGCATCTGGATTATTAATACGCTTATAATGATTAGCAATAGCAACCGATAAAACAATCTTAGCGGTTTCTTGGCCTATTACATATTGGTCAAGATAATCTCTTATATCTTTAGGATCTGGGATAGATTTTTTTGATTCAGATAGTTTATTTGTTTTTGCAGTAGTTTTTAATAAATTTCCGCATAGGTCCACACACTCATTACAAATAGCCACCTTATGACTAACAATTAATTTATAAAGTTGATCTTTGTGTTTATCACAAAAACTACAATGGGTCAATGTATCCGACATTTTATATTCCGCGAGCGGTGTTACTTAACCGGCGTTCGATACTATCTCGCTCGGCGTCGCTTAACAACTCTGTATCATACTCCCCGGACTCGATTTTAGAAATTAGATGGTCAATATAAGCTACATCATAAGCGTGACCGTCTGTTAATGCCTTGTCAACTTCGATCCACCGAGTTCCGTTAAACTTATATAGCATACTTGGTAATTGGTCTACACGCAAGAACATGTCACCTTTGTTAACGACTGCTGGAAATTGTGTTCCAAATCCTTTAACTTCGCCTGTTTGTGTAGGTACATTATCGGGTCTAAGTTTTAACGCATCTATTTCAACAAATCTTGTTATTGGTTCAGGAGCGGGCGACGGTGGCTTTGGAATCGGAGGTAGATTTGCAAATCTTGTCATCAATTGCTTTTTCTCGCCATCACTAATAGCTAAACTATTGATATGCTCGTCAGTGTGCCATGGCAATCGATTAATTTCTCCTGCTTGATGTAGAGCATGATGTATTCTATGATCGTCATCTGGATTGGCTGCATGCCACATTACCTTGGCCATATGATGTAAGGGATCTTCATTTCGGTCTATTTCTGGAACCACTATATGAGCTAAAGGATCTATCTCTTCTGTACGTTTGGGCAACTCTGTATGATCGTTTGATAAATTTTCTTTATCAAAAATAGAAACTAATCTCTCATCATTATATGCAGATAGTGCATCTGGGTTATACAAATCATTCTTGTTCTTTTTTAAAGGATTAAACATCCATCCAATAGATTCAAATCTTTTATTTTTTGGCTCTGGAAATAATTCCTCTTTATTAATAATTTCACCCGTGGGCAAGTCTTTATTTGCTGTTTCACGAATTTGTTCAAGTTGATCGTCAGTTAACGGGCCGTCATCGGGTTCATAACTAGTATATGTGTAACTAGTAATTGGCCCCATTGGAGGATACACTGGAGCAACATACGTTCCGCTATCTAAATCCTGCGCCACTTCTCTAGCATGGTCAAAGAATTCCTCTTCTTCCTCATCATCTTCATCTTTCTTTTTACCATTAAACAAATCGACACCACGTTCCCATTCAAATGCCTTGGTGGCGGCCAATAATAATGTAAGTGCTAGTGGATCAAATACAACAACAATTAAAATAATGACCCAACGCACCGCTTTTTCTAATATATTAGCATCGGGATTATCACCGTAAACCAGTGCCGCAATATATTTAATAGGACCGACCTCGGCCTCTACCTTACGGGCTTGGCTAGCAATAGGGCCTCGGGCTTCTTGTAGTTTAACTATTTCTGTCTGTGATTTTGAGATGTCGTTTTGTAATGCTGTGCGTTCACGACCCTGACTACGGCGTAATGTAGCCGCTTTATCTGCACCCTTTTCATCTGTGGTTCGACCCATTGTTTGGTCTACAGCACTATCCATTTGTGTTAGTGCGGCTCTAGCGGCTTTAATATTATCTTTTTGTGTTTGAATCTTGTCGTCAAATATTTGAACTTGTGCCTGTATATCTCCGCTCGGTACTGCCTGATCTAAGTGGGCCTTGCTAAGATATCCAAATATCCCCATGCTGGTCAGCACCATTAAAATAATTACAGCAGAGCAAAGATATAATTTATATTGTATCTCTGCTTGTTTCCAATACTTGTGTAGCCACAGTACTGTGACGATTTTGCCAACCTCTAGGCTACCACCGAGAATAACAATGGACCAAAATGCTGCGGCAAAGATAGCCGTCAGGCCTAATATTGAATAAACTGCGGCTGATAAACTTAATATCAGTGCGGTAAGTAATGTAAGATATCCTAGTAGCATAACCTATTATTTATTTAGATTTATGTTGAGTAATAGACAGGTTGTAATCTCGTTCGGCATGTATAAGGCGGTTTTCGAGTCGGTCAACACGGCGTTGTAGATTAATTGTGCGGATTAATAGAACAATCAAGGCTGCAACAATTAAAGTGAAGGTTAGACCCCACCCGGCGATAATACCATAAGTCCAATACCAAAGACTGTCGATTGTGTTAGTTAATAGTGTGATTGCATTCACTCGGGCTTGCCGCCTGTGCATGAGCCACCACTAAACCATTCTTCTTCAGCCTGGGCACGATATACAGCTAAATCGTATTCATCCTTCTTGACCTTATAAGCATCTTCGGTAAGAGCATGCCACCCACAGCACTTACCTGTTGGACTACGACCACATCCACATAATCCTGCTACTTCCGCTCTAGGCATCATTAATTTTTCTCCTGAGTTCTGTATTATCGTCAACTAAATCTTTGGTTAATTTTTTATAGTATGCGATATCTATTTCTTGTTGACTTCGTTCAACATTACATTTTTCTAGGTCGTCCGGAAGCCGCTGCGCCTGGCGATTGGCTCCCATGCCGTATCCTAACAGAAGACCTAGAAATAACCAAATCATAACTACTCTCCGGTAAGGTATTTCATTACATTTTCGGGGCTAGATTCGCCATACGGATCGCCATCAAAATTATCTTCGCGACCGGGTTCTTCAAACAGTTTTTCTATTACACAGTTATTAACAACGGCCGCATAGCGATGACTACGAAAGCCAAAGCCAATTGCGTCCTTGTTAACTAACATACCCATTAGGCGGGTAAAGTGTCCTGTACCGTCGGGAATAACCTTAACATTCTTAATGCCGAGACTACGGGCCCATTCGTTCATAACAAAGGCATCGTTAACACTGATACAATAAATTTCATCAATGCCCTGTACTTGAAAGTCAGCAAATTGTTCTTCAAAGCCGGGTAGTTGATATGTTGAGCAAGTGGGTGTAAACGCACCGGGCAAGCTGAATATAATCACACGCTTGTTGGCAAACAAGTCTTGTGTAGTTTTAAATACAAATTCGCCACCAATTGGGCATCCGCCCTCTTCTGGTGGTTCATCGCCTTGCCTAAAGGCAAAAGTTACGTTAGGTACTGTCCAAGTCATTTAATTCTCCTTAATTTAAAATTTATTCTTTAACAATCTTTTCTAAAGATTCAACTGGATCCCATGGCTTGCAATATTTTGCACGGTTGGCACGACCTTTTTTGCTGTCAGGATCATAGTCAATCCAGTCAAAGTCTGTGCCATCACACTCAGGGCAATGATCGTCGTAGTTGTCGTCTGTGCGGCGATCTTCTCCTCGGCCCACCCATCCACATGTCTTATTACTGCAAATAAGATCGGGTGGCTCTGGTGGTTGGTTAGCCCAGTTGCTAGTATCCCAGTTATACCCTGACCATTTTTTAACACCGTCTTGTGCTACTGGATTAAACTTACCAAAATCCCAGTCGCCAAACTCTTTACCGTCCCAATACAAACTACCATATGTACTACCATAACTCCAGTTTACACTATAGTATCCGGGAATAGTGGGTTTTTGTTTCTTAAAATTAAAGTCAACGGATTTTTCCCAGGTGCTTGGACTTGTGCCGTATTCAGGGTGGCCCCAATCTTTTTCTTCTGGCTCGTAGCGTTCATAGTTGCCGTCGTCATCTGTAAGCATGACCATACTGAAGTCTGAACTCTTACCATCTGTGCTACCACCGTAGTTGTCGATGTCTTCACCATCATAGGTTAACCCAGTGACAATATCTTCGCCATCAAACTCGTCATAGTGTAGGCCTAATTTAGTAATATCAAACGGTGCGGTAAGTTCAATGTCGCCTTCAAAGAATGTGCCTTTCTCGTTGCTTGATCCAATGAATACAATTTCGCCTTTTTTACGTGAACCAATCCACACTTCGTCTTCGCAAAATAATTCCGGACTGTCGTTACACCCGTCACATGCATCTAGTGACTTTTCAAATACAG
>Ga0209083_1001896_pt1 | contig 21661 bp, 4 predicted proteins | sample AM7aDNAmetaG_FD_184132 | JGI IMG/M metagenome (GOLD analysis project Ga0209083, IMG submission 184132) | Freshwater microbial communities from Finland to study Microbial Dark Matter (Phase II) - AM7a DNA metaG (SPAdes) (version 3) | ecosystem: Environmental > Aquatic > Freshwater > Lake ...
CCGTCAGCATCAATATTCCATGTAATACTTGAGTTGGTTCCCAAAGCTTTAACTTTTCTTTCGATGGATGTTAGGGTTTTCCATTCAGGAGCAGTTAGGGCAGCATTAACCTGCAACACTTGTCCCGTTGTTCCAATGGGAACAAATCCTGTCGCACCATCACCTGTTTGATAGGGCAGTGAACCTCCGAGACCCCCTGTTATATTTGTAGTAGTTACGGCAGTTGAGGCAGTTGTGGCACTTGCAGCATTCCCACCGATACTTAAATTTGCGACTGGCACTGTCGATGAAACCACAAATGGTGCCGTGCCAGGGGCTGTGGTAGTTGCCCAAAGTTGCTTTCCTTTTACGTAGTTGCTAGCAACTACTGTGGCAGGGGTCAAATTGGCACCGCTAATCTCTATATGTGCCTCATCAGTCGTAGGATAAGTTACTTCGGCTATTAAACCATTGGCTGTACCTTTCGTTACGGTTTGAAGCGTACCGCTAGAAGAATTTAACGTTCCGGCGGATACAAATAATCCACCACCGATTAATAGGGGTTGAGGTGCCGCATCTATACCCGAGAAATTGCCTAAAATAAAACCCGATGTAATTTTTTCAATTTTACCTAAGGTAACGGTGTTGTCTTTAATATCGTTGGTCTGTACTTCGCCATCCTTTATCATTCCTGTGAGTACTTTATCGGCACCAATTGTAAGTATGTCAGAATTTGGAATGCCGTTTACGTCGCCGGTGTGGGTAGCATTGCTGATCTCTTTGACCTTATTATAATATTGCGATTCAAGAATGTTGTCCGTGGAGAGCAATGGGACTAAGGCCAGATATTCTTTGCTTGTATTCACATCAATTAAAATAGTGCCCATGGGGACATCTTGCCCAAATTTCATAACCGCATTGGGGAGTTTAATAATTAGACCTTGAGATCCTGAATCATTGGTAGAATTGGGATCTGTTGCAAGCCTCTTCCAAACCGGGGATGCAGGAGTCCCGCCATTGTAGTAGAATCCGGGCAAAACATTATTAAGGATTGTCCCGGCCGTAGCAGTGTTGTAAATCAATAAACTTGTAGCTGGATTTGCGATCGTTATGGCATCGTCGGTTCCCGACAAGGCAATTTGTGGTATCAACAAACCTTTGTTCGAAAATTTTACGTCAAGCCCTGCCGAACCATTCGGTAAGCTGCCATCGGTATTGATCCCTATCTGGGAGAAGACAAAATTGCTTGTGAGCAGGACTAGAACGAAGAGAACAGTTAATTTTTTCATTTTGCATTGTTTTTATTTGAGTTATGAACTTATGTTTTACAATTTTGTATTTAATCTGAATACAGATACTGCTGTCCATTTTCATAGAATCAACAAGAGAAGGAAGAACAGAACGTCCTTTTTAGTATGTCTTAGCCGGTGGCCTGAATTTTAGGGAGTATTATAGTTTCGTTTTACAATTTTTCACTTAATAATTAGTGGTCAAAAATTCTTGCTAATGAACAATAATTTCCATAGTTGTTGTGTCGTTTGTACATTTTGATGCGTTTGTTCCTGGTTGTTGGATATTAAGTTGAACGACATAATTGCCTGGATTTAAAAATATTACCTTTATGGAAGAGGTGGCAAAAGTTGATGATGGTCCAAAAGATCCACCTGTTTTCACCCATCCTGCATTTGGCGTAACCGACCAGGTCCTGACATAATTTGAGCTACAATTTGTTCCTGAAAAGTAATTGCCAGTAGATGAATCGGTAAATGTAGTTTCTGTATTTATATTAATGTTTGGATCTGTATTTGAATCAAATGAAGCTACTGGTTTTTCGGTAACCTTTACAGAACTTGTTGTTTCAGATGTAGTACATGGGTTGCTGATCCTGAATGAAACAGTATAAGAATTGTTGGCTAAAGCTTTCCCACAAGAGGTGCTTGTAAACAGGTGAGAAATTTCTTTGGGCAATGTTTCCTGTGTATAAGTCACATCTGTCGAGCCATCGTCTACTGACAGGGTATAAGTTGTTCCCAGCAGATTATTCTCAGTACCTATTACAGACCAGGTAAGGGTGTAAGGGGCACAATCGGAAGTATTTCCCATACTTACCAAACTACCGCCTGGCGCATTGCCACGAAAGAATTGGTATGTTTTTGAAGAAGAACAGTTTAAAACCGAATTAATTACAGTGAGTACAATTTTAAAATAGCCCAAAGAAGTGTATTGATGTGTTGCAAAATCAGCATTAGTTGCAAAATTTAATAACGTTTCGGGTAACCCACCATCTCCCCAATCAATTATATATCTTGTATTTGAGGCAGTCGTGCTGCTTCCATTGTAAACTTTGAAGGTATAATCAGGGTTTAAGTTGGATGATGTGCAATTTAAGAATGTACCTGATATATAGAGTGTACCATCTTTTGTATTGGAAATGTCAAAAGAAGGATCCACGTTACAAATCCCTTGGTTTAAAAGAGTTTTAAACAAAACTTCATTGCCATAACTTGTTCCCGCACTGTTTGTTGCATAAGCCCTTAAATGATATGTAGTATTATCGGTAAGTCCGGTAAGATTGCTCGTAAAACTACCGGTACCTGTTCCATCGGTTGTTTTTGAGGAATCGGTTGTCGGGTTTGCTGATGTGCTCCAGCAAACGCCGCGGGCTGTCACCGGTACATTGCCCTCGGAGGCAACGTTTCCGCCACTAGTGGCTGTAGTTGTAGCAATGGAAAAAACATTTGAAGTTGTTAGATTCGGTACAACCTGTGTATCTTTGATACAGCGCACAGAAAAACCGAAAACCTTATTGTAGTTTCCTAAAAGAGCATCGCTAATCTCCCAGCCCATGTATCTGCTCCTGGCAATTTGTGTTGAGACATCATTAGAGGACCACCAGAAACCGCCGATGCCAATGTGGAAGAACAACAACCCAACGATGTCACGGTAGCCCCCCGGAACGGCAGTAAAACCATTGCTATTATTGGCCCCCATATTTGGAGTTAACCAGTGCGCTGTTCCTGTTTCTTTTAGTTTGCCACCAGCAACGCTTTCACCACCAAGAAAGGTAGTTAAAGTTGTCCATTCCGCATCCGTGGGAACGTGCCATCCCTCTGGGGCAATGTTGCGGCTGTCAGCAACAGCATACCAATTGTACAACCCACCATAGATAGCTTTATCTGCTGGATTGTTGTTGTACCAACAATAAGCCCCAGTAGCCGAAGCTGCCCAACTTGCATTTTCTGTTACATTTGAAATCGAGTCTCCGTTTCGGTATTTGGTGGTTTTTAGATTTTCGGCCATCCAGGTTTGAGTGCCAATGGTAATGGTTTTGTATTCATTGCCGTCTATGTCGGTCATCGTTCCGTATGTTAGGTTGGGATTGAAGTTTAACTCATCTGCCTTGGCAAGTGTTTTAAAGATAATTTCATTCCCATAACCTGTTCCTGCACTGTTTGTTGCATAAGCCCTTAAATAATAGGTCGTATTTTCGGTAAGCCCGGTGAGGCTGCTTATATAACTACCGGTACCCATCCCATCGGCTGTTTTTGAAGAATCGTTTGTCGGGTTGTCAGAAATGCCCCAGCAAACGCCACGGGTTGTTACCGGTGCGCCACCGTCTGAGGTAACATTCCCGCCACTGGTGCCAGTGTTTTGGGCAATGGCGGTAACTTCTGTGGTTATGACAGTTGGCTCCATAAAGGCTGTGGCCAACCGGATCCACGAACCGGCTATAAACATAGATAAGGCACCTGTGCCTGTCGGCCCGCAATCGGTGCAATAAACAATCAGTCCGTTGGCAGGATTGACAATCGCATTGATCTCCGCGCGGGCCATGCGGGGAGGCAGCAACCCTTTGTTCTTGGATTTAACATCGAGCATCGCCGAACTATCAGGCAGACTGCCATCGGTATTGACCCCAATTTGGGAGAAAATAAAACTGCGTGTGAGCAGGATCAGCAATAAAATTAAGGTTAGTTTTTTCATAAATCTTTATTTAGTTAATATATAGGCAATTAGAGCTTATCAGATGTTGCTTTTTTGTTTATGGGCAATTTTTTTGGAATGGCGTATTTATTGTGTTTTGCCCGCGTAAAATACAAAATTTAAACCAACATAAATCCATAATATCCTGATATTTTTAACGATGTAACAGTTGGTAGGATATTTCCTATAATTGGTTGGGATTTTCCAACAGTTGGTAGGTTTTGGCTCATAATTGGTAATATGAGATCATCAACTTGGGCATTAAAACGGGTTTAAATGGCAGTAAATTCACCAATTTTGACTTGTCGTCTGCCTAAAAACGGTAGATTGGTGGAGATGTAGTGATAGCCCCACTTCGAGTGAGACTGGCACTAACCTTAAACCAGAAGAGGTCTTTCACGATTTGTCCATAATGACAAGTTGGTAGTTGGTCTCGCATGTTTAAATAGGATGTGCCAATGCTCTTGTTTGAAAAGTCAAAACCTGACAGCGTCAGAGACCTGTCAGCGTTGGATCAAGAAAGAATGGTTATGGAAGTCAAAAACCCGATGGTGCCGGAGACCTGTCGGTGTTTGGATTAGAATTATTAAACGACTCTGTCAGGTGCTTTGCACGCTGACAGGTCGTTTAATATTTCAGGACAACGATTTCCGGTCGTTTTACCTTTTATCTTTGAAGAACACTTTTTTGGTCACTTTATTGACCTTGCAGAAATAAATACCGGGAACGACCTTTTGGCCGGAATCGTTGGTCCCGTCCCATTTTAGAAGCAATTGCCCTTCGTTTGTCGCGTTGAACAGGTGTTTGATGCGCTGTCCTAAAAGGTTGAAAATAGCGACATCGACTTTAATCTTTTCAGGGTTCCAAACCTCGATCGTGATTTCACTTTTAAATGGATTTGGATAGACAGTGAACAGGTTCGCATCATTATTGATCGTTAAATCAGGGAGATCGTTGGCCTGTACTTTCACAAATAGTGAACCGTTCTTTTCAAATGTTTCGCTACCTGCAACTTTAACGATATCCAGTTTATAGGCTTGTTCCCCCCTGAACAATTGAAGCTCAACCTGATGACCAACAGTGAAACCGTTTACGTTCTCTCCTGTGTTTTCATTAACAGACGCAGGGATACTGAAAATACCGGCTGTCATTTGGTTGACCCCAACCGTAGCTGCCCCCACACAATAACCTCCATCGAAAATCCCAATCTCGTCACCAGCCTGTAATCCGGATGTCCCCAATCCGACAAGATTGATGTTCATGTGGTCGGTTCCATTGCCTTCAAAGACTTTGGCAAAATGAACGGAAGGGATTATCTCTGGCAGGTAAGTTGCAGCTTTGATTGAATTTGCAGGTATCGTCAAGGTACAATCAGTGGAAACATTTACCTTGTAACCTTTGCCTGGAATAAAATTTCCAAGGTTGTTTTTCCAGCCACCAAAAACGCCAAAATTCTCAATGGTTTTTCCCGTTTCATCCATCACCTTTACAAGTTTCCCCGCATCGATCAACGATTGGACGAGGGCTAAGGCATCCTGTAAAGAATTGGCAGGATATGAAATAATGTTCCAACCAGTCGTAAGGCCAATACCCATAGGAAGTTGCACAGCTGTTCCTTCAAGTGAAAGGATGTCATCGGCCCCCATGTTCACCTTGTAACCTTCGGTAACGGTGAGATTTCCAATGTTGTTTTTCCAGCCACCAAAGACACCGAAGTTTTCAATGGTTTTTCCTGATTCATCCATTACTTTTTTGAGGTTCCCCGAATTGATAAAAGGCTTGAAGATATCCATCAGATTTACATTGGAAGGAATAACATTGGCAGAAATGATGTTCCAACCGGCAATCATGGGGATGGCTTGAAGTGAAATCACATTTTTTACTTGTATAACGACCTGATCAGCAGGTGAGTCGATCAACCCATCATTGACAACCAGGCTAAAAGTATAAGAAGAATCTTTCTCAACCTTGGGAGCAACAAACGTTGGTTTTGTGGCCGATTCTGAACTCAATGTAATCCCTGCCGGTGCTGTCCATTTGAAAGTCAAGGCATTGCCATCAGGATCGGTAGAAGCGGAGCCATCAAGGGTTACTGTCATTTCTTCGTCCACAGACTGGTCTGTACCTGCATTTGCTACCGGAGCTTTATTTGGGTTTGCAATGCTCCATTGAGTTTTTGATAAGGAAACACCCGGTTTGCCGCTGGTATATTTCTGCAATTTGCTGAGATCAACACTTAAAGAATAAGTTCCACTGACTTTGCCAGACTTATCCATACCCGACAGAACATAAAGTTTATCTGTTGATTTTGTTACGGTAAGATCCTTAATAAGCAATTCCTTACCATCCAATTCAAATTTCAGTGATTCTTTGATCTTTGAATCATCCAGTAATTTGTCTGAGAATTCTATTTGCAGTGCATCTGGTTGGGCTTCAACTGGCACAATCGGTGTGTTTTTCCAGGTGCCAAACAGTACGGTTTCATCTATAAATATGGGTATTTCCGTAATGGTAACATTGTTGTATTTGTTGATACAGTGTGCCTGCAGCAATAGATTTCCCGAAAAACTCAGGTTGATTGCCAACATAAGCGGACCGGTACCCACATCAGAAGTATCTGCCAGAAGAACCGGATTCACCAAATCTGTTTGATAGAGTTTGATCCGTGAACCGGGTTCATTGTTGTTCATTGAAGCGACCAGGGATTTAATCGCCGTAATATTGTCTGTGGCCGAAAATCCCATGTCCGGTGTGATATGCAAATTGGTCACACCCTTTGGTAAGGTACGGTTCACGGTCCATTCATACTTTGTTGTATCGTTGGCCGAATTACCCGCCTTATCGACAACGTCCTTCATTTTAACCTTCAGGACGTAACTTCCTTCATAATAGGTGAGTAACCTAAACTCTGTAAAAACGTATTCTGAATCGTTCTTCTGTATAAATTTAAGTTGTGAAAGTGGTTGTTGCAGTTTATCTTTCCACAATTCGATTGACCCTGTTCCGAAGCCTTTCACTGGTTCGGTAAACCGTACAGTAAAGGAAACCTTGTGCTGTCCGTCATAACCGCCATCAGATGAAGGAATTATTTCAATTATCCGGGGCACTTTCTGGTCGATTTCCCATTCAACCGATTGACTGATCAAACCCAGGTTGCCATCCAACGATTTGATGTTTGGCAAATCGACCGTCAGGGTGTAATGACCATCAGGCGACAAAAATGACTTCAACCCGGAAAGTTGAAATAACCTCCCTTCTGTATCCATTGGTGTATTTGTAATTGAGCCGGATACCACCAAACCGTCCTTTTTCCAGGTAAACCTGGCCGGTAATAAGGTTGACTGGTCAATCGGAAGGTTAAATTTCAATAAAATGAAATCCATTGGAGCGCCAACTTTGTTTTCGGGCAATCCGATAAACTCGCTTATTGCAGGAATGTTGATAAATTGTGTCCAGGTGGCCTGTTTCCCGGTCAAACCTTGAGTACCGGTCAAATCGCTTATCTCACTGGCCTGAACGGTAAGTGCATAGAACCCATTTTGAGTTGATTTGCTTGTAAGGTCAATTTTAAAGGTAACAGGATCAATCTGGCTAATAGTTACAGAAGCATCCATTGCGTCGGCACCACCTTGAATGCGCAAGGTCATATCTTGGTAATTGAACGTAGCAGGATCAATCGGCTTATTGAACACAACGTTGATTGATGTTACCGGTGTTGTCACAAATGCAGTAGGGACACCCTCGAACCGAACGATTTCAGGAGGGTTCTGGTCTTTTGCTGCAAACCGGATTGTATATTTTTGAACACTGTTTGCTGCAAAAACATCCAGGAAATGCAACATATTCTCATAAACAGGCTCTTTCCCATCGGGCATTGTAACATGGGTCTGCCAAACATTGTCCAACGGAATCACCTGGCCATCCTCGCGTGTCACACTAACAATTTTGTAATTTCCGTTGCCGGGATCGTTGATCTTTAAATAATTCCATCCGATTTTGGAGGGGACTACAAGCAATTCAATTTCATGGTTCCCAATTGCAATTGATCCTGAAATACTTGACGAAGAGGCTGGATACACATCGAGGGTACCGCCGTTGGAAAGATAAATCACATCCGGGAATTCCTTCGCGTCCTGAACTTCGTTGACGAGAAAATCGTTGATCCCATCTTTGACACCATCATAAACACTTACACTTTTGATCAATTCATGCACCGCAACACCGCTGATTAAACTAAGGTTGGGGTTACCCCGACTGTCGAGGTGGGTAAGTTTTGCTTCGTACGAAACGAAATGTCCCATAAGGTCACTAGTAAACCACCACTGTCCGATCGAGGATGTTTTGGGTGCGATGTTGCCAAAATCGATATTTGTTAAACCCAATTGCATGGGCTGGCCATTCAAGTTCGATCCGATCAGGGCAAAGTTAATGGCAAGGCCCTTGGCATTGTCAACAATTTTGGGCTGTGCACTTTCTATCCGCACATTTTGGGCTATACCGTACCCATTGTTTTGGATCATCACAGCAAACTCGGCAGGGACGATCGGTTCAATTGGCTCTGTTATAGGATCGTCGCCAAGAATATCGCGCTGCATAAAATAGTGAAGGAACAGGTCCGGGCTTGGGTTTACGTCAAGCGTTACCGGGAACAAAGGCTTTGTTACAGTTACCCCGGTAAATGGATCGAGATAAGAGAACGAACCTCCAAACGAGTAGCTTTTGGGGACAGTTGGTGCGGCGCCTTTCTCGGGTATAAACAAAATGGTTGCACTTCCTTTCAATTGGGCACCGAGGGTTCCGGTTCCGTCAATTCCAGTTAGGATATCCAAAGCTTTTGTATCGATTTGGAAGAGGTCGTTGCAGATCGCACCATTTTCATCCTTAATCTCCAGATTAAGTTTGATCTCTTTCATGGAATCCGAAGTATGCCCGTTAAAAATGGTAAGCGTTCCTTCAAAAGCCTCACGGGTCATAACAACTTTCTGTGTGATATTAATTGAAACAGAGGCACATACAGACTTACGGCTCTGATTGATTTGAAGAATAGTAGTTGCCAAAGCCTCGTAATACATTTTACCAATATCATCGAATCCTCTTGAGTGCATATAATCCAATGCAGTATTTGATTTTTCAGCACAATTTTTTAGAATTTTATCGTCAATTATATTTGGAAACTCTGAAGTTGGTGAATATATACCTTTATTCTGAGCCGTAACGGTTTCATTCCAACGATCTACAAAGGCATCTATTTCAGAATTTGTAATATCTTTTCCTTCCATTCTTTTTTTTAACAATTCAGAGTCTGAAGGTTGTATTTTAATGCGACGAACTGTGAATGAATCAATTATTGCTCCAAATTCACCGATATTTTTCTTAGACTGCCAATCTAACTCACCCATAAATTCATCCACCCAAACTTTGTGGTTCTTCTCCAATGATAAAGAATATGCTAAGTCAGAAAAAGCCTGGTTTAAAATTGGAGATATAGAAGATTTTGCCGCAAAACCATTAATTATTGGAACTGGCGTGTCAAGTACATCTATTACAATTTGAGGTAATTTATTGTTGAAACAGTTGTATGCCACATCTAATGCTCCAGTAATGCATCCTCCATAAGGAAGAAAACCTGCCAGACATGAAACTTCTTCTTTTACAGTGTAGACAGACGTATTAACATAGGCATCGACACATGAAGCGGTGTTTTGTATGGGTTCGATTTTCTCTAGGATTTCCACAACAACGATTACTTCTGGGGCAACAGTTGCTATCGCTGCTTTAGTAGCTGCTTTTAATATATCAACAGAACAGTCGAACAAACCATTGGCAATAGCGTTCATACAAGGATCGCAACTATTGTCAGGAGTTTCAGTTGGTATAAAGTTATATGGATTAGAATGGCCACCATCTCCTCCACCCCATCTTATTGGTTGCGTTGGAGGTGGATCTGGTTGATAGTTATCAACTTGATTACAGATTCGATCATATTTGAAAGTTTTTACTACCTGATGCCACTGTTTATCAGCCCCACATTCCCATCCATAAAAAGTAATCATACCATTCGTGCAAGGGCCAACAAAGATGGTTTTTAATTGGTTTAGTGTTGCCGATTTACGGGCAGCCTTTCTTTTCATCACGACCGGTACCTGTATGGATTGCTGTGCCAAAAGGTCCATCTTGGTAAAATTGGTCACGAACTCATATTCAGGGTCGTCAAGCGGAAAATTGACCTGAACATCCAAAGCCGTTATCAAGCCTTTGTTGGTAAGGGTTACAAGAAACGGGTAGGTTTCATCGTTGACAAGGCTTGGCATTGTTTCGGGCATTTCGACTATAACCACCGGAACAGGGACATTGGTTTCGTACTTCATCACCAGTTGAACTTCATAATTGTCCTGAACGGTTGTGGGAACTACTTCCCAGAAATAGGTAATGGCCTGAAAACTAATGAATATACTCTTTTCGTTAACGCGACCCGGATCGATGGTGATGGTGGACTGGTAACTCTCGTGCTTATCGGCATCAATGTTCATCTTGTATGCACCTTCCGGCAAATTACTGACCGAAAAAGTGCCGTCCTCGCCAGTAAACCCATCAGCAACAATCTCACCAGAGAAAGGATGACGGATAACGACATGCGCATTCTTAACATGGGGTTTCCCATCGGTGTAATAAGTATATTCATCGATCACATCAACTTTTAAGCCACCGGTTTCTTCCGAGACCACTTCAAACAGAAAAGGAACAGTTAGTCCGTTGCCATTGACCGAGTTCACGGCAATGCTTCCCGAAATTGGCGTATTGAGCGGAATATCGGCTGTTGGTGTGAGGTTTAAAATGACCGTTGCAGTATCTTGAGGGGGTATGTTGGTAAGGATAGCCGGGCTGACCAACGTCATCCAATTCACGTCTGGAAGGGTAATTGTTACGGTTCCGGTTTGTCCTGCACCATTGTTGAAAATCTTCAGTTCATAAAGCCTCGATTTACCCTTCGACATCGTTGTATTGATGCTTGCGGGGTCTGCTTTTAGCTGCCCTTCCAATGTCTGGCAATAGTAATAGGCCATAAAATTGGTCGAGCTGCCTTCGTCTGAAGTAATTTTGAAATTTATTTTTTCATAATTCTGTCCTTCAGTAAGTTCTGTGGCTTTTAAAGTAAAACTGAATTCTTTGGACTGGCTTCCTGCAAGATCTGGAATGGTATCGAATACAAGTTGACAACCTTTGGGCAGTTTATCTGCTGTTATGATCAACCGGGTTAAGGGTGCTTCGCTTGTGTTTGCAACCGCGATCTTTCCGCTCAGCGTTTGGCCTTGTTTCATTTCCCAGATGATATTCCCGGATGATTCTAGGCGTACTCCCGGAATGTTGAAATCATCCTGTGTAAGTGTAAGGTTTTGTAATGGATAACTTGCACCCACAAAATAGTGTCCCGATTCGTTGCCGAGCGGTACAAAATCGACCCTGTACTCTCCCAGATTGTTCGTTTTTGCCTTTAATTCACGTCGGGTGCCGTTGTTCAGGATATATACATCGACATCGACGTTCGGAACAGCTATATTTTTGGAATTCAGGGCAATACCATGGATTGGCACAGAAGAACCCGGAAGATATATTTGATTATCGACAATGGCCGTTACTGTATATTCGGGATGAATGGTCAACGCCAGAGGTTTCGATTCATTGTTGAAATAGACCAGCTCATTGATGACCTCGCCAGGATTTATCTTCGCAAGAATAAAATAATTGCCGGTTTCATCAGGTACATCAACCGTTTTTGAAAAGGCGGCCGATGTTCCAATTCCTATTTGGTTCGGGAAGGCAAATTCGCCCAGTAATATATCATTGTCATCAATAATTTGATCCTTAGAGCAATAGAAATTTAATTTTACTCCTGAAGGTGCCAAGGCAAAGCCACCATTAAATGCTGTTCCCGTAATTTCAATTGCATCGTTAGTCGCAACTGTTTCGTTATTTATGGAAATTGAAGTGATTTGAAGATCAGGTTTGTTTTGATCGGTGACAAAAACATAGCAGAAACCTGAAGAAAACGAGGTAGCTCCGGCCTGAATGGAAACCATTTGATTCCCATCTTCAATATTGTCATTCTTGGTATTTATGGGTACCTGAACTGATTTTTGTCCAACGGGAATGATTGCATTGGGCTGAATATAAACTTCGGAAGTATCGTTGTAGGAGATGTTGACCAATAACGCAAGTGCTGTAGGCGTATTGCGTGTAATCGTAAGGGTTCCGGCGGCTAATTTACCTTCTGGCAACGAAATGGGATTGACCGAAACAGATAAAGATGGCCCATCGTTATCTGCAATCACTAGATTGGCCTTAACAATTCCCCCATCTTCGGCTGAAGTTTCGCATCCGCACGAGGAGATGAAAACCGCGCCTGAAATTGTGGTTTTCCGGTATCCGTCAACTTCGTTGTTGTCAATGGCGCCAATATTGAATTTCAATTCATTCGTACCTTTGGGAAGATAAATGCTTGAAGGAAAAAAGAGTGTATTGGCATCGCTGCAAGATAAATTTACAGTAATATTATCACTCCCTTTTATCCGTTTAACAATACCCCATGTGGCATAAATACCTGCCGATTCTGAAATGGTGTCGGCCAATAATTCAAGGCCTACCTGAGGAACATCATTGTCGAGAATACTTATCGTTTCCTGTCCTGAAGCAAATCCGTCTGAACTTGTATAAATAATTGCATCACCCGTCAATTCGGGAATATTGTCATCGGTAATCATGACCGAAACACTATTGGAGGCCATATTGGCAGGGATGACTACTGTGGTGGGAAAGCTGCATTGCGATGGCTTGTTCGTCGAAATATTGACCGTTAACGGGTTCGATGTGACTAAATCCCTTGTTACAGTGAGGGTTATCGTTTCCCCTTCGATAGCCGTTTTTTTACTTAACTTAGCCGTTAGTGAAGGTACTTCATTGTCAAGGATTGTAATCGTTTTTGATGAGCCAATGTATTTTACCGCATTTGCCTTAATCTCAACTGCCCTTGAACCGTCAAGTGTTAAATTATCAATAGGATTAAGATTGAATACAAAAGATGATTGGTTGGCGGGTATGGTGACAGACGCGGGTATCGTAACCTGGCCGGTTGGCAAAGTGGATAGGGAAACAGGCAAGTTTGTCAGATAGTCGCCGCTACGGGATACAATGCATCGGACAGGATCAGTAACATTTTCGAGGATTTCATTTGTTTGAAAATCAATGAACAGCAAATCGGCAACTGTTATTTTATAGGCCGACGATCCTTTATTGTTGGGCTTGTTTGCCGGGTGTTCCTGAAGGTCCGGTAATGGAATAAGTTCCACTTCGATGTTTGCTGCCCCTGAAAACCTCAGGATCCCGGGTATTTTTATCTTTTGGCTCCTGTTTATTGCAATGCCGGCGTTTAGCGATCCCTGATATTCAAAAGTGGGTTCAATATACAGTTTTGGTCCCGAAACAGGAGAAAGCATTATTCGCTCGACCCATCCTCCAACTGCATTGACTCCCCCAATATTTTCAACTTTCCAACTGACCGTAACAGAATCGCCAGGTGTTAAAACAACTTTTTCGGATTGGATATCCTTCACAAGTATATCGGGCAACGATTTTAATGCAACATGCGTAGCATTAACCGATTTAAGTAAATTGTTGTCTTCCGAAAGTTCATCGATTGTTCCATAGTTGTCTGTTTTCAGGAAGAAATAGTAATCCCCACTGTATTCAACAGGCAATGAAATAGTTACAGATTGGGTATAAGAACTGTCAGGATTCAACTGCTTTAGGTTTGAAGTTCGCGACAACAACAGGTCATCGTTGCTAAAAGTTGGGTCGTTCGAAACATAAATTGCATCTTCCCATTGTCCGCCAGCGGTGCTACCGATCCCTGTATTTTTAACAGTGAATTTCACAATAAAATTGCTTCCGGATTCAATAGTTGCAGGAACTTGAATTTCAAATGCCTTCAAATCAGGCAATTGCCTTGTTTTGAAAGTTTGTATGGAACTCTCAACCGACGAACAATCATTTACAGAACTTATTTTCCAATGGTACAATTGGCCGTACTTTAGCCCATAAACCCTGCAAGAGGTATTGTAAATGGTTGGATAATAAGGAGAAACAGGTTCAGGTTGACCATCTTCCCATAAAAATAATTTATAAAACGAAGTGTTCTGCGAAGGTTGCCAAAACATGTCAAAATCGGCGTTCAGGTTCTCCTTCCCATTTTCGGGCAATAATCCGGTTACCTTTTCGATAGGTTGACAAAAAGCATGAAGAATAAGCGGGTTGGCGAAATCGGGAACCTGATTTGGGATAAATTCTATTTTTTCGGTGATATCATAAATTTTATCCGAAAAAATGTCGAAGTATTTAAACCTGATCATGTCTCCGGAGGATTTATCATTGAATACCAGCAATTTATAAACGTTATTTCCAGTGGGTGGGAACAATACCGAAGCTGTTTGGGCTCCCCTGATCTCATCCTTGATATAGGCAATCAATGCCCCGCTCGGCAAATAGGTTTCACCAACTTTTACCCTGAAAACCATTTCGGTACTTTGTTCGAAACGACTGGCAAGATTACTGTTGCTCGGTATAGCCGGCAAGGTCAGCGTTGCGTTGACCGTAAAAGGCAAACTGATAAACAAGAAAAGAATTAACCAGCCGGGAATTTTCAACTTGTATTTATTGATGGATGACCTATTTTCCTTGAATTCATTTTCACTCATGGGAAAAAGGAGCAAACTATTTTTGATGAAAGATCGTTTCATAATTTCTTGAATTATTGTCATTTATGATTCAATTTGATCAGTTTCCTGATTAAAGTGCCATTTGAGGTTTCAACCTTTACACTATAGACTCCCGGATAAAGGTTCATCACATTTAATTGGACATAGTTTCCTGAAAGGCCAGTTAACATTCTGATACAATTACCTGATATTCCGAATAGTACGACAGAATTAAGGGTATAGGCCGATTTAATATGCAGATAATCGGTGACAGGATTTGGGAAAACCGATACCAATCCGGTTAATTTATTCTCTTCTATACCTGACTGAATGTCGGTCAAATGGAGAGGAAAAGGATTCCTTGACTGTCCGATGATATCGTTCGGTTTGAAACTGATCTCTTCCGACAGGTTTTTTTCGAGGTTGTTATCCAATGATTTTAAACTGAAACTCAGTTTTTCATTCGTTGAATTTGAGAAAACCGTCAAAATAAAAACATATTGGTTCAGATCCGGAACAAAGCAAGCTTCAGCTACGCCCATAGGTATTGCCTGGGAATAGGCAATCAACAAATCGCCATGTCTGATGATATTTTCTCCAAATTCGTTTCGGACCTCACTGATCAGATTGGCCGAATTTTCGAATAATGAAGGACTAATCTTGTATTTATCAAACAATTCGTCCCTTGTGAAAACATTTTGTTGGATTGATTTTAGCCGTGCTCCTGTGGCTTTGTATTTTATATTGCCATTTGAAGCTGTTTTCATCATGTAGCCAGTTAAGACTTTTAATGAATCGAGGTCCCCTAACCAACCGGTTCCAGGGTAATAAATGGATGAGGCATCCTTTCCTTTGAGAAGGATTTCCCCGGTAGGAAGTGTCGATTCGTCAAATGCCCCACCAATGGCGGCGTTTCCTTTCAACAGGTATCCGATCCTATTCCAGCCTATTGAGACGGGAATGGAAACCAATGTTGGGTTGATCTCTTTTCCTGTTAGACTAAACACCTCTGAAGTCGATTTTTTGAACATCATCGATTCAAATTGCGGAAGAGTGATCAAATCTCCGAACCATCCAGAAGTCGTGTAGTAAACCGCCGATGTTGTTGCCGACTTGAGATAGTCAAGATTGGCCAAACTAAGGCCTCCCAATACGGCTCCAATTTTAAAATCGGAAGGGGTGGCGCTTAGAGAAATCCAGTTCCAACCAGCCGAAAGGGTTCTTTTCAATGTTACAGCTGGTATATAAACGCTTACAGTATAAGTTCTTGAAGTTGTTCCATCTTCGGCGGTAACAGTGTAAGAGACGGGTGAAGTAAAATTCTTCGTTGATCCGCTTGCCGGATTTATGGAAGCTTTTGGGGAGACCAGAAAATTGGGTGCCAAAGCTCTGATATCGCATCCGTAAGGCACATATAGGAAAATTTGACGCGATACCTGGTCAATTTTTGTAGAATCTGCACCCGTAAGTTCAGCCTTCAGGATTTGATTTTCAGCACTTAGGATATTGAGATTCTTTACATTGATGAATACTTTGTCAGTATCTGAATTTAAACGGCCATCATTGACAACCAATGAAAAAACCAGTACCGAATCGCGATGGACCATCGGTGCGGTGAAGGTCGGTTTGTTGATGATCGTAGAGGATAGGGTTACAATGGAAGGTGATATCCATTTGTAAGTAATTGGTTCATTGTCTGGATCAGAGGATAACGAGCCATCAAGCTGGACGAGTGTCCCTTCATTGACAGTTTGATCGCCTCCGGCAAAAGCAACAGGTTTTTTGTTGACTTGCAGCACCTTGATTTGGACCGTATCTGCAAGGGAAATCAATACCCCATCCGATACTTCGAGTTTAAACCTGTAAAATTTGTCTGAAGTTACCTGTGGCGCAATAAAGGAGGGTGCTGAACCATATGGGTCAAAAAGTATAATCCCCTCCAACGAGGTCCATTTGAAGGATATAACATCCATATCGGGATCTGAAGATAAACTTCCATCGAGCGAAACCGAAGCACCTTCGATATAGCTTTTGTCGGGTCCTGCATTGGCTACCGGACGGTTATTTAAATTGAGGACAGTAACCATAACCTTTGAAGAGTCGGAATCTGAGGTTCCGTCATTTACAACAAGGGTAAAGGTCAGCACACTATTGGTTTTTACATTTGGAGCAGTAAAAGTTGATTTTTTTAAAGTATTGTCAATCAATTGGATACCAACAGGAGATTTCCACTTGAAAGTTATGGGGTCGCCATCCTCATCATATGATTCAGATCCATCAAGTGTTGCTGTTTCACCTTCATAAACAGAGAAGTTCTGTCCTGCTTTGGCCACCGGACGATAGCTTAATTGTTCGGTACGGATGATTTGCCCACTTGTAAGCATTGAAAAAAGTGAGGATTCATTGCCAGTCATAGTGGCGAGGGCAATGTTTGCCTTCTGGCCTATTGACAAAGTATTTTTTAGCTTGAACCTTAAATAGCAAACGATACCCGATTTGATCCCACTGCCGGATGCACCAACAATATGGACCACATTCCCATTTTTGGCATAATCTGTCATCATTCCCGAATCGACGGTTTCGAGGCCAATAAATTCGAGTTCGTTTTCATCAAACGAAATGGTCCCGTCAAAATCGTACAGTTTTTTGCCTTCTGGCAATTGGGAGGTGGAGAAGGGGACACGGACTACCCGATCAAGTACACCATCTGTGTTTTCAATCCTGAACGCATTGTCATAGATCAAAAAATCACCGCTTGTTTTGGTCGCCCCATGTGAATCGATTGCTGTCACTTTGAGCCTACCTCCAGATAGGCCTTTCAGGTTGCCTAAATCATCAATTGAACCAAGTGAAGTATTTGACAATTTATAGGATAGGGGAGGAGTCCCACCCGTTACGGTCAGCTTTTGTGTCTCTCCCCACATCATCGTCCCACTATTGGGCGAAATGTCCAATTCAGGAAGATAGTATATTTCAGCGCAATCAACAGTTCTAAAAGCACTTAGGTTCTCATTAAACAACATGTTCTGTAAATAGAAAGAGTGGTAGCCACTGTTGATGGCTTTAAATTTCAGGTAACATAGTATCCCGCTACCCGTTATCCCGTTTGGTGCGGCAAACGAAACCTTCATCAGGTCGGTTGCGGCATTGTTCTGAATACTTATCTCGTAATCGGCAGATTTTGCGCTTTGTTTGATTCCCTCGACATTTCCGTTATAGACGAGCTCGAAATAGCCAGAGTAGATTTTCGTTCCGGGGGCAATTTCGATCCTGATGGGCAAATAGAACTCTTCCTTTGGCCACGCCGTTACGCGGACAGGGCTCAGCCTGACGGCCCTTACGTCAATATTTCCTGAAATATACGATTTGTACCCATTTTTATCGGTTACATAAACTTTGGTGATTCCGGGTCCTTTCCCTTTTACCATGGTTTGGTTGCTGATCACTGCAACTTCCTTATCTACAGTCGAATAGGTATAGGGATCTGTTCCACCATTTACGTACATCTGAACTTCTTCCCCGACAAATAATTGAAAATCATCAGGATAGATATCGGGATAAGAGATGTATTCTGCCTGGATGCCGCCACTTGTAATTGCAATTAACGGTGTACCTTCATTTAGGGAACTTTCTCCCAGTAGGTTGTCGATTGTTGTATTACCTCCGCGCAAAGCCTTAAATTTAAGGTAGAACATGTTCCCGTTTCCCTGAAGTGCGGAAGATCCTGCTCCTGCAATGAGAATCCTTCCCCTTGTCTTGTTGCCAAACGCGGGCATTCCCCAATTTTTCAAGACACTTCCAACCGAATCGATGTTGAGAAATTCAAGGTAGTCGGCATTGTACGACAACCCGAAACGGAAAGCATAAACACCCTTTCCTGTCAGGAGCGAGTCTGCCTTAACAGCAATGACGAAGGTGTTTTGTTCTGTTACCGTTGCCCCTTCAATGGTGAACCCTATGGTTGACTGTGCCTTTAATGTACTGGATAAGAGCACAGCAAAGTAAATCAACCATAAGCCGGCAACTGTTATTATTTTGATAAACCTGTTCATCTGCATAAATTTGATTTTAGTTGATGATCTAAAATGAAAGTAGTTCGGGTTTAGGGCACTGCATATTAAGTGAGTACCCTAGACCACCGCATACTTACTTTATCAGAAGTTTCTTTGAACAGACAAAGTCCCCGGCTTTGAAATTTAAGATATAAACACCCGGTTTTAAACGACCGGTTTCGGAATTCAACAAGTCTATTTCTTGCTTTCCGGAACCCATGTTGGCGATGGTTCTTGTGCAGATTACACGTCCAAGGGCATCGACCAGCCTGATGTTAAGGTTTTGATTGGCCTCCAACAATTTGATCTGAATGTGAAAACCGCTCTGATCCCTATAGACGATCGGCTGGTTCGCATTCAACTGAACATTGGATACGGCAGAAATCACACTGTTTGTGATGATCGCACTCCGGTTGTTGACGATTAAAGGATTGTCATTGCCTGTTGCCGAGGTAAGGTTGAATTGCGATTCTTTGATATTTGAATCAACAAACTCGAATTTTAACACCAAAGTATCATTGTTCAACCCAAGGTCGTAAGCCGAAGCCATCGAAATCAACAACTCACTCTTGTTCAGGTTGTTCCCTGTTTCTATCGCAATGCTTGATGGGAACTTCCCTTTTGTGACACCCAGGAACCTGATATGGTTTTGGTTCATCGAATATTTCATGTCCAATGCCTTGATCCCTTTGGAGGTTGTAAGTGCCAACGGAATTTCAAATGTTTTTTTGACCGGTTCGTTGATCAAATCGGGATAGGCAATTGAAGCACAATCACCGATTGCCCCTGATTTTTTGCCATCTGGATCAAACCTGCTGATCAATCCAACACTATATTGTAAGATCAACGATGCATCGTAGGAAGAAATGACCCCATTGCCGCTTACATCCGCAACGCCCTGTTGTTTAGCGGATAAAACGATGTTCATCACTGTATGCTGCAGGACCAGGGAAGCGTCATAGGGTTTTACCTCGCCGTTCATGCTCACATCCCCCAGGATTGGTTTTGCCAATTGTTGTGCAAATGGGGTGAAAATTACATAGTCAGAAACCCTTTCGCCCAATCCTCCCGGGTTCGATGCGTGCCTTGGTCCGGTATTGCTGTTCCACCAACAGTCAGTGGCTGTAACCGTATTTGTGGCGGTCATATTCCATATTCCATATCCGTAATTGCGATCTGTTCCTACAAAATCACAATTGATTATTTTGGGCAATGATGTGTTACGGGAAATAATTCCATAATAATTGTTTTCGAATAGGCAGTTTTTGAATTCTGGTGATGCATTATCTAAACTGATAGATCCATACCTATATGGGTCATATCCGGGATTGCTTGGATCATAATAGTAATCTGATGCGTTTTTTATAATACAGTTTTCTAGCAAGCAATTTTCGTCGATCGATTCATTGAAAAACCGGATACCATGCCAGTAATTAGAAGTAGGAAGATTGGAGTCCCCGTCATTATAGGTATCCCCGCCATAGAAATCATCACGGTCGGAAGTAAAAACAATCGTACTGTCCTGTGTGCCTCCCCCTTTTGCCATTAATCCGTTTTGAATGTTCAGGTAACCATCCTTTCCAAACTTACAGACCAATCCAGGACTAAGTATAAGTTTTGCCCCGGTACCAACCGTATAATTTTGAAACACATAAGGGATATTTGTAAACCCTGCAAAATTCCGTTTGATGAGGGTTACATCCTGTGTCAATGTTTCGTCTGTCACTCTGATGGCCCTGCCGGTTGTTCCAGAAATGGTGTTACCGGTTGTCTCAGCCGGATAGGTTACGAGCGATGTGGTAAAGGGGAATGCTATGTTGTTGAACGTATTCCCATTGATCAAAGGTTTGCTTGAACCAGCCAGCGAAATCCCCGAAAAGGGAAAGTTCTGGAATGTCGTATTCAATATCCTGGGCGAAGCATTGGTTAAGTTAATCGGAATTCCCGGCGAATATCTGAATATGGCATGGTCGATCGTGCTTAGATCATTCGATTCGTCGTAGAAATTGAAATAGGCACCCCCATTTGATGGAGCTGTGTTGCCATTTTGCTGCAGGTCTTTGGGATTGCCATATAAGTCATCTTCACCAGTAGTGAATACAACTGGCTTTTGTGAAGTGCCTTGTATATCTATTTTCCCTTTAATATTCCACACCCCAGCTCCTTTGAAGGTTAATCCTGCCGGGATTGTTAACTGATCGGTTACCGTCATTGTTTCCTGCATAATGTAGGTAATGGTATCGTAACCGGCAAAACTCCTGATGGGCACAGTCCCCTTGACCTCCTGTCCCCGAAGCTCCAACCCAATCAGTGGGGTGTTGGCTATTTTGATTCCCGAAAAGGTTGGATTGGAAAACATATCCATATAAACAGGGGCTTTGCCAAGATTATACAATTGACTATTGTTTATTTCAGGATTAGCATTACCATATATAGCCAAGGCATAATTAAAACAAAAATTAAATTTTACAGAGTCAATTGTTACTCGACAATCAGCTATTCGTATAGAGCCCTTGTTTGAATACCAATAATTATTATGTCCGCAATAACGAATTTCGCAGTTTTTCAGGATATTTTCAGTATCGCTTGCTGTTCCATTGTATTCAATCCCTCCCCAATCCGCACTTCCAGGAACGGATGCAGTTCCATTGTTATTGGTGTCACCTGCAACAGAATCATCATTTATTGATGTAAATATTATTTTTTGGTCTGCCTTTCCGATAGCCTTTAAGGCTCCGTTTATAATTAAAGTTCTAGGATAATAATCATAACTAATGTTTCGCACTTGATCTCAGGTTTTAACAGTCAATCGATTGAAAAAATTGTCTAATTTTAAGATACAGATTATCAAGGCTATATGTTTTCCATTTTTATTTATGCCGCTTCGTCTATCTCTGA
>Ga0209083_1001898_pt1 | contig 21639 bp, 20 predicted proteins | sample AM7aDNAmetaG_FD_184132 | JGI IMG/M metagenome (GOLD analysis project Ga0209083, IMG submission 184132) | Freshwater microbial communities from Finland to study Microbial Dark Matter (Phase II) - AM7a DNA metaG (SPAdes) (version 3) | ecosystem: Environmental > Aquatic > Freshwater > Lake ...
AGAAAAACGATCTTTGAAAATAACGTTCTTTAATATTTTGTTTCTTTGCAAATCGGAAATTAACGATGCAGATTTACTTGCATTCTTATTTACCGAAAACCTGCATTTGTAATTACCGCTTACAAAAGGTTAAAATAGAAGGATTCTATGGTAAATATGATATTGAGAAACAAAAAATAATTCTCTACTTACCCGTCATTGCTGAACCTTGTAGTCCGATTATGTACCGGTTCGATTTCTTCATTAGGATGGTCTTATATTACGAGATTGGACAATGGATATATTGTACTAAAATGAAATGGGGAAGAAGAGTCGTTACAAAAGAAATTATTATAAACACAGGGGATACTTTAAGGAATTTTTTCTCCATGATGGTTGCATATCATTTAATAAATTTCGATGATGATCTGGCTTTATTTTGTAAAGATGTCACCGAATCACTTTCAGATGATTATGCATTATATTTAAAATTTATTGAAACAAAGGGGGAAAAGTATGATATACCGGGACTTGATATTCGAAAAATACTTAATTTACCATCAATTGTTTTGGGTTTGAGAAGGGAGAATGTCTCCAAAGATTATATTGTGAACAATTTCGGTGGATATATTCGACATCAGATTGAATTAAACCCCAGTAATATAAGCCATTTTTGGGATATAATGACTGATGATCTAAAAAAAGAATATGAACACTTTGGGATGAAATTCGGATTTTTTGATGATTAAAGGGATATCTACATTTAGTCAGTTCAAGTTTAAACCTCCATCATAATTCTATTATCGGTTAGTTTGATTACTTGACCATACCAAAAATTCATCATGGAACTGAGGTAAAACCCAGAATTCTTTACCATTATGGTGCCTTTTATACACAATATTTTCGTCACCTGTGGTCATATCTAATTCGAATAAAATCACCTCCCTTAACCTTAAAGGAGTAATTTGAAACCGTAGTTTTGTCTTCTCAATTATTTCCTGATTAGAAATGGTCTTCCCAACTGGTTTTACCTCAGGACTCTCTGATGGAATTATCAAATCGTGCTCAAAATTGTCAATAACTTCATCGTGAGAGATGAACTTCCCAACTATTCCTGTTTTGTTAAGAAGTGAAGAATTGATATAGTCGATTACTCTATTGAATTTTGGATCAGTTTCTTCCATTGATTAAAACTTTGGATTTTGATCCATAAAATTAGTGAAGTTTTTTGAGAACGTATTAACTCTTTTTATAACTTTGATTGAAAAAGGAATAGATATTGACACCCTCATTAGATTCCAATTATGAAACGACTAATAACTTCATTAAACGAGGTAACGAGCATTGCTGATAATCGATTTCATGGTTTTTTTGATGAACCACCACGAATTGAGTTTTCACTAAGGGAGTTGACAAAAACACACCTGAACCAGAATGTTTTTGATTATCATTTACAAAACAAGTTGCTAGGATTTAAGACCTTTTCATTTTGTGATACAGAAAAAGTACGTAATGGAATGGGTTATCCTGAAGACCCTGATATTAGTGTTGAGTTAACTGAGATTCATAAGTTTTGTTGTTACAGGGGAATTGATTTTGAATTATTTGCAATTATTGTGGGGTTCTATGGTCTTGCAGAGTATTTGACTTTAAAACTATCACCTGATTATAGTATATGGCATGATCAGTTCCTTAAATTAATGATGACTTACTATATGCTTAAAGATGATAAAAGTCTCATTAAAACCTTAACGGACTTTATCGAAAACCATGTTACTCATATCCGAGATGAAGAAAAAGTATTGTCCCCTTTCAACTTTTTTTTATCAACACTTGACCTTCCATTTGAAGATTTTTCTCGTCTTTTAGATACTTGTAAAAGAGGTAATACTACTCACGATGATGCTTGGGATACACTGGATGATTACATAAGAAGGAAGATTACAAAAGATCCTAATTTTGGCATTAGAGGTAAATACTTATTTTCCCAAAACCAGAATAAATTCTGGTCCCACATTAGTCCTTTATATGGATTTTTTTCTGATGGGGCTGATGAATATATAGTTCCAAGACAAGGTGACTATGGATTTAGCGACCAAATCGATCTCTTTTTCCATGGGAATCCATAGTTATATCCATCCCCTCTAAAACTTTTTCAAACTTCTCTTGTTTTCCCGCATACAATAAGGAAAAACAGCATTATGAGAAGTATATCCGAATTATTTGAATTCCTGTCCAATTGCAACAAGGAAACGATTTTAACCGAACTGAACGACCACTGTAACCGACTTGTTCAGAAGAATGGAACGAAATCCACGACCCCGTTTAAAATTGATGTCGAAAACCTAAACACCCTATTCCGACTGTCGGAATGGTGTTTATCAGAGGAGTTACCAAGGTTAATTGAAGAAAAGAATCCCAATAAGGGTCAGGATGAGTTAATGACCGTTGAAGAAGTTTCAAAGTATATGAAAATAACACAGGCCATGGTGTACACACTTTTAAAAAAGGGTAAACTGAAGAAATGTGGCGTTTCGTCAGTGGATAAACCGGGAGCAAGGGAATCAATCAGAATTAGGAAATCAGAAGTTGATAGATTTTTGGATGGGAAATGAGGTCACCGGATTAACGGAGCCAATAGAATGTCGTTCTACCTTTACTGTCAGAAATGACATGCCCAAGGATTTTAATACTTTGATACTCATCACCGTCTACCCGTAATTCTATGTTATTCTGTTTCAGCAAACACTTCCACAACATTAACTTTAACATATTCAGATAGAACTGGAGATTTGTGTAAATCTTCCAATTTATAAATATAATTCCCTTTATAGTTGATTCGTCCAATCTCTTCATAGTTCAGTATGAAGTGGAGGCGTTTTCTGGTAATTTGTGTAACCCACAGTAAATAATAGAAGTCCACGAAGTATTTCCCATCGTTGATATAGTAAGTCATCGGAATGGTTTTTTCTTTTATATATAAAAAATGGGATGATTCAATTTCATAAAAATCAATTAATAAACACTTTATTTTCACCTATTTGTCGAAATCGGTAAATCCCATCGTATCTTTGCACCTGCATCAAGAACCCTTCAGTGGGTACCAACCGAGTCTCGAACGCCACGGTGGTAAAACGATGTGGATCGTAAGGATCAAAAGGGTTCGTTTTTTTATTTCCCCCTTCCCCTTCAATTTCCGCTTGTTTTCTGATGCGATAATGTTTAACCTTTTAAACTAATATCGTATGGAAACAAAATTGACAACAATTCAACCACAACAACAGAAACAGGAGAACATCCTGTGTTTTGGAACTATTAAGCGTTTGGAACATTTCAGGGGCTTTGGTTTCATAAAGGCCGATTCAGGTGACGATGTGTATTTTCGTTACAAACCTGTCTTTGAAAAAAATCTTAAAGAAAATGATTTTGTCGTATTTCTGAAAATTAAAAATAAGCACACCGGAAAAGAACACGCTTGCTCAATTATGAGAGCCTACCATTCCAAAGATGGTTTCGTGATTACAGACCGACAGGACTCACATGTTCATGATAACCTGACCGCCAAACTACCTGAAATCGTTGGTGAATTAACCTGTAACAACCAGAAGACAATTGTTCAAGAGATTTGCTTTCCCTATATCATTGGAAAGACAAAGTGTGTGGAAATTACAAACTCGGATAAGATTGTATATGCCCGCAGGATTGGACGAAAGGGATCAACAAAATTTGCCACGAACAGGATTTGTCAACCATCTGACAGAGTTTCCATTGTAATTGGGAAGAACAGGAACCATTATGAAATTTTAACCTGCTATGTTGGTGCAAAATCGGAAGTTGAACCTTTCGATGGTAAGGCAACTGATGATTCATTTCTTTTTTGGACAAACCATGCATTGGTTTTTGGGAGTGAACCAATTGATCAGACTACTGTCAGTATAGATTGTCCGTGGCCAAAAATGCCACTAAAGAATTTTTATCTTGGTAACTTTTGAAATGTTTAACCATTAAAATCAATGTGTTATGGAAATTAATAACAAGAATTTTTCGGGAATCCCAATGGGAAAAGATTTAGATAAATGTATTCCCACTGAAACTAGCGTTAGGAGTGCAGAACACACAGGTAAGCTCAATGAACAGGTAAAGGATAGTCTGCTTTCACAAATTCAGGAAGAGGGAGTTATTACCGTCCACTGCTCCTATTATTCATCTTGGAACAGCAGGATTCGTATTTGGAACTCCACTTTCCTCATTGACAAAGCAACAGGCATGACATATAAGCTGATACACGCACTGAATATCTCATTTTTCCCTATATGGATGGAACTTCCCGATTACACAAAAGTGCAATTCACCCTATTTTTTTCACCACTACCAAAATCCTGCAAGGTCTTTGACCTATTGGAAGATATCTATCAATCTGGTGGGTTTGAAGTAGAGAGTATCGAGCGAAATAACAGTGATGTTTACTTTATACAAATAAATTAAAACGAGAATTTTGAGTGTATTTTTTTTGAAGAAACGTAAATAACTACATTAAGATTCCTTAAATGGAGACCAACCGAGTGGGGACACCACGGTGGTAAAACGATGTGGATCGAAAGGTCAAAAATGTTCCAAAACATTCCCTCCTTCAATTTCCACTGAGTTTTCCTGATGTAATGATGTTTAACCGTTTAAACTTATTGCTATGGGAACAAAAGACAAATCTAAAAACAAAAGAAAAAAATTACTCTCACATTACTGGGATCTTTGTTACCACGATTACCAGAATCAGCTATCCTTTATATGGAGACACAATGCAATCAGTGTTAATATCCATTCTTTCTGTAACCCACCCGGAAAAGAAAAGCGTGTCCATTTTGACTTTTTTATCAATGGAGAACCCACTTTATTTAAGTTCCTTTACAACTGTTACGGTGGTGGAACCCGAGGAAAAGTACCAGAACTGGTTAGCAATAACTTCCGATTGACTTTTTCTGCCACTCCTCAGATGTTTGAAATTTTTGAGGAACAAATAATACAAGATGATAATCAGGACAACCCATTGGGAAAAATTAAGGATAATCAAAAGGATGTATGGATATCTGTTCATGGAAATTACAAGTCTGGTAATAGATACGACATTCCGTTTAAAGACCCCAATGTCACCCTCTGGATAAAAAAGTCCTTTTACCACCCGTATTCTTCTGACATTCCATTATTTGAGTACGAATTGTATTCGACAAACCTCCGTTTCATTAATTCAACAATAGGAAATTTCAATTGTATCAGAATATTCGATCATTGCAAACCTAACGGCCGTGGTGTCTATTCTTATATCGGTTGTGAGATTTCAGATGGGCAAGGTGAATATCGGAAATTCTATTGGTTAAGAAACGGATCAGAGGATCAAACAATCTTTGAGATTATTAAATTTTTCATGTCTTTAAGGTGTTATGATGATTGGAAAAACTATGACCAGTTTCAGGATTTATATAAATCTGCTGGAGTTACTGGGGAACAAATAGACGAACAACTGGGAAAAGAGATTTCAGGATTAAGGATTACCAGAGAAGATGACTACAGGTAATCCAAATCATTTACAGATAAAATACTTGGTTATTATTCTCGTGGCCCCAGCGGGCCCTACGCTAAAGTGTTAGGATACATAGGTGACACACGGATCAAGGTTCATGCATTTTATAATGGAACAGCTGCGTGGTATGACAATATCGAAGATGTTATAATCGGAAAGTATTTATTCCACGCTCATTATGGCCTTCATGAATTCTATTCAACTGTTTTTAAATTGAAAGACTGGTGATTAAGGGTAGACCGGCGATGAATAAAATAATCCTTCACATCCCACATTCCTCTATTCAAATTCCATTTTATGATGGATATTTGGTCGATGAAAAGGTGTTGAAAGAAGAGCGACTTCTTCTGACCGATTGGTATACGGATGATTTATTCAATCATCCGGACACCAATTCGGTTGTTGCAGATTTTTCACGGATATTTTGTGATGTTGAACGGTTTTCAAATGATTCTATTGAAATAATGTCCAAAGTGGGCATGGGTGTTTTATATGAGAATCGGGATAATGGAACTCCATTAAGGAAAGTAACAGATGAAATGAGAACCAGAGTCCTTGAAGAATTCTACAATCCACATCATCAAAGACTCAATGATGCAATTGAAAAGCAGTTAAGCCAATTTGGGAAAGCACTCATCCTTGATTGCCATTCATTCCCAAATATTCCCTTCAAACGCGATTTGAATCAAAATCTTGACAGACCCGATTACAACATTGGAGCTGATGAGTTTCATACTGCCAGTGATCTATTGGAAGTTGCCAAACAATTCTTCATTGATAGGAATCTAACATTTGGCATCAACACTCCGTATTCCGGCTCGATAGTCCCAATGAAATACTACGGAAAGAATATAAACGTGCAAACCATCATGCTGGAAATCAACAGGAAATTATACTTGAACGGCAATACCAACGATAAATCCGAGAATTATCAAGTGGTAAAAGAAACGGTTCAAGAATTCATTACCGATTTATTTTATCACTTTCAAATTGACTTAGATTCAACTTTGTAAGGATTCAATAACAAATCAATCAATGAATATGAAGGGAGTGTCCAACGAAATTCGGTTGACTTGTCCGATATTTCCACAATTTTGTAAAACATTGATAATCAAACACGAGATGTTTTTGAAATAGTGTGGTTGATCTGGATTTGGACTGATATTTGACTCCAAAATGTATAACGTGTTGATATTCATCGGGGAGCTCAATCCTCGCTGTATATGGAATAGTCCGATTGTCATAGGATAGTACAACATTGTTGTTAAACATAATGTAGTTGCTCAATTAATTTAACGACTTTGTCTCAGTAGACAATGAAATGCAAATTGCTATTTAAAAACAACGTATCGATTCTGCTATAATGACTTAATAAAATACTCTAATTTGAAATGGTTCTTTTCTTCAGCGCATGGAGTTATTCCATCAAGATTTAATAGTCTTTCATGGGACAAGTCTTTTAACGATTTTCTCATTACTTTTATGAGGAATATCTTGCAATAACCAGTTCACAATCGATATGCTTTAAATATGCCCATTTATCTTTGGTTCATTGGTTTATATTTCCTTGTCGGGACACTCATTGTTTATCTTACAGGATTCTATAAGGGACTTTTTGAAGGAACAGAAAAATTCACTTCGGATTCGTTAAAGTCAAATCTACTTTCTGAAAAAATTCTTGGACTATTGGGGTATTTCTTTTTCGGAATTGTTCTCTGCGTTATGTTTATCCTTTATCCAATCCTTTGGGGAATCAGGATTTATAACAATAGAAAAAAAACAGAGGCACTCCCCAAACCGGTCAAATATGTTGAGAACAATAAACCAGTTACCAAGGAGAATATCTATCCCCCAATTGAAATTCAGGAAAAATATGAAGGTGTTACTCCTCCAGTGGGTTGTTTTATCAAACACACTGAAAACGCCTTCAACCTTCAACCTAATCAAATCATCTATATTGAGGACGAATATAACCTTGTTATAAATGATTATTTCAAGAACCATTACGATAAGGTCAATCAGATTGTCACAGAAATCAATAAAGTCTGTCAATTGGACCTCAAAGTCCTCTACATACCAAGAATCATTGACGAATTGAAGAATAGTAACAATCTCAATTCTATACTCTCTTACTATTTCCCCGGTGTTGAAATTTATGGTGTCAATAAATTGCAATCCCAAATTGCAACTTTTCAAACAAAGAATTTCACCAAAATATTTATGGATTCCATGAATTACACAGGTGAGGTCCTTCCCGGATTTATTCGAATCAAGAAAGATCGTGATAGAGAGACTAATGAATACCAATATTCCTATGTAAAAGTTGCTGTTCCTAATAACTTGGAATTAGAGAAAGTGCTTTATTTCTATTTAAGTCATGTGGGGGATGTTGTACATAATGTGTATTATCAGTTAGCGAATGAAAAGAATTATTTTAGGGATGGGAACACTTACGAACTTACAGAGTTCTGGTTTAATTATGATACCCATAAACTTGCACAGGATATCAAAGAGAAGATTGATTTACTAAAGCATTCTGGAAGCCAACATCTACTATTGAATGTTTTAGGACAACAGTATAATGAAGTTACAAAAACTGATGGCATTGGAAACAATGGATTAAGTAGATTGGTGATAGAAAAAGATTTCAGGATCATTCTCCCTGATTATAATAATTTGGAAATCGAACTAACTCCTTTACCTAAAGCTGTATTCCTGTTTTTTCTTTTGCACCCTGAAGGTGTTTTATTGAAACACCTCTGTGATCACCGAACTGAATTACTGGAAATATACAAGCAGTTATCCTATCGGGAAACGTGGGAGGAAATCTTACGAAGTATTGATGAATTGACTGATCCAACAAAGAACTCCATCAATGAAAAGTGTTCAAGGATTAAAGAGTCTTTTATAAGGCACTTTGAGGAACGACTTGCTCAATTCTATTACATAACAGGTGACCGGGGGAAAGAAAAACGAATAACATTGAATCGGGACCTGCTTACTTGGAATATTGACAATTCAATCCTACCAATACCCATCAAAGCAAAATCAGTAGAAACCAGTAAGGAAATTGAAACCCAAATTGATGAATTATATAATGATGGGAAAGAAAAGTTAAGTGAAAAGAACTTCACCAGAGCCATCGAACTATTCACTGCGGCTTTAGACCTCAACAAATATCATTTCAATGCTGTCTCCATGAGGGCAATAGCCTATTTTGAATCCGGAAATTACCAACAGGCAGTATTGGATAATAACAAAGCCATTGAACTCAATCCTGAAATTAACATTGCCCATCATAATCGAGCAGAGGGACGGTTGATGATGAAAGATTACGATGGTGCATTGGATGATATAAATCAATATCTGTTTAATGTTAATCAGAAGTGTGCACCAAGTTACTTCATGAGGGGGTTGATAAAAATGGAGAAAGACGATATCAAGGGAGCATGTCAAGATTGGTTTAATGCGAAATATTTAGGTCATCCCGATGCTGAAAAGTATCTTCGGAAATATCCTAAAGTAAGGATAACCAAGCCAAAATTTGAGAAGTTAGGTCCCTAATGACTGATTTTTTTATCTGCAAGGTTGCAGAACTCGACCTAAACCCATTTTCCCATCTACTTTTGTTTGGTGTTTCATCAATTATTGATGCCATGCCAGAAAAGGATCGTCATAATTTTCTAATCAATGCAATAATAAGTAAAGCGATACGGATAAAACTGGACATTTTCGACTGTCCAACATCGTACTATATACTTTCTCAACAGAATTATCAAGACCTACAAGAGATAAAGAGGCTGGTAACAGAATTGGAAGAATTGGATTCACTAATTGAAAATCAAACACATGATCATTAATCATTAAGGAATGATTTCTAAAACAATCAAATATTATTATGGATATGTTTGAGGACTTTTTCAAGGAACAGGGCAGGTTGAAGGAACAAGCTGAATTAAATAAAGCCAATGAGAAAAATCCCGAGGTAAATACTTCCTTAAAAGAAAGACTGACTAAGCCAATGCAGATTGGTAATAAACAACCTTCAGCTGAATTCATTAAATCTCAAGAGAATGATTCTAAAAATCCATTTTTCTACACCATTCGGGGGATGGTTTATAAACAGAAAGGATGGTTCAAATTGGCAGAAGCTGACTTTCATAAGGCACTTGAATTAGATCCAAAGCAACCAGCCGCTTACCATTTGGGAATGATCTGTTTTATGAAGGATGATATGGATGGAGCAAAAAAATGGTGTAAAATCTCCCACGAAAGTCTTCCTTCCAGTGGTTTTGAGAAATTTGGTTTGAAAAAGACCAAAATTCACTTCACTTCAGTTGAAGACGTTGTTTATTATCTTGGTGCAATTATTGCAACGATGAAAGACCCTGATGAGGCATTGAAACATCTGAAAACTGCAACGAAAATGGGGAATCATAAAGCATCTGAGTTATTACAGATGTTGGAAAATGAAATTCAAAGTCATAGAAGGCTATAAAATAATTTTAAACATGGAAACCAACAATAACCTGCTAAACAACCTGCAATCAATTATCAGTGATTCAATGATTGATGATAAGGAGATCATCCATCGGTTGAAGAATATGGTTTTTGAGCATGAAATGAACTCCTACAAGGCAAATGAATCGAAGACTTTTTCAGATTTGTACACCGAAAACCTAATAGGATGGCAAGAGAATACAAATACTAATCAATTAATCAAGAGTGGTTTCAAGAATCTGGATGAAGTGATCGGAGGATTTTCTCTTGGGGAATTTGTGGTGATTGGTGGCAGACCAGCAATGGGGAAAACCCAGTTTTGTGTGAACTTGGTTTTGACCATATCTCAAACTCAACCTGTTTTATATTTCACCTTTGACCTGTCTGAATATCTGTTAGTTTGTCGATTTCTATCTGCACTGACCGGTATTGCTGTTAGTAGGATAATACAACATGATTTAACAGGTGAAGAAAAACTGGCAGTAACAGCACTGAGTGATAAAATACAACAACACCAAATATTCTTTAATGATAGTTATAATAGCTCCATTTCAGCTTTCAAAGTACATTGTACCAAGCAAATTCAGGAGAATGGCATTAAAGTGATTGTTGTGGATTATCTCCAAATGATGAGTTCGAACCGGTACCGTAACAGCCGGGAATTGGAGATCAGTTATATCAGCCGGGAACTAAAATCCATCGCAAAGGATAATAATGTCTGTGTGATCGCTACAAGTCAGCTAAGTAGAGCACCCGAAAAACGTTCAATGGCATCCAAGCCAATTCTCTCTGATTTACGTGACAGTGGAGCTATTGAACAGGATGCGGATAAAGTTATTTTCATATACAGACCTGAATACTATGGAATTGATGTTGATGAATTAGGAAACAGTACCGCAGGGTTAACAGAATTAATCGTGGCAAAGAATAGAAATGGAAGTTTAGGATCAGCAAATCTTAAAAGAAATGCGGTTTTTTCTTCTTTTTCAGACTTTATGGAGTATACGAATGAATTTTCATTTTCCCCAAGCAGGATTGACGAAATAGAAAAAACACCATTTTAAACCGATGATATTGAGCCGTTGCTTAAAATTATGAGTCATTATTTTTGACTTTGTGGTTGTGTACCTGCAACCCAGTGGAGAATAGAAGTAATGAACTATCGCAGTTTATTGCGATGCTCGCTTCGCTCCGCTTCTCATAAACAGCGATCTATTAAATAGATAATTAGCAACGGCTCATTTTTTTTCACCATGGACAGGATAGATAAAATAAGAACTTTAGCGATCCAAGAAAAGGATACACTATGGAACTGGTTCTATGGGAATCCTTGTGTCAATCTTCACTACCCCCTGAATAGTTTACAAAAACACGAATTAAACACATTACTTCTCCTATCAATTCAGAAACCTGTTGAGCTTTGTAGGTTTGTGAGGACACCATTTTTCGAATTAGAGAACATCATAAATCATCCAGCGTATCAGTTTTTCACCATCGAGAAGAAGAAAGGTGGTCTCCGGGAGATATATGCACCCAATCCTGAATTGAAGAAGATCCAGAAACATTTGAATTACTTTCTGCAGGCGTATTATCTATGTATCAAACCAAAGGAAGTTCATGGATTTGTAATCAATCCACACTATTTGGGGGAGTATTGTAATATCGTAGCAAATGCAAGTCATCATGTTGGGAAAAAGTATTTACTGAACATAGACCTTAAGGATTTTTTTCCCACCGTTACAGCAAATCGGGTAAGAGAGGTTTTCAGATCAAACATCTTTGGTTTCAATGACCAAATATCCACCGCATTGACACTTCTAACAACTTTTTTGGGAAAGTTACCCATAGGAGCTCCCACATCCCCGGTTATTTCAAATTTTATCTGCCATCAACTTGACACTGATTTGATTGAGTTTTGCCAACTTTATAACCTATCATACACACGTTACGCAGATGACCTGTCTTTTTCTTCAAATGATCCTATTACCCCGTTCATCGTTGATGATATTGTTAATCTGATTGAAACCAACCATTTTGAAATCAACACCAAGAAAACTCGATTAACAACAAACAACCGGAAACAGTCTGTGACAGGGATTACAGTGAATGAAAAGGTAAATGTTGACCGTAAGTTGTTAAAGAAAATCAGGGCTATGTCACATGACCTCTCGGTAAATGGGATCGTATCTGCAACTCTTAAGCACTTTGATATAAAGGGAGAAGTTGACCACAAGTTACAGGATAGATTCATGAACCGACTGGGTGGTTACATCAATTTTATTGGGCAGGTAAGAGGAAAGTCAGATATTGTTTACATCAGATATAAATCCATAATAGACAACAACCGCTAAACATGGGTCAAATTCTCCTTGCCATATGTAAGAACTGTGGTTTTCAACAACAATTTTGTTTTGGTGCAAGCATGGGAGATCACCTGATACGATGCAGTGCTCCAGCAATAGACAAACAAACTGGAGATTTTGTTGTTGAGAATTATTTCGAACAAGATTCATTCAATGGTCAGTTCATGTTCTATAACGAAACCGAAATGTATCACATGGAAACTGATGAGAAGTTTATTCAATGGGGGGATGTGAAATTAAAACGAACAGATAACCTGTTTCCTAACTGTTTACGATTTAAGATGAATTTTGAATATGGTACTTGTTTTGATTAAAAACATCGATTGGAATAAGATTTGTTTGTTGATACTCGATTTTAATCTGGTTAATGACCTATGTAATTCTAAGAGTTAGAAGTGTTATCTGTTTGATAATGTAATGTATAGTAATTACCCGTGAACTATTGATAGGTTGATAATCAATAAATTAATTCTTGTTAATCATAAAAAGACATTACATTTATACTGTGAAAGAAATATCAATGCTAAAATTAACTATATGAACCCCAAATCACACAAGGTTAACGGGAGAAAGATAGCGTCAATAACGAATCCGATCCAAGAGCAGGACAATGCAAATGCCATTGAGAATGAAAATCATTTTGTTGGCTCAAAGAAGTCTCCCCAAATGATCCATTACAGAACGATTCAAAAACACCCCCGATTGAGAACTGGGATCGTCTTGGGCTGGAATATGAACAAGATTTCACGCCCAATGTAGTTGAAAAACATTCTTTCCCAAAACAAACTCAATTCAGCCTGACAAATAAGAAAAATCGCAAATAAGAAAAGACGACAGTACAACAGAAAATGAAAGATTAAATGAATAGACAAGCCAACGTCTCGACAAAATCAAAAGAATTGCATCCCAACCTACAACTCGACACACAGGTGCACCACATTTGCTTTTACCCCAACCGCACCCTGATAACATTCACGGTATGACACAATTTCAAGCTGGCTATATACTTGATTGTGTAAAGGAAACCTTAGAAACCAAATACACACCGACAGAAGTTAAAGGACTTTTAACGCAACTTTCCTATTTTGACATTGAGATTAATTCGACTGTTAACCCAAATAACAATTCCGACTTTGAACAAACACTTTCAGTTGCTCACAATATCATTTCAAGAGGTTTGCCGACAAGACCTTCTCTTTGGTTAGAGAATAAAATTTTAAAGGCTTTTAATATAACGGAGCAAGACGAAAAACTACTTGAAATCGGAACATTACGACAAGAGTTAAAAATAAGCGAAACACTAATTCAGAAACTGTTTCAGGCTTTACACATTATTGACCCAGATTTAAAAGGCGATAATATTTCCAAAAATAAAATCATTACTTGGGAGAATTTGGGAAGTTCGTTTGAAGAAGATTTTTTATATCAGCAATTACCCAAATTTGCTTCGCATATGTGGGTTCAACTATTTGAAACGCAAAGAGAATTAGAAAATGTTTTAAGGTTTTCAACTTCAACAGAAGATGAAGTTGAAAAATATCTTAATGGAACAATCAAAGTATTTAACGAACAACGTTTAGACTTTTCGTTAGAATTTCCATACAAAATAAATGAACAAAGAGGATTAGTTGTTGAAATTGACGGAAGTCAGCACGAAGAACCAACCCAAAGACTAATTGACAACGACCGAGATAATGCTACTGAAAAAGCAAAATGGACAAAGGCATTAAGAATTAAAACAACTGAATGGAAAAGCATTGAACACAAAATAACTTTGATAAAACAATTTGAAAGAGAAACGCTTTTTCAATTGCTAAAACAAAATTTTGACAATCCACTTTATCGTGAAACTGAAGGATTAACAGCTTTAGCATTAAGTCTTATTCCATTTGCCGTTGCAAGAATTCAAAAAACTTTAATCCAATTACTTTTTGAAGGCAAACTAAATATTAATGTAAATGAATGGAACATTGCGATAATTGAACAAGATGTTCCTTGTGCAAATTTGGCAATAGACGATTTTAAAGAATTAGTTGCTTCACTATTTGCACTAAAGGGCGAAACCGCAAAAATACCAAAAATCAATATTTTTATTAAAGGCAATAAAAGATTTGCTAACTCAAATCTTTATTCATCCAATAATATTGACCTTAGTAAGAAATATGATTTATTTATTGACATTTCTGTTTTGCAAAGAAGCGGATTAACTCAAATAAATAATTCAGTTAATGCCGATACAAAGGTTCTAATTCGTTCTTCTCATTCGCCTAAAACTAATCGTTCGTTTAGAACTACCAACTTAATAACTTATAAACCTCTTGGAATAAAGGACACTCAAAAGAATGTTTTCAGAGAGGATAAGGTGCAAGTTGAAGCATTAGAAAAATTCGTTCAGAATATTTTTAGAAAAACGGCATTCCGAGCAGGTCAGGTCGAGATTATCAATAGGGCTATTCAAGGTCTTAGTGTAATTGGGTTACTTCCTACTGGATCAGGGAAATCTTTAACTTATCAGCTAACTGCTTTACTTCAGCCCGGAATGACAATCATTATTGACCCAATAAAGTCATTAATGAAAGACCAATATGAAGGACTCCTTAAAAACGGTATTGATGCAGCAGTTTATCTTAATTCAAACGTAAGAGGTAAAAACAGGAAAGTTGCATTAGAAAAAATAACAAATGCACAAACTATTTTTGCCTTTGTTTCGCCTGAGCGATTACAAGATAATTCCTTCAGAAAGGAACTATTAGAAACCAGTAATTTAAACAATCATTATTTCAGTTATTGTGTAATTGACGAAGCACATTGTGTTTCAGAATGGGGTCACGATTTTAGGACTTCATATTTAAGATTGGGAGACAATGCACGAAATTATTGTATTGCAAAAGACAGAAAACATCTGCCATTTTTCGCATTGACAGCAACAGCATCTTATGATGTACTTTCTGATATTCAAAGAGAACTTAATATTCCTGAAGAAACAGCAATTGTAAGACTTGAAAAATTAGACCGACCTGAAATTCAATTTAAAATAGTAGAAGTAATTGCTGATATTAAACCTGAAAAAGGAATTGAATGGAAGAACAAACAAGCATTAGGCGAAGCCAAGCAATTTCAACTAATTCAACAACTTAATACAATCCCTAAACATTACGAGGAATTTGCGAGTAATACTAAAATAATCGAAGATGCGAAAAAAGCACTTGATGGAAAAGATATTCGTTTAGACAACTACAACGCTGAAACATTTTACGAACAAAAAGGAAAAGAAAATAATGCAGGATTGATTTTTTGCCCACATAGAAATTGGTTTTTCGGAGTTATGGACAATGCTTCTAAACTAACGAAGCATTTTGAAAATATAAAAATCGGAACATTTTTAGGAAGCGATGGAATTCAAGAGAGAGATAATGAAAATGAAAAAAATCAAACTGCATTTGTAAATCACGGATTAGATTTATTAGTAGCCACCAAAGCGTTTGGAATGGGGATTGACAAACCCAATATTCGATATGTAGTTCATTTCAATTATCCAAGTTCAATAGAAAGTTATTATCAAGAAGCGGGAAGATGCGGAAGAGATAGAAAATTAGCGATTGGGATAGTTCTATTCAACAGACAAGAACTTACTACTTCCGAAAAAACAGAAACAGTTACAGAGGATGGCGATATAACAGAGATAATCGAAGAAAGAACCGCTTCAATTGATAAGGATATTTTACAAAGTTTTCATAGAAATAACTTCAAAGGAATTTCAAAAGAGAAGAAACTTTTAGCAGAACTACTTATCGAAATCAAATTTCCTTCGTATAGATTTACCAATTATCTTGAAGAAAAAGTTTTTGAAGAATTTTCAATAGCTGTAAGACTTAATCCCGTAACTGGTAATACAGGCAGACAAGTTTTATACATCAATCAAAATTATGGAAGTATTTATTTGGATAGAGATAATTTGGCTTTTTATCCCCATCAAGATGCAAAACCTGAAGCCACTAAAATTGCTAAATTCATTCAAAACATAATATTAACTGAAAAGCCAACTGGAATGAATGCATTTACTTGGCTTTCTCAATATACAGAAGCATCATCACAATCAGGTATTGAGAAACTTTTAGAAAGCACAAAATCCAAGGAAGATTTTCAAGTAATTATTCCTTTTACAAATAACTTTATAGAACGCATTGCAAAATATTTGACTGATAATAATTTTGTGTTTACTGAAAGAATGGTTAAGGAATCTCAAAATTTTTGCAATGATAAAGAGGAATTCATAACGAATTTAGAAAAGCAATTTGAAAAGGCAAACGATAGAAACAAAATAACAATACCGGAAGCCCTAATACCAACAATCGAAAATTTATTTACTCAAATTCGCAACGAGGAGGATACATACAAAGCAATTTACAGACTTTCTATTATTGGCGTTGTTGATGATTATACCGTTGATTACAATTCAAAAACAATTTCGGCACACATAAGCAAAAAGCCACAAGGACAATACACTTTAAAATTGAAAGAGTATTTACTTCAGTATAATAGCCCTGAGAAAACAGACGAAAAACTTGAACGACTTCCTTTTTATAAAGGGAATACGGAAATTCAAAAATGCTTAGGCTTCTTAATTAAGTTTGTGTATGAAGAAACAGCCATTCAGAGAAGGGCCGCTATTGATGCAATGGAAGATGCCTGTATAATTGGACTTGAAGAAAACGGTAGTCATAAATTCAAAGAATTTATTGACTTATATATGAATTCAAAATATGCAAGAAAACAATGGCTGCCTGATGACACCGATAGAGGTTTAAAAGCAGAATTTTGGGTTGTCGAAAAATATATGAACTTAATGTCTACTGACGTTGGTCAAATAAATAACTTTAAACATTTGAGAGGTGCTGCAATCAGACTATTAGTTGAACGCCCCGAAAATTTTGTTTTTATTCTACTCAAATCATTTTCCGTAATATTAATTGAAAAAGAAAATGAAGATTTTATCAAAGAAGCACAAATAGATTTTTTAAAAGGCTTCTTGAAAGCACAAGAAATATCAAAAGAAGATATTTACACATTTAAACAAAAGGTTGACACCTTTAAAACCAAAGTAAACGGTTTCGATATAGAAGCGCTAGGAAAAATTGAAGAAGTTGAAAGTGCTTTATATCTTAATTTACATTTAAACTGGCTCACAAATTTTAATAATAAATTCGCAAATAATTATGCTTGACCAACAGATAAACGAACAATTGGGGTTACTTCAAAAAGAACTTTCAAAACTAAAGACTGTTACTGACTATATAGATGGTGCAAAGGAAAATTCGATAAGTATAATAGTTGAGCTTGAAAAAGTGCAACAGAATTATGCGGTCTATACCGACAAAATTTTCAATCTATACAAGCAATACGTCACAGACTTAAAACAAAATACTGAAATCCAAATCAATGACGGTGTTTTAAAGTTTGAAACAACGGGAAATAAAATTGACGCGACCAACAGGGAAAAACTTGTAGAAACAAAGCGACTTTTAGAGCAATACAAAAAAATCGCAGAGGCAACCGAAAACTTAGTTAAAACTCTTGAAAGCGTTGACTTTCCGTCCAGACTTTCAATAATTGACAATAACATAAAAGCGCTAAACACAGCACTTAACGAGGGACAAACTGTAATTAGCCAGCGACTTGACTTTCAAGACAAAGAAATTCGAATTGTTAAAAAAATTTCGTTGGTAATTTGCGGACTAATTGTAATCGGAATAATTGTGATAATATTAGTTCTAAAATAGCCAACGCATTTGGTATGGAAGATCAATCAGATTCATCATTGATAATGTATATTCATCAACCGGGCAAGAGGATTTATTTCCTATTATAAAACGATTATTACTACAAAGGAAGGTAATGTGATTTTTTATGGAGATATTGAAAGTAAACCATCAATATGCACAAGAAAAACAGTAAATCATCCTGATCACAATTATAGCAGACTTAAAAAGGTAAATCATCTTCAGGTTCTGGTAGAATAGGAGGTTCTGGTTCAGTAACAAGTGGCTTGTCAACTTCACCTATATTTGATCCCTTTTCAATTTTCCAAGCTTTAACATCTGTATACCAACGCCCATTAAATTCCCTACTTTCAACATCAATGTGGGCTGTCACTACTTCACCATCAACAACTTTGAATTGGTCTATTTTCTCACCCCATAAGGAAAAACATACTTTTTTGGGATATTCGGCTTGGGTTTCAAGAATAAAATCCTGTTTTTTCCAAGTGGTTCCGGCTTTGGATTGCCCGCTCTGTTCCGGTAATATTTGAATTATTCGTCCTTTGAGTTCCATATTTTAAATTTTATTTCACGTGGATTATCTTATTACAAAAGGGACATTCTTTGTAAATGTTGGTTTGATCAGTAAAGGTAAAAGAAAAGTTCAATATAATGCACGATTACTGGAATCGATTCAACATACGTTTTCAAATAATATAACCTTGTCCTTCAGAGCACCCTGTGATTTCAAGATCACACAGAAAACGATTACCAAGAAATCCTCAGAACACATCAAATGTTCATATTGACAGCTATTTCAATGGAATGCCCATTTTTCACATCCACTAATTATAATAGTGACTATTTCGGACTATACCATGCCACTCATTTCGGAGTAAAGTGTGCCAGTGATTCCGGAGCAAAGTGTGCCACTCATTCCGGAGCAAACCATGCCACTTTTTTTTGTTGAAAAAAGTAAGGAAAGTTTTAAAATTTGGTTTTCTGTCAGAACCACACACCTGACATTCCGGCATAAAGTGGGCCAGTAGTATCAAAGGCAACATGGGCTCGTATAAAGAAAAAACCTTTATACGATGTCAAACAAGCCAATAACCATGTTGCAAATCAGACGCATTCTACAATTAAAATCCCAAGGCAAATCCAATCGTGATATTGCCGAAGAACTTCACATGTCACGCAATACAGTGAACGAGTATGTGAAGCAAATGTTCCAGCTAAACAAAGGTCTTGAAGAGCTTTTAAAGCTTAATGACGAAGAATTATCGTCATTGATGTATAATGAACCTCCTTCTGCAGAATTAGACTGGAAATTTGCTGATTTACAGCAACGTATTCCCGGATTGTGCGATGAACTTAAAAAGCCCCATACCACCCGGATGATCTTGTGGGAAGAATACCGGCAGATGGTGCCTGAGGGTTACGGCTATACTCAGTTTTGCGAGCATCTGAGTCGTTTTCTTGAGACCCGTAAAGCGGTCATGATTTTTGACCATGAGCCTGCTGCCAGTATGATGTTTGATTTTGCAGGGGATAAAATCGCGCTTACTGATTATCAAACCGGCGAGATCACCTGGTGCCCTGTACTTGTCTGTGTGCTTCCCTTTTCAGGGTTTACTTACATCGAGGCCATGCTATCGGCCAACCAGGAAAGACTTCTTAAAGCATTGAATAATGCTTTATGTTTCATTGGCGGCGTTCCCCAATCAGCAAAGACCGATAACATGAGACAGGTTGTTAAAAAGAGCAACCGGTATGAGCCAGGTTTTGAAGAACTCGCCCAGCAATGGTCGCTGTTTTATGGAACTACAATGATGGCTGCCCGGGTGAGGAAACCACGGGATAAAGCTTCGGTCGAAAGTCATGTGAATGCTGTTTATAACCGGATCTACGCTTCATTGCGCAACCGGATCTTTCATAGTCTTGATCAAATGAATGAGGCTCTGTGGGAGGAATTGGACAAGTTCAATCTTCGTAACCTCCAGCGCTGTGATTATAGCCGTCGTGACCGCTTCATACTTCATGAAAAAGTCTTGTTGCTCCCATTACCTGCCGGACCATTTGTGCCTAAAAACAAGGTTGAGGCCAAGGTTCAGCGAAACTGCCATATCACACTCGGAGAAGACTGGCACCATTACAGTGTTCCATACCAGTACATCGGGAAAACGGCACAGGTTATTTATGACACTGATCATGTTGAGATCTACCTGGAAAATGTTCGTATTGCCTGTTACCGGCGCAATTATAACAGGAACGGCCATACCACCCTGCCGGAACACATGCCACCGAATCAAAACCATTATGCCAGGATCAAAGGCTATAACCGTGAGTATTTTATTGAAAAAGGCACTCAAGCGGGTGAGAGTACTGCAAATGCAATCGACAAGATACTTGGACAGAAGATCTATATCGAACAGACCTATAACTCCTGCCTGGGGGTGTTACGCCTGGGTGAAAAATACGGCAGTGATCGACTGGAAGCAGCCTGCAGGCGTGCCCTTACAGGATATAAAGTAACCTATATGGGTATTAAAAACATACTCGAACGTAATCTTGATAAAGCATCTTTGCAACCAGATATTTTTATCCATATCCCTGACCATGAGAACATCAGGGGTGCTGAATCATATCAATAAACCCAGTAATCCACTAAAACCATAAACCATGATTAACACAGATCAAACTTTGGAACAACTCAACCAGTTGAAACTACACGGGATGGCACAGGCCTACGGGACCACCCTGGCACTGCCATCCCACGAACTTCCCACGGCACACGAACTCATGGCCTTGCTTGTTGATGCCGAACAGCAAAGCCGGACACACCTGCGAACACAAATGTACCTTAAACTCAGTAATCTCCGGTATGATGCGGTAATCGAACAAATCCAGTGTTCTCCCGAGCGTAACGTCACCCGAAATCAACTCCTTGCACTGGCAGACTGTAACTTCCTTCAGAGGGCTGAAAACATCCTTATCACCGGCCCGACCGGTTGTGGAAAAAGTTATCTCGCCTGCGCCTTCGGCCGCCAGGCGATCACGCTGGGATACAAATCCCTTTATCTGGGTATGAACCGGTTTGCAGAAAAACTCGCACTCGCCAAACTCGAAGGATCCTATATCAAACTGCTAAACCAGATCGATAAAATACCACTTATTATTATCGATGATTTTGGGCTTACTCCGTTGGACAGCCAGGTGAGAATAACCCTGCTGCAACTCCTGGAGGATCGGTATGGCAAGCGTTCTACGATCATTACATCCCAACTTCCGGTTAGCAAATGGCACCAATATATCAATGAACCAACTCTGGCTGATGCCATTATGGACAGATTGTCAGGTTCTGCCCATCGTTTTGAATTAAAAGGTGAATCTTTGAGGAAGAAATCAATTGAAAAAAAATAGTACTTTTATCACCCCTGTTGTCCTTTGAAACACTGGCACA
>Ga0209083_1001908_pt1 | contig 21543 bp, 31 predicted proteins | sample AM7aDNAmetaG_FD_184132 | JGI IMG/M metagenome (GOLD analysis project Ga0209083, IMG submission 184132) | Freshwater microbial communities from Finland to study Microbial Dark Matter (Phase II) - AM7a DNA metaG (SPAdes) (version 3) | ecosystem: Environmental > Aquatic > Freshwater > Lake ...
ATTGAAGCTATCATCTGGTGCCTTTTTGGAAAAAGCTTACAAGATGCGGTTGAAGATGTGGTTAATTATTACACGAAAAAAAATTGTAAAGTATCAGTTAATTTCGATGTTCAAGGAATTAATTACACTGTGTATAGATATAGGGCTCATGAAACTCATGGTAATGCTCTTTATATTTTTCAGGGTGATAAAAATATCTCAATGAAGAATTTAGCTGATACACAAAATGTATTACAGGAAATTATTTCCATCCCATTTACAGCAATGACTAACTCTATTATTTTCTCATCAGAACTTTATTCATCATTCCTTCGTTCATCAAGGGGTGATAGATTAAAAGTGTTTGAGAGTGTTTTATCTTTAAAAGAAATAGGTGTCTATTATGAGAATGTTAAAAAAAGTTTAGCGTTATTAGAAGAACAATTGTTTATTCATAATGATAAAGTAAGCAAAGTTACTGTCGGTATTATGACAATCAAACAAACCATAATGGAATACAAAGAGAAAGCTAAAGCCTCTTTGACTTCTTTCAAAGTAGAAAAAGAAACCATTGAATTCAATATCAAAAAACTCAATGATGAAATAATTGAAATAGATAAAATAGATGTTTCAAATGAATTATCTAATATAGAGAAATTAGAACACAATAAATCAATTCTTGAAAAAATTGAATTGGAAAAGAAAAAACTAATTGACATCAATTCAATTGAAATCAAGAGTATTAAGTTGTTAGAGCAAATAGAGAAACTTAAACAAATAGATGTAATAAAAGAAACATTGAATATTGATGATTTTGAAAGAAATAAAAAAGCGTTTGATGAGATCAATAATGAAATAGAATTAAACAAAAAAAGTATAGTTAATTTATCTTCATTGGAAAAACAATTACAAGAAGCAAAACTTAATTATATTAATACAGAGAAAAATCTAAATAGTATAACAGAAGCCATCTGTCCTGTTTGTCATCAAGAGCTTCAAGATTTAACTAAAAAAGAACTCGAAAACAAATACAATGTAGAATTAAAAATGTATTTTTCATCTTCTTTGAATTTAAATAAAGAAATAAAAAAAGCAGAACTAGAAAACAAAGATTATGAAGATAAAATACAAGCGCTTGAAATAGCAAAGAAAAACATAAATCTATTACAACCTATTTATACAAGAGAAATGTTAGCAAAATTAAATGATGATTTGAATGAAATTAAAAATTCTTATTCCATACTTTCAACGCAAATGGAAGAAGGAACAAAATTCAACGACAATGCTAAATCATTAATTGTTTCTTTAAACAAAGAATTATTTGATATAACTGTCTCAAAGTATAGTAAGGATTATTTAACATCTTTGATTGATAGAAAAACAATCATTGATAAAACAATACAAGATTATAACAACAGAGTATCCATTATCGATGAAACAGCTAAATCTGTTTATGATAAAAGCTTTGTTGAACTGAACGATAAAAAAATAAAAGTATTGGAAAGTTTATTAAATGATGAAGGTAAAGAAATAAACAATATCAATGAAGAGAAAAAATATTTTGATATATTGTTTACTTTATTCTCCAATAAAGAAAGTGGTTTCAAAAAATACTTCATTGGCAAAATGATTGGTTTCTTTAATGAAAGTATAAATTTTTATATTCCATTCTTTTTCACTAAACCAGTCACTGTAAATTTTGATAAAGATTTAAATGAAACAATTACCATTGATGGAATGGAAGTTAATTTTAAAAGCTTTTCAGCTGGAATGAAAACTCGTGTGGAAATTGCAATTGCGTTTGGATTATTTCAGCTTTCTAAAACATTCTTTTCCAGTGATACTAATTTACTTGTGTTTGATGAAATATTAGATCAAAATTTAGATAGTGATGGATTTAATGCGGTGATTGAAGTAATAAATGGAATGGCTGATAACTCTATCTTTATTATATCACATCAAGATGCTATTAAGGATAGCTTTGATAATATAATAAAAATAGAAGCGGATGAAAATGGCTTTAGCAAAATAGCTTAAGTCTTTTTCTTTGGAAGAGGCTTAGGTGGAAATTTTGATCTTAGCCATTTCCTTTCAAACCGAGCTTGTTTTCCAAAACCAGGGAATTTTTCTGCCATCTTACGATGATCCGTAATAACTCCACGTTCATTATCGTTATGAGGATCGTGAACATATATAATTTTGCCATCTTTATCTCTTTTAGCAAAATCTTCAGAATTATAAGTTTGATGTTCGCTTTCAACTATATTATTTCTAACCCTTCTAATAGCTCCATAAGGCCCACTCGTATCAACTGATGCATGTGGAGCAGCAGATACAGGCGCTGCAATAGCTGGAGGCGCTGCGGGTGGAGTTCCAGCTGCAGGAGCAGCTGGAGTAGCGCCCGCCGCAGGAACTGGTGGCTTAGCGGCCGCTTGTTTAGCGGCAGCGTTTTCTGCAGTTGCTGCTGTCAATATTGCTTTTAAAGCGGTATTGACAGTTGTTTGAAAATCAGTTAATTGTTTTACTATTGCATCACTCACATTGGTTTCCTTTAATAGTAATAACGACTAACTATATTTTTTTTGCTTTCCTTGATATTTCTTCTACTTGTATCAACTGAAGCATTATTACCAGCTGCTACTGGATTAGGAGCAGGAGTTCCCGGTTCAGCTTCTGGAGCAGCTTCTTCCTCTGGAGGAACTTCAGCAGATGTTCCAGCACTATTACCCTGACTTTCAGCATCCTGTAAACCTGCCAACTGCCCTTGTATTAATTTTATAACAGCATTCGCATCTTCTGTTTTCTTTATTTTTCTAATAAGTTCAGTTGTAAGATTTGTAAGTTCTGAGTTCATATTATCTAACTCCTTTTGATCTATTCTTTATTCTATCACGTATGTTCTTTGATACTTGTTTAACTTTAGTTTCATTTTTATGAAATGGAATTAAAAATTCATCACCGGTGTCTACTGAAGCTGAAGTGTATTTACCACCAGGATATAAAGTTCCTTGTCTTGTTTTAACACTAGGTCCAGCAGCTTCAGCAGCTTCTTTTCTTAATTTAGCATCTTTAGCGGCTTCTTTTTCAGCTTCTGTTTTAGGAGGCTTTTTGCCTTTACCACCTTCTAATGGTAATTCAGGCTGATTTTTATCTTCTTCTGCTTTAGCTGCTTTAGTTGCTGCCATTTTTTCTCTAAGTTTTATAGCTGCTGGTGTTTGAGATAATACTCTTGGAGCTTTTGCTTCTTTTGCAACTGGTTCAGCAACTTCTGGAGTAACTTCAGCTTTAGATTTTCTAACTGGTATTACAGTGCCATCTTCCTTTGTTAATGTTCCAGTAGCAAGTTCACGTTTAGGAGTTTCTGCTACGGCTGTTTCTTTTTTAGCTCTAACTGCCCTAACTTTTTTGGGTTTAACTTCAGTTGCAGTTTCTGAGGCAGGTTCAACATTGTTTTTAACTGCATTTTGAACTGTAGCTAGTGCTGGTTCTGGTTTAACTACTTCTGGAGCTTTAACTTCGGCTGACTGAGGAGTATTATTTAAATTCAATTCTTGTTGAACTGGTTCCTTCTGTGCTTTTTTTTCTTCATTTCCTTTGGCTCGTTTATTTGCATCTTTAGTAGCAGCGCCTAATTTGGCTGCAGCTTGTCTTGCGCCTTGATCCATTTTTGACGTCGATTTTTCATCAAAATCACCGCCGAAAGTTTGCTGATTTGTTTTTGTGCCAGCAACTCCTTTGGGGGCTGCGGCAGGAGCTGCTTGAGATGCTCCAGCAGAAGCATCTTTTGGAGCAGCTGGATCAGATATTATCCTCTGAGGAGCTCCTGAAATTTTTCCTCCTAATCTTGATTTATCATTTAATCTTCTAACATCTTCTCGTGTAAGTTTTCGAAATGTTGGTTCAGTAATTTTAGATGCTGGAGCAGCTGAAGCAGCTGAAGCAATTTCTGCTGCATGTTTTTCATCTTGATATGCTTGTGATCTTTCTTTATCCCATTGAAGGCTCTGGGCGGCATATGTTGCTGCATTTCTTTTCTCTACTCCTGCTTTATCGGCTATAATTTTTGCTGCTTTTTCTTTATCTTCTATTGATAAATTTGCTTCTGCATCTTTTCTAGCTTTTTCTTCTCTAAACTTTTCATCTCTAGCGGCGGCCATTCCAACTTTATGTTCATTCCTTTTAGCTACTTCTGCTCTAAAGATGTCGGAGAATGGTCCGTCTGGGTCTCTGTAAGACAAGCTACTTCTTGCAGCAGCGTCTTTCGCGGCCTTTTGCGCGGCAAGTATTTCAGGAGAGGCAGGAGAGGCAGCAGGGGCAACTTTAGCGGCAGCTAGAGCAACTTTTGCTGCATTTTTTGTAGCTACGTCTGCTTTAGCGGCGGTAAGTTCTTCTTCTGATCGTCCTATAGACCCGCTATTATTCCTTGCAGCGGCAGCTTCTTTCGCTTCTATTTCTTCTTTAGTCAACCCTCTTCCCCATCCTACCGCGAGTAGTTTAGGTTTATAGCCAGTAATATCAATTTCTTCAGCCGCTTTTGCAGCTGCATTTTTTTCTTCAGGAAATGGTTCCCCAGGATGTTTTTTTGCCCAATCTTTATCCATTATTCCTCGAACGCCCCACTCAATTCCTGCCTTACCTTTGTCTATTCCAGAACTTACAGCATCTGTAGCTTTATTTACACCTTGCTTTACTGCTTTTGATACTGCGTCAATTGTTCTAGAACCTTTGATTTTATCACCAACATAATCTTTAGCATTTTTCAAAGCACCTAAAGCAGCTCTAGCTGTATTCCCTACAGTAGATCCAAGCATTTTTATTTTATACTTGTTGTTAAACCTGAAAATATCTCCTTTTGCATTATTATAAGCTATTTGAGAATTTGTCATAGCTTTTTGTTTTGAAGCTGGAGTAGGATGAACGTCGAAACGACTTTGTTGACTTCTTGCAACTTTAGCATGGCCTATCAATGCAGTCATCAACTTACTACTAAATTTTAAAGCAGCTTTATTAGCATTTTTAGAAAGGGAAGCGGATTCAACATCTGCCATTTTTTCAATGTTAGCAGCAATTTCACTTGGAGTAGACCCAGCATTTTTATCTTCAGGTGTAGCTTCAGTGTCCGCTTCAACTTCTGCGTCAGCATCAGTTTCTGCATCAGCATCGGTTTCTGGTTCTGCTTCGGGCTCAGTTGTTTCTCCATCTTTTGGTGCAGGAATAGGTTCACCTTTACCATCCACTTTGGGAGTAGCATCAGCAGCTGGCGTAGCGCTTGCGGCTGGGGCAGGAGTAGCTCCAGCTGCTGTAGCTTCATTATTTGCTGCTGCTTCATTTCCACCAATAGCTTTATAAATTTTAGAGAATTCCTGTGGTCCTTCTTTATTAATCTTTAAAAATAATTTATGAGTATCAATACTATCAAGTTTATTATCATTGTATATTTTAGTAGTTTCTTCAGTTGGTTTTGGATTAGTTCCAGATTTAACCCTATTTGCTATTATATAAAAAGCTAAAGCAGCTTCCTTTTCTTCCTTGCTAACATTATCAAACCTAGAACTTTCTATATTTGTTAATATTTGTGGAATTTTATCTTGGTCTAAGTTAGACACAAATTTAGTAGCAGCATTCATAGCATCTTTATAGTTTAAAATGGCTTTGCTTGTCTTAGGTTCGGTTACAGCTTCAACTTCTATTAAATATTCCTTGAAACTTTTCATTGATAAATGCTCCGTTTAATTTAACTTTACTTGACAAGGAAATAAAAAACTTCTATAATTATAAATAAGGGAGAAAAAATGAAAGAAAAAAAGCTCACTGAATGGTTTGAAGAACGACTTGGAACTGAAACAGCCAAAACTATTCTTGAAACAGATGGTGAAGTAGAGGAATGTATCAGGTATAAAGATCTGATGGCAGTTCTACCAAAGTTGGCTAAGGATATAAAGTTTAAATAAAATGGTTCAATTACATCTACACTCTTTATACAGCCTTCTTGATGGCATTTCTACTAGTGAAGAATATGTTAAAAAAGCTCAAAAATACAATCATTCTTCCATAGCTATAACTGATCATGGAAAGTGTAGCAATTTTTTCAATCATTCAAAAGCTTGTGTAAAAAGTGGTATAAAACCAATCTTTGGCATTGAAATGTATGTCACTCACAATTTGGTTACGATGGAAAAAGAAAAAAGAATACGTGGTAAAAATAACCACGTTATTCTTTTGGCTGAAAATGAAGAAGGTTATAAAAATTTACTTCGCTTAAATTATTTGTCAATGAGTGATGAAACCCATTTTTATTATTCCCCAAGAGTTTCAATGGAAGAAGTGTTTGAAAATTCAAAAGGATTATATTGTGGAACCGCTTGTATCGGCTCACCGTTCGCTTATGCTTTGAAAGACGGAAATGATGTGGATGCTGAAAATCTATTCATCAAATTCATGGATGTTTTTAAAGATAGATTTTATGCTGAAATACAACTTAATGAACTGACAAATGAAATCAATGGTTTAAAAAACGGACAGAAAACTTATAATGATTGGATAATAGAGAAAGCAAATAAACATGGAGTTCCAATTGTAGTGACTGGCGATGTTCATTATGCTGAAAAAGGGCAAGATCAATTACAAACTTTAGCAATAGCAATAAGAAACAAAGATACAATTGATAAATTGACTTTCGAACTTGAAAGCAAAAACTTATATTATCATGATACAATTGACTATATCAATTTTAACAAAGAATACAATTACAATTATGATGAAAAGTTCATTTTGAGTTGTTGTAATAATTCTGATTTTATAGCAAATAAATTGGATTATAAAATGCCAGAAAGAACCAAGATGATACTTCCAAAAGTATCTGATGATGATGAGGCATTATTAATACAAAAAGCTAAAGATGGATTAAGTGATTACTTCAAACTTCCTTTTGAAAATTGCCCAATTGAATATAAAAAAAGATTAGGCACTGAATTGGAAGTTATTATAAGAAAAGGATTTTGTAGTTATTTGCTTATCCTAGAGGACATGTTTAAATTTGCTAGAGAAAATGATATTACACATTCAACTTCAAGAGGATCGGCTGGTGGTTCATTAATAGTATTTTGTTTAAAAATGACAACCATTGATCCTTTGAAATTTGGATTGCTGTTCGAAAGATTTATTAGTGCCAATAGAATGGCAGATTGTGTATATGATTATTTTGTTGATGATAAGGAGAACTTATGATTTCTATTATAAAGTATTTAAAATTAGTTGGATTAAGTATAACTTTTATTGTTATGTATATTGGAATAGCTTATTTTATTGGCGGCTTAGGATTATGGATTGTTACATTGAATGTAGATCCTGGTTATATATTATTACCTAATATATATGGTGGAATTTTTAGGGTCATTAGCGCTATATGTTTGTTTAGTGGTATAGTGTCAGCTAAAAGCGCAATAGAAAATTAAATGAATAATTTCAATGAACTTAAAACTTTTTGTGACGAAAAAATCAAACAATTTCCTCAATACCTATCTGCGTATAGAAGAGAAATATCTGCGGCAAAAAGATATTATGACAATGATAGAAACCTTTATCAAGAACTTATTGAGAAAAAAGAAACTTTAAGTAAAAGATATATCATCCCTTTTCTTCTCGACTTGACAACCGAAGTTAATGGACTGAAGCCAGAATTAATTCAAGTAAAAGCTGGTGCAAACTCGCCAGATTTAGACTCAGATTGGTCTTCAAGTGGGAAGGAAAAAATACAGAATTATTTAAAACAAAAATATGGTGCTGAATGTTTTGCTCATGTTGGAACATACTCAACTTTAGGCCCAGCATCTGCAGCTTCTGATCTGCTTAGAATTTATAATATTGATTTTAAACAGAGTAAAGAATTCACAGCTATTTTATTGAAAGAATTGTCTTGGGAAGATAACATAAAAATGTTAAAAGATGCTTATCCAAATCAATATCAATTCTATTTAGACCATCAAACAATTCTTGATTTAACTCCATTCTTCATAGGAAAAATTAGACAACTTGGGACACATGCGGGGGGCGTATGCCTAACACCTAAACCAATCTGGAATTATATACCAGTCGATAGGGTCAATGGAGAAATAATAACAGCTTTTCCAGAGAGTGGTTCAGAAGCAGTGTTGGATGAATTAGGTATAATCAAAATTGATATTTTAAGTATAAGTATATTAGATGTAATTGATGATACAATTAATATGATAGATCAAAGAATGTTTTTAATAGAGGAAGATGGAAAGCAGAAAGTGGTACCTGAAAGTTATTTGGATAAAGAATTACTTAAGTTTTGATTTTTTCAAAATAAGGAGGTATTAATCCCTGTGCTCTTAAATCTTTTATTAATTCACCTTTTGTTTTATTGAAAAGCCATCCTAGTTTTTCTTTTTGTGGCAAGTCGAATTTATTAATAACATAATCTAACTTTCCTTTGGTAGTCATAAGTTTCCAACTATTAGGAAATTGTTTTTTATAATTACGCATTAATTTAATTATTGTGTCATCTGAAGTGTTTTTTTCTTCTTTTACATTTGGATAATTAGGTGGCAATAAATTCTCTCTACTAAGTCTATGTAATAATTTATTATGAAAGCTAACATCTTTTAATAAATGTTTTCCATGTGGATCATAAAAACCAGCATTGTCTAGTTTTGATAATAAATCGTCATAGTTTCTAATTGAGTTGTAGCTGGCTGGATGTAATTTTTTATATTTTTTTATTGCGTTTATAATCACATTGAATTCAAAGATGTCTTTTCGATATGGTAAATCATTTCCACCTTTTGCGTTTCTATCTGTAAGTTCTTTTCTTTTTTCTGAAACATTATATTCTTTTATTTTTAGCATGTCTAAAGAATGAGTTATTTCATGATCTAAAACTCTTGATAAAATTGTTTTAGAATAATTTTCAACTCTATTCTTAAACCTAAAATAAATTACAACTCTTTTTTTATCTGGAAAAAGCGAAGATGAAGTATCTTGTGTTAAACTTCTTGATGTATAAAGTAAAATTTCTCTACCAAATGGATTATATTCTTGTGGAAAAAATTTTGTTATTTTATAAGTTCTATTGACTTTGTTTTGTTTTCTTACAGCTGATAAAGATGTGACTAAAAAATCATATAATGGGTCAGTGAATGATAGGTCATAGGTGCTTTCAGTTAGTATTCCATTCAAATTCATACTTTTAACTTTACCAAAATAAATTCACTTGACGAAAAAATGTAAAAGGTATATTGTGTAATAAGGAGAGCAAAATGGTAAAAGGTGAAGATCAGATTTTGTTGATCAAAAACAAGTTCAGAGAAAGCGAAGGTTATCTAAACGAAATGGAGAAAATCTTCTATAATATTGATGGTGATAATCCCCCAGAACAAGCTATTCCACGTTTGGCTATGATGGCAGGTAAGTTAACAACTAACTTCAGCGATATAGCAGTGTTTTTAGATATCTTCCCTGAAGGCCGGGATTAATTTTGTTAGCAGTTGATAAAATAAAGCTGACACAAAAGTTCATACAAAAAGATTGGAACTACGTTTTCGATGTAGCTTATAAAATAAGTGATTTTTTATTGTCACAAAAGTATAAGATATCATGCGAAGAAATACGGCAGGATATGGCACAAGAATGTTGTTTGAATTTATATAAAAAAGTTCTGGAAGGCAAAATTGATGTCAATAAAAATGTGTTCAGTTTTGTATGGGCAAATTCTGATTTTAGAATTAGGGAAATATTGAGGAAGGAAAGAAAACGAAACACGATTGCAAATTTTGTGTCATATGATAATATAGTTGAAAAAGTTTGGAGCAAAGAAGAAAATGAATGCGAAACAGCTTGAATTTAATTTTGATGATAAACCAGAACCAAATAAAATAATAGAACCAATTTTTCAAGTTTATTATCCGAAAGGCAGTACCGTAAGTGCAAACTCTTTTTATCTTACTAATATAACCTATACAACTACTACCACTTCTGGATCATCTACATTTAGATATATATGATTAAAATAATTAAAGAAATAAATAAGAGAGAATTAAAAGAATTCCTCTACAACATTGATTTATCTGACAATAATTTATATGAAGAATTAAATGAGGGAAGATCTTTAAGCGTATTTCAATTCACAGCACCAACCGCTGAAAATTTAGTTACAAGAATTAAACCAAAAAACTTCAATGAAATGTGTGCTGTGTCAGCAATGGCTAGACCAGGAACCATAGAATTTGCTGACGATTATATTAATAGCAAGGACAAAAATGAAAATAAATATCCTAAATTAGTTCAAGAAGTATTAAAAGAAAGTTATGGAATCTGTATATACCAAGAACAAATTTTAAGAATATTTAATAAAATAGGCGGGTTCACTCTTTTCGAAGCTGATGAAGTTCGTGCCCTCATGAAAAAATTAGGAAAAGCTGATAAAAAGAAAGATGATTTGGATAGATGGGAAATTATTGTTAAAAAATTTGAAGATGGTGCCATTTTAAACGGTATCACAAAACAAGAAGCAGAATTGGTTGCAAATGATTTATTGAAATTATCAGCCTATTCTTTTAATCTAAGCCATGCTGTTGCTTATACATACATTGCCATAATCAATTTATATCTTTCTTATTATTTCAAGCCTTATTATTTTAGTGCGGTATTATCATATGAAGCAAATAAGGAAGATACTTTAAAAGAAAAATTGAATGCTTGTAAAATACAGAACTTCACTATACTACCTCCTGATATAAACAAATCCAAGTTACATTTTTCACCTGAAAACAACAACATTCGCTTTGGTTTGAATGAAATAAAATTTGTTGGAGAAACACCTGCAACTAAAATAGTTGAAATGCAACCTTTCACTTCGTTCTTTGATTTCATTTCTAAAATTCAAGGAGAGCGAATAACTAAAACAACTATTAATGCTTTATTGTCAGTTGGAGCTTTTGATGAATTGATAGGGATTGAACGAACAAAAAATTTATTCGTGTTGGAACAATTTCTTGAAAGAAAGAAATCAATAAAAATAGTGGAAAAACTTCAAGCTTTGTGGCAACAAATAGAAAATGAAGCCACAAGAATTCCTGGACTTGAAACCAATGAAACAAATCTTGCCAATTACGAGGAGAAATTTTTAGGTTTCAACTTCTTTTATACATTATTTACTAATAAAATAATTCAAGCTATAAACGCTGGATATAAAAAAGGTTTATGTGGTAGAACATTTAGCGATATAACCAAATTTCAATCATCTACCCCTATACCAGTTATAATAGAGAAGTTTAGGTTTTTCAACGATAAAAACGCTCACGAGATGGCATTTGCTGATTGCACTGATATGGCTGGTAAGACAATCAGTGTTCCTATTTTTTGGAATTATTGGAGAAACATAAAAGAAAAAGTAATGATAAAAAATGTTTTCTTAATGAGCTTTTACAAAGACGAAGAAAAAGACAATATTTTATTTGGTAGCAAAAAATTTACTAATGATGAAGACAAGAAACGGATGCTCCATAACCTTACTCGCAGGTAAAGATAAATCTGGAGTGATAAATGAATGTAACTTCAATTCTGCTTCAAGAAGCAGTTGCTGATTTAACTAAGGCCCTATCTTATGAAACAACTAGATATTTAAAAACCAGTGGTGAAAAAATAGAACAAAGCAAACTTCATCATGCAGAGAACTGGAAACCTATATTCAATAATGTAGCTCAAAGATATGTTGAAGATTTAGTAAAAAGAAATCTTGATCCAAAAAAACGTATCAATGTAGATTTAACAGCTCTAAACAAAACAGTTCCTTCTAAAGATAAATATCAAAATTTGTTGAAAGATCGAAGTGAAATTCAAGACTATTTAAGAAAACAAATTGTGCTTATAACTGATGAAGGTGCTAAACGTGTTCTAAAAAATAGAGATCCTGTTGGCTATGCAAATAAAGAACAAGAAATAAAAAGCACTACACCAACTCCAGAATTGACTAGGGCAGAATTAAAAGCTAAAGAAGAAGAAATTGGTTTAGATAAACCATCAAAAAAACCCTTAACCAATAAAAAAACTCCAACAGCTATTTCTCCAAAAACTCCAACAGCTATTTCTCCAAAAACTCCAACAGCTATTTCTCCAAAAACTCCAACAGCTATTTCTCCAAAAACTGGAATAGGAAGTTCTAGAGCTTTTGGTGGGCAGGAATTCGAGGACAAGGTTATAAAAGCTTTGATATTAAAAATTGGAAAAGCTTTTTCTGAGCAAACAAAAATACATATTCCATTTGCTAAATCCACAGATGGAGCTTCTATTGTAGATAGATTTTATTCTGTTTCAAGAAAAAATTCTGCTGGTAAACCTATCTTTAAAATGTCATTAACAGATTTTGAAACAATTGCTCATGAAGCAATATCAAACATAGGTAATCTTTCAAAATATGATGCTAGAAGCGTGGATAAAAACGGCACAGAACGCCTTTATGAAATAAAAAAAGGAAATGTTCGTGTTCCAACAATATTCTGTGAATTATGGAAAATATCATCTTCCGAAGAATTAAAAAAAATGATAGCGTTGTTTGGTTCAGTTGAAAATGCAATTAAATTATACAATGAGTTTATTAGATTAATATCTACTGATGAAGCATTTAAAAAAAGTTTATTAAATAAAATACGTTCTTCTGTATTTACAAATAATATATTTTTAATTGGTCTAGATGGCCCAGTAGTCAACTCTTCATCCATTGGCATTTTTTCTCCAAATCAATTGGAATTTACTTTAGCTATTAATCGTGGTGTTGGTAAAGCTCTTGGTATAGGAGGATTTGACAGATTAACTGTTTTTGTCAATATAAAACAAGGGAACAAAGGGAAAACTTATACTAGCAAAGCTGGAAGTGATTTAGGATTATATGGGGCACTACCATCTGCACCAAAGCCACAAGTAAAAAAAACAAGACCTTCCGTTGTAACCGAAGGAATTATTATGACACTCGGAGAATTAAAAGAATACATGTTTTCTAGAATAGTTGTTAAAGATTTATTAAAAGAAAATGTTCGCATACAACATAGAGTGTGAAACTAAAAATGGAGAATTTCTCGTCCCATTAACCGCAGAGGGAAATTTTATCCTCTGTGCCACTCGCAGAGGAAAGTCAGTTTATAAAAAAATAGAGGACTTTACATTAGGCGAACCACAAATTAAAAAAAGCATAGTCGCTGTTTCAAAAGCTAAAAAAGAAATAATAGCTCCTATAATTTCTATTGTAAAAGCTCCCATTATTGAAATTATAAAAGAAGAACCTATAAAACACGTTGAACAAAAAAAAGAAACTATAGTGGTAGCAAAGCCAGAAACAAGAGAAGTTCAAAAAATAACGAGAAAAAAAACAGCAGTGCAAGACGAAACAAAGGTTATTAGTAAAGATACTTATGAAGGGTATATATGACATTTAGAAGTTTAATCCTAACCGAATTAGAAAAAGACACTACCTTGGACCCAACAGTAAATGATTTAACCAAAGTAGCTCAGATTACAAAAACTGCTCAAAGTGATTTGCTCATAGCTAAAAAAAATATAGCTACTAAAAAATTAGCCGACGATAAAGCGACAAAAGAAAAAGCAACTGAAGATGCTCTAAAACAATCCCAAGCTAAATCAGCTGTAACGCCAAAAAATGCAGATGAAAATCCAGCTGAAATAAAGGGCGGTTTACTTAGTAAAAATAAAGCTCCCCCTCCATATATAAAATAGCTTGACAAAAAAATAAATTTGTCTTATAATAAATAAAGTGCAAAAAAAATGGTTTTCACATCTTATTTCAGTAATATAAAAAATGTGAAAAATCCAATAGCTATCTGTGCAAAAAGTCCGAACTGGTACACCGGTCCAGAATTTAAACCTTTAGCGCCAAAGTATTCATTTTTCAATGAATACAAAACAGGTAAAATTTCAAAAATTGAATTCACAAAATATCGAAAAGGAAGCCCCGAGGTTTTTAGCCTCGGGGAGGAATTTTCGCCTCCATTACATATATAATTTTAGCATCCTGTAAAGGTAAATACGCGAGTGAAAGATGAAAACATATAACGTAAAATTACAGTTTATCAACTCTACCGAACACGATTTTTGGCTTGCTTTGTTAAAAGAAGAACAACAAGCATTTAATCTTGCTTCTACAATTGTTTTCAACAAAAAACCAGTAATTGCTTTAAAACAAGTTTATGATATAACATATCGAGAAATTAGAAATGTTTCTGTTTTACTCCCAGCTCAGGGAGCAAATAAAATAATCAAATCTATAATTTCTTGTTTCCGTTCTATTAAATCAAATAAACACAAACTTGAAACTGCTCCTATGAAAAAGAATTTAAGTTTAAGATTGGATAAAAGATTATATTCAAGATTTAACAAAAATACAATTTCTTTGCCATCTTCCATTGCTCAAAAAAGAACTGATGTTAAATTAATACTTTATCCAGCAGTAGAAAAATTATTTGATAACTATACAACAGCAGATCCACTTATCCATTTCAAAAACGGCAAATTCTATCTTTCAGTTACTTTCAACTTGCCAGATAAGCCAATTCTTAATGAAAGTGTTCTCGGTGTAGATCTTGGCTTGAAAAGATTATACACAACCAGTGATGGGAATGCATTGACAGGTAAAGAATATAACAAGCAAAAAAGAAAGATCAGATACTTAAAAAGATGTTTACAAAGTAAAGGAACTACTTCTGCTAAAAAACATCTTAAAAAAGTTTCTAAAAAAGAAAAAAACTTTTCAAAGAACTATATTCACAATGCTGTTAATCAATTGCTAAAAACAGATAAATCAATTTTAGTAATTGAAGATTTAACTAAAATCAAAGCAAAAAATAAAGGCAAGAAATTTAATAATAAACTTTCTCAAATGCCATTCTATATGTTCAAACAAATTTTAAGCTACAAGGCACTACACTCTGGAAGGAGAGTAGAAACAGTTAACCCTGCTTATACCAGTCAAATTGATTGTTTAACAAATCAAAAAGATGGAACAAGAAAGGGATGTAGATATTACAGTTCTACTGGTATTATATTAGACGCAGATTGGAATGCTGCAATAAATATTGCTTGTAGAAAACACCCTATTACGTTCAAAACACCCAAGGATGGCGCTTTGAACTTTATGGGCAGGTTGTTGTCAATCAACCAAACGCTGGATTTATCTGGCAAGCTCCGCAATCTTTAGTTGCGGGGTAATTGACAAAAGATTATTTAAAAGAAGTATTGAGTTTATTAAATCCTTTAGAAGTGGAGTTACAATTATTGGCATTATATCCAAACGAAAAAGATATTACATTACTTTGTTTTGAGGAGCCACATAAATTTTGTCATAGACAAATTGTTATTTTTTGGTTTAATAAAAATGGAGTGATGTCACAAGAATTAGAATAGGAGAACTTATTATAAAATGACAAAATTTTTATTGGAAGATTTTAAGTATGAAAAAAAGAAAGGGGAAATTACAGAGTATTCATTGTTGGTTCTAGATACTAATGAAAAACATAAAAGTGGCATTGATCTAAAAAAATTAACAGAAGAAGAACAAAAAACCGTCATCGAAATTCAAAAAAAATATGAGCAAGATTTAAACCCATTTGTCAAAAAAGCTTATAGAACTTTCATTATTGAACAAATTATAAATGAAAGTGTTGGTGGCTGATGGCTGAAAACAATCTACGACATTTTTGCGTTGAATGTCCGCATTGTAACATAGACATTAAATACAAGGAAGCGTTTAATCATAACGTAAAAAACATATTTATAAATTGTCCATCAACAGAAGAAAAATTAGCTGGTTGCTTCATAGCTAATTATGAAATAAGCTGGGAAACTTTCATTGAATGGTGTGATGCGAATTTATTTAAACCCAAGGCAAAGAAAGCTGATGAGCGAGCTTGAAGTATTCAATTTAACAAACTACTTTAGAAACGAATTCATAAAATATGATAGAAGAATTTATTCTTTGAAAACAGTAAAATCAGGAAAATGGTGGAAATATTTTTGTGAAACAATTGATAAATTCTCAACCAGAGAAGGATGGGATGCCAACATCTTTATAAAATGTCAATTCGAAAGTTTTGGAAAAATCTATCCAACACAATTACCAACAGAACGTGCTTGGAACGCTTTTAAAGATTATAAATTTCGTTTCGAAAATGTTATGGATAAAGAAACAGAAATAGTTAAAAGCGTTTTAACTGGCTATAAAGCTGTGAAAAACTATTGTGTCAATCAAAAAAAAGAATTCAGTGTGGCTACATTTTTAGAAAACAATTTCAATAATAGACAAATTGAAATAGGCGCTTATCCTATTTATTTCTTTGCATTTTCAAAAGCTTATATAGCTGTTTATGGAATGAATAAAACTAAAAGAATGATGGTTACACGAAATAAAGATTTATTGGACAAAATAAAAAATGTTCTTGGAGATGATTTTGAATAAAGTTACTTTAATTGATTTTATGAACAATGTATTTATAAGTTTTGCTGTTTTTAAAAAGACACTATATGAAATGAAAAATATAAAAGGAGAAGAAGCTCTATTTAAAAGAGAAGATATTCCTTTTTTCATTTATTTTGTTTTCAAAAAATTAAATTCTTACTTTTCAACTTATGGTAAACTTATAATATGTTTTGAAGGATCTAATTCTTTACAATGGAGAAGAAACATCTATGCGGATTATAAACGTAATAGAGATAAATCAAAATTAGATGATGAATATCTGGTATTAAAAGAAACATTCCCTTTAATTGAAAATTTATTGAAACTTTATCCTTGTAAAATATTGAAAGTAGATTATGCCGAAGCTGATGATTTAATCTACGTATTATCAGAAAGATATCATAAAGAAAACGAAGTAACGATAATATCAACTGATGGTGATATGGCTCAAATAATAAATAAATTTGATAATGTCAGCGTATATAATCCAATTCGTTCAAAGTATATGGATAAACGTCCTGATGTATTATTAGAGAAAGCAATTGTTGGCGACGTCAGCGATGGCATTCCAGGAATTCCCGGCATTGGTAAAAAAACATTTGTTAGGATGATGGAAGATAAAAGCTTCTTTGTTGAAAAAATGCAAGGGGAAAATAAGGAAATAGTTAAAAAGTTCCTTTCAATAATTGATTTATCTAAAATGCCAGAAGAAATTAAAAAAAATATACTGGACAAAGAAACTGAATTAAGTTACAATAAATTTGAACCCGATAGCATCGAACAATTATTTTTCACATATAAAATGAAAGATGCTTTGGAACATTGGGGAAATGTATCAGGCGATATTGCCATAGCATCAAAAAATAAGGAGTTAATATGAATGCAACGGAACGAAAGAAAACTGAACGGTCAAAAGGATTTGGTTTCAAAGAATTAGAAACAACAAAGCTAACAAAGAAATTCAAGAAGGTATATGCCGATACCACTTCTATGGAAGACATCGAAAAAAATAAAGTTGTAAAACATCTTCCTAAAATTGATGCGATTTCTTATAGAAAATTGCATAAGAGAATAAACAATGGCTAAAACTGGTGGAACTATTTCTTACAAAATACAGATCGCCCCGTTTGAATCACTTGAAACTTCTGCGTTTATGGAAATAGAAAACGACAATCTCACTGATGAACAACTACAAGAAAAGCTTGATGAAAGTTTAAAAAAACAAGTGAATAAAAGAATGGAAATGGCTGTAAAAAATTATCACGAGCGAATTGAGAAACTGAAGAAGATGGTTTAAGGAGTAAACAATGGGAAATAGAACTTCGGGCAGAAAAGAAATTTTTGAGGTTTTGAGAGGCGGAAATACTTTGAAAGCGTTCAATAATGAATATGGTCATCAAATTATGTTAAACCCAGTAAAGCATTTTCTCTATCAACGTGCTTATAAATGTGATGTTTACAATAGAGAACTTCTTTCCATCTCTCAAAAATACAATGAATTCATGAAAAACAAAAAGTCAGAAGCAACTAAATCTTTAGAAACTTCAGATAATAGTATAGCAGCGGAGGCTATAAACTAATGGTCACAAATATTGATGACGATATTAAAAGACAATGTAAAGTAAATTTTGAATCATTTCTTGAGCTACTAGATAGAAAGAAAGAACTTAAAACAGAAAGTGATGGATTGCTTGCTGACACAGCGGCAATTTTAGACGTAAAAAAGACTATCGTAAACAAATTATTCACCGCATTAAAGAAAAAAATGGATGGTGAGGACAATCCCAGCGAAGAAGTGGATATAATTATAGAAGCTGTGTTTAGGAACTGATATGAGTTGGGATGACAAAGATAAAGAGAAGCTTTTCTTGATTTTAGAAAAGATTTATATAGCGCAAGAACAAACACTGCGATTGTTTCGACAATATGACAGTGAGTATCACCACGATATAGAAACCAAGGAAGGCAATTTTAATGAGAAACTTGAGTGATTTTATCAAACGTTTTTTTATTGTAACTATATTTGTCACTTGTGCAGTTTTATTTTTAGTAGGTTCCATAACTCCACCATCAAGAGTTATAGTTTTCATAACCTCCCTTTCTAGATCAACCATAAACGCAGAAATAGCAACAGATAAAAAATGGTATATTAAACAATATGCCGAAAAGTTAAATAGAAATGAATATACCATAGAGACTATTTATAAGTATTCAACACAGTTTAATATACCATTTAATTTCGCTTTGGCTATCGGTTATCAAGAAAGTGGATTGATCCACTATAATCCAAACAGACCTCTTAATAAAAATATCAACGGAAGTTTCGATTATGGAATTTTTCAATTAAATAGCAAAACTTACCCAAACGTCATAGATAACTATGGAACTATAGAAAAAAATACCAAACAGGGAATTTCACATTTAGCCTTAGAATACAAAAAGTATAATAGTTTTGAAATTTCAGCTATGACTTATAATTGTGGCAATGCTAAAAAGGTTGGAGTTCAAACTTTAGATTATTTAAGGAACGTATTGAAATACGAAAAGGATCTTGATGAATTTGTCAACAGTATTTACAAGCATAAAATTAGCAGAGATTTTAGTAGCGGTAAAATTTAATTATAATGGTGACAGACTTTATCAAAGTTATGAACTTTCTAGCAATAAACCAGTGCTAAAAATAGCACACGATAAACGATATGAATTGTATGATATATTAAATAACAAAATTAGAGAAACAATGTTATCTAATTTAAACGATAAATTTTCATTTATCCAAAGAATTGATGATGAAAAAGTCATCACTATAGAATATGGTGTTGATGGTAAGATAAGTAAAGATCTATTAATAAATTATTTCTTTATTGTAGCGTCTTTCCTACCCACAAAAACAGGATGTAAATATTGTTTACATAGTGATTTTAAGGATACTGTTTTTGTTTATTGCAATTTAAAAAATATAACACTGCCAAAAGCGATAAATCGCTGTTCGATTTTTAGACAGCGCCCCGGACTTCTTAAAACTTAGTTTAAAATTTTATTAGGTAGGAGATAGACATGAAAATTCCTCAATCAATCATTGTTTCTTTTTTAAGAGACAATTTTGAAGTCAAAGAAAACTCTGCTGGTGAATTAAGAATCAATTCCCCATTTGCCGCAGATAATAAATTCCACCTATACATAAATCCAGAACAATCCGTTTTTAATGACTTTAAAAGTGGCATGTCAGGTTCATTCTCTTATTTCCTTTCACAATTCTTGGGAATACCAGAAAATAACGCTTTGACCAACCTAATAAAAGAATATGGTATAACCAAAAAAAACTATGAGATGGTTCATGAAACAAAAACAGAAGAGCTTCCTGAACTAGAATTACCAAAAGGATTACATTATTTCTCAGATGGGAAGTTAGGGCTGTTTGGCAAGATGGCATTGGATTATTTATACTCAAGAATGATCCCTGATGAATATATTAAAACAATGGGCTATATTTATGATTCCAATTCTGAATACCATAATAGAATTTTTATTCCATTTTTTGAAAATGGAGAATTAGTATATTATATCTGTAGAGATTTTACCGGAACTTCATATTTAAGATATGCTAACCCACATAAAGTAAACAGCAAACAATTTGTTTACAACATAGATAAATTACAAGACACCTTCTTCATCTGTGAAGGAGTGTTCGATGCTGTATCTATCAAAAACATTCCGGGGACAGCATTATTGTCAGCTAATTTAGGAGAAATTCAAGCAAAAAAAATTATGGAGAAAATACCTAAAAGAATAATATTTGTTCCTGATAATGATGAAACAGGTGAACGCACTTTAGACGAAAATGTCAGATTATTGATTAAATATATGCCACCTTCTTTTAATACTGAATTTTTTGTGTATAAAATAGAAGATGGAATTAAAGATCTAAACTTGCGTCTAATAAAAAACAATAAAGATACTATAGATATCGAGGATTGTGTGCCTTATAAAGAAAGTAAAAGAATTCAATTGAAACAAACAAATAAAAGATTTATGGAAACATTTTAAAAAGGAAATCATGTCTGACTACTCATTATCACTAGACGAAAGCTGTCTAGTTCTAAATAAAAACTACGCAGTAATAAATGTTGTTAAAGCTTGGAGAGCTCTATCCCTATTAACTAGAGGTAGGGCTGAAGTAGTTTATGTTGAAGATGGTTATTATAAAAGTTATAGCTTGGATAGTTGGTTCGCACTATCCGAAATAAGAATAGCAGAAGGAATAAATAGTGATGAAAGCTATATTCAAGGTGTAGAAAAAAGAATAATTCTCCCAAGAATAATACGAACAATCTTTTATGACAAAAACCCAGCTCGCAAAACCGTATTAACCAGAAGAAACGTCTATCTTCGAGATGCTAATACTTGCCAATTATGTGGAATTAAACTTCCACCTACTGAACTAAATCTTGATCACGTTATCCCAAAAAGCAGGGGTGGAAAAACTACATGGTTAAATGTTGTATGCTCTTGTATCAAATGTAACAGTAAAAAAGGTGACAGAACATTAACAGAAGCTGGAATGAAACTATTAAGAAAGCCTTTTATCCCACGTTATAATTTAACGCTTTATGAACGGAGCAAAGAATTAAAATATAAAAGTTGGAATGATTTCTTGAAGGAAGCGTATTTTAATGTGGAGTTATTACCATAAAAAACAGACTGTCAATTAAGACAGTCTGTTTTAGTTTGTAGTGAAAAACATTATTTAATATAATGCCACTATAGCTGGATAAAGGAACGCAGTAGATGTGTTTGTCCATGTAGTAGTTCCACCATCAACCACATTAAGCCTGAAGAAACCACCAGCATAACCATACGCAAAATTCATGCCTGTAGCAACCTTGACGTTGTCATTACACACTACTTCATTCAATACAATTGTACCAGCAGTAGCAGCAAGAGCAGCGTTGGTAAGTGTGCAAACTGTATACCAGTTAGCTCCATCAAGCGAGCCTTGAAGGGTAAGAGTACAGTTTGATCCAGTTAAAGGAGTGGAAGCTCCTTGTAGTGCAGCAAAAATATACAATTTCTGAACATCA
>Ga0209083_1001909_pt1 | contig 21529 bp, 18 predicted proteins | sample AM7aDNAmetaG_FD_184132 | JGI IMG/M metagenome (GOLD analysis project Ga0209083, IMG submission 184132) | Freshwater microbial communities from Finland to study Microbial Dark Matter (Phase II) - AM7a DNA metaG (SPAdes) (version 3) | ecosystem: Environmental > Aquatic > Freshwater > Lake ...
AGACTTCGCTAACGACCGTGCGGGCGCCGTAGCGTTTGATGAGATTGGTGGCTTTGAGCAGGATCATGAACGTCCAGAAAAGTGCAGATCAGTTGAACTCAGAACCCAAGACCCGGCGGTTCGTCCGCAGCACAAAGTCGCCGGGTAAGGCATTGTGGCGATGGGGGGGTAGATTGGCAAGGCGAAAGCTCCGCCGGGTTGCTACTTTTTCATGGTGGTCGGCGGGGCGATCGACGCGCCCAGCGGTTTGCCGCAGTGTCGGCAGAAGCGGTCGGGCGGATCGATCGGCCAGCCGCAGTTCGGACACAGCGTCGCCGCCGGACGATATTCTTCCGGATTGCCCACCGTCATCCGCGCCACGCGCTCCACCTGGGCCAGCAGCAGGTACCACAGGCCCAGGATCAGCGTAACGCTGGAAACGATCAGGATGCCATAGGCGATGATGGCCCGGTAGGGCGATTCTTCGCGCATCCGCACGGCAGCCGAAATGGAAAAGCCGAAGAGCGACCACCCGGCCAGCGCCGTCAGCCCGGCGATGATCAGCATGATCCGCGCCGTCCTATGCGACCGCCGCCGCTGGCGGATCGCCGACTCCGGCAACCCGATGTCATGAGGATGTATTCCGCGCCGTTCAGTCATGCGACACTAGACACCCGAAATGCCTCTTGGTCGGTCCATTGTTCAAATTGGCTATTCCCACTCAATTGTACCAGGGGGTTTACTGGTGATGTCGTAGACTACCCGCGACACGCCTCGGACTTCGTTGACAATGCGGTTGCTGACGCGAGCCAGTACTTCGTAGGGAATACGGCTCCAGTCTGCGGTCATGAAGTCGCTCGTATCCACGCTTCGCAGTGCGATCACGTGCTGATAACTCCGGCCGTCGCCCATCACGCCTACCGCTCGCACCGGCAGAATCGCCGCGAACGTCTGGGCGGTCGAACGGTACAGCCCCTCGGCCACAATCTCTTCCAGGAAGATCTGGTCCGCATCCCGCAGCAGGCTCAACTTCTCTTCCGTGATTTCTCCGATGCATCGCACCGCCAGGCCCGGGCCCGGGAACGGATGCCGCCAGACAATGGCCTCCGGTAATCCCAGCAGTTCGCCCATCTTGCGGACCTCATCCTTGAACAGATCCCGCAGCGGTTCGACGAGCTCAAACCCCAACTCTGCCGGCAGCCCGCCGACGTTATGGTGCAGCTTGATGTTGGCCGCGGTTCCCGCGTGTCCATGGCCGGATTCGATGACGTCCGGATAGAGCGTTCCCTGTGCCAGGAATTTTGCATCCTTGATGTTCTTCGCTTCGGCCTTGAACACGTCGATGAAGATTTTTCCGATGATCTTGCGCTTTTGCTGCGGATCGGTGACGCCCGCCAGGGCAGTTAGAAAATCATTCGCTGCATCGACCACGCGCAGGTTGATGTGGAAATGATCGCGGAAGGTCGCCTCAACAGACGCCCGCTCATTCTTCCGCAGCAGTCCGTTGTCGACAAAGATGCAATGGAGCTGGCTGCCGATGGCTTTGTGCAGCAGGGCGGCCAGCACCGACGAATCGACGCCGCCGGAAAGGCCGCAGATGACCTGGTTGTAGCCGACCTGCTTGCGGATTTGTTCCACGGATTGATCGATGAAATTCCCCATTTTCCAGGTGCCTGCAGCCTTGCAGATGCGGTAGAGGAAGTTTTCGAGAATCTGCACGCCGTGGGGTGTGTGGGTTACTTCGGGGTGAAACTGCACGCCATAGAAGGGCTGGCTCTTGTGCCGCATGGCTGCCAGCGGGCACGTCGGCGTCGCCGCGAGCGCCACAAAGTCCGGTCCAAGCTGTTGCACCTGATCCCCGTGGCTCATCCACACCGTGGTGTCCTGCGGCACGCCGTGCAGCAGGTCGGACACTTCGGCATTCGTATGCAACTTGGTGCGGCCATATTCCCGGGCATGCGCCGGCTTTACATCGCCGCCGAGAATCTGCGTCGCAATCTGCATTCCATAGCAGATCCCCAGCACGGGCACACCGAGCTGGAAAATCTGCGGATCGCACTTCGGTGCGCCCTCTTCATAGACGCTCGATGGCCCGCCGGAAAGAATCAGCCCCACCGGATTCATGCTCCGCAGTTCCGCCACCGAAATATCCGGACGCACCAGCACGGAGTAGACCCCCGCCTCGCGCACCCGCCGGGCGATCAACTGTACGTATTGCGATCCGAAATCGAGTATCGGAATGGTCTGCTGCGATTGAGAAAGGTTGTTATTCATGCGGCGATAATAACCCAGCCGCACAAGTGTGAAAAGCCACCGTCCAGTTTCTCCCCTTCCCTTGACGCACGGTTCCACATGCCGTGTGTCGAAATAAGGAATTCAGTAATCAGAATTTTGTCACCCCGTCGCCTGCGGCTTCTTCAGCCGCTCCTGCTTGATCAACTCCTCCACCTTGGGCAACAGTTTCGTCAACTGCTGGGCAGCCTGCGAAGACGGATGCTTCTCGATTACCCCTTTGGCCACTGCCGCGGCCTCCTCGTAACGCTGGCGGTTGAGCAGATCCTTGAACAGTTCTTCCTGTTCCTTCCGTTCCTGTGCTTCGGCATTTTCCCGGATCGTCGGCAGATCTTTCCGCAATTTTTCCACGCGTTTCTCATGCGGATATCGTCGCAACAGTTCATCAGCCGCCTGGATCACCCGCACCCATTGCCGATGCTCCGTCGCCTCGTGCAATTCCTGAAAAAGCCGTTCCTGATCCTCTTGTTCGAAGGCTGCGCGTTCTTTCTGCAAATTCTGCACAATGTGTTGAACTTCCGCTTCGTGCGGGTACTTCTGCTGCAAGCCTTTGGTCACTTCCTCCGCCTGTTGCCAGGCCGCGATGCTCATGAGGTGCCGCAGCTGCACGCGCGCCGCCGCGACATCTTCCTTGAGTCGCGATGCGTGTGTGCTCGTGAGCCGTTCCCGCAGGGTGTGCACTTCCGCATCTTCCGGCAACAGCGTTTCAAGATCGTCCATGCGTGCGAATGCCGCCGTCCACTCGCCCAGCGTGATCTGGCGGTCAATCAGCTTGGCAAGGGACTCCTTGCGCTTCGCCCAGTGGCGTCCGGCCCATTGGCCGCGCTGCCGGTCGTTCATCAGCGTCAGATCGCGGATCTGCTGCAGAAGTTCGATCGTCTGAACGCTGGTCGATTCGTTTCGTTCGGTTCCCGACGCGGCCGGATGTGTCGCAGACGACAGAAGGTGCGGTTCACTCGTGGTGGGCTCCACGGATTTGGCCGGTGTTTCTCGTGGCTTCTGTTGCAGCAGCACGAGGGCTGATTGCAAATTTTCGAAGGTACTCTGACTCGCCTGGCTCTGATGAATCTGCAGGGCCATCAGTCGCAGCACCGCCGACAGAGTGAACATCAGCATCGATAGAAGGCCACCGCAGAGCACGATTCCCGCGGCGTTCAGGAGAATGGCCACTTTGAACCCGCCGGCTTCTCTCGTGGCAAATACGGCGAAGATCGCCGCCGCCGCTATGCTGCCGATGAGAAGCACCACGCCCAGCGTGATCAACAGAAACCGCAGGAATTCCACACCCACTGTCGAAATTCGCATCGATTTGTGCATGCCTGCTCCTCGAATCATCTCCCCACCGGTCTCCGCCGCGACGCCTCAATGATACCGCAATCAACTTGTCTGTGGAGCGACGAACCAGTATTTTGGCGTGCTGCGGAAGCGAGTGGTGTAATTAATGTTCAAAATGCGGAGGCCCGCGGCGTGATCACGGCACGTCCCGGCGGCACAGGTTCTTACTCCCGTGGAAGAATTGCCGGAGTTCTCGCCAGAACCTCTCCGGCATTGGAGAACGCTTGTGGACCCTCAGATCGCTTCGCGGAAACGTGCGCCATTGGTGCACCTCAGTCATCCCGACCATCACATCCCCGGCTTTGAAGTACCGGCCGAGGCCGCTGGGCCGATGAATAAGAAGTGGCTGGTCCTGGGGGCAGTTCTTGCCGCTGGGGCAGCACTGCTCAGTTTTTGGTTCGAGCATCTCGGTGAAAAGGCGGCCGCTCCCAGCGTGGCGATGCCCTGGGTTCTGCCATTTGTGCTGCTGCTGGCCTGCATTGCCACCATGCCATTCATTGCCAAGCATTTCTGGGAAAAGAATTACCAGTGGGTCTCGATCGGCCTGGGCGCAATCGTTTCGATTTACTACGTCGTATTTCTGCACGCAGCAGATTCCGTCGCCAAGTCCATGGGCGAGTACATTTCGTTCATTTTTCTGCTGGGATCGCTGTTTGTCGTTTCCGGCGGCATTCTGATCCGCGTGCGGCGAAAAGCCACGCCCCTGGTCAACACCGTTCTTCTGCTCGTCGGGGCTATCCTGGCCAATGTTTTCGGCACCACCGGCGCATCGATGCTGCTGATCCGGCCCTTTCTCCGCATCAACAAGGGCCATATTCGGCCGTACCATGTGGTCTTCTTCATTTTCAGCGTATCCAACCTCGGCGGATCGCTGACGCCCATCGGCGATCCGCCCCTGTTTCTCGGCTACCTCAAGGGCGTGCCGTTCTTCTGGGTGCTCGAGCATTGCTGGCCGGCATGGTGCGTGGGCGTCGGTGCGTTGATGGCGATCTTTTTCGTGATCGACACCATCAGTCACGCCAAGGAATCGCGGGCGCCGCACGATGAGAACGATCTGGGGCCCGCCGTCTCGGTTTATGGCGCGGGGAACCTCGTCTTCATCGTCATGATTCTCGTAGGCGTCTTTCTGGACCCTCCCTTTCGTGAACTGCTGATGGCTGCAGCGGCCATCGGTTCTTTGTGGACCACTTCCCATCGCATTCATTTTGAAAATACATTCAACTTTGCACCCATCAAGGAGGTCGCCCTGCTGTTCGTCGGCATCTTTGCGACCATGGTGCCCGCGCTCAATTACCTTTCCAATCACGCCAACGATGAGGCGTTCAAGAAGTACCTGCAGACGCCGGGGCAGTTCTATTTCTCTTCCGGGACGCTTTCTTCGGTGCTGGATAATGCGCCGACGTATTTGACGTTCTTGGAGACCGAGGTTGGCAAGATCGACAAGAAGCTGATCGCCGTCGCTACGGATGTCGTAAAGGACAAGACCAAGGATGCGCCGGATGCCGCGGACTATGCAAAGTTGTACCAATCCGATGCTCAGCGTTACGAGAATGATCCCGCGGCGTTCGATCGCGACAAGAAAACGCTGGATGATGCCGTGGTATTGGGTCTGCAAAAATATCATGGCGAGAAGGTGAAGAACGGCAAACTGACGAAGGATGAAATCGAAGTCGGCTTCCTGCTTGGCGATGAAAAGTTGAACTGGTATATCGTTGCGATTTCGCTGGGGTCGGTCTTCTTCGGGGCGATGACCTACATCGGCAACGGGCCCAACTTCATGGTCAAATCGATTGCCGAGAACGCCGGGGTGAAGTGCCCATCGTTTTTTGGTTACATTTTCACGTATTCGCTGCCGATTCTGCTGCCGATTCTCATTCTGATCTGGGCGATCTTCCTCAGAGCCCATGGAGGAGACTGAGGCTCAGGATTTGCGTGATCATGCAGGTTTCCATGCGACACATGGATCGTGCAGGTGTCACTTCACGTAATAGCCGCCGACGCGCCAGATTCCGTCTGCATCCTTCATGGGCGTGACGGTTTCAACTGCAGCTTTCTTGTTTTCAAACTCGGTGTCGTATTGCAGGACGACGTAGTGACCGTCGGGTGCGCCGGGGAGCGTCGTGGCATACTCGGCGGATTTGAGTTTCCGCTTGACCACTTTGCCCAGAGGCTTGCGGGCGCTTCCCAGAGCTTTCGCCCAATCGGCTTGGGCGATTGCTTTTCGCGCGACAGCCGAGAGTTCGTTCCAACTTTCATCGTACCGGCCGGCGTCGGCGAGCTTCAGCCACGATTCAGCAGCGATCGCGGCTTCGGTCGTGACGGGTTGGGTCGTCGCAGTGCTGAGCATCTTGATCGCGGCCTTGGCGTTGTTGGCGACGAGCGGATCGGGGTCTGCGGCGACTTTCTGCAGCGCCGGCAGCGCATCGGGCTTGCCCAACAGTCCCAACGCGTAGGCGGCGCAACGGCGGGCGTAAGGGCTCGAGTCTTTGGTGGCCATTGCGATCAGGACGGTTTCGCAGTCCGCAGCATGATTCGCACCCAGCGCCAGCGCCGCCATGCCGCGAGTCAGGTCTTCTTTGTGCACGCATAACTGCATCAGGGGCTTGACGGCCGCGTCGATCGAGGTGAATCCGCCGAGCCATAGCACGTAGATGGCGGCACGACGGACATTGTCTTCGTCCGATGCGAGGTACTTGGCCGTCTCGGCGACCGCCGCAGGTGCCTTAATGCCTTTGAGGGTTGCGAGCGCCTGGGCCACTTTGGGATCGCCTTCGGCGCAGGTGGATATCGTGGTGACAGCCGCGCGAACCAGGTTGGAGACGTTTTCCGGCTGCGTTTCGGCTCCGCCGACTTTAGTCGTCGCGCCGACCGCACGCGTTTGAAACACCAGCAAGTACGGTATTGCCGGATGGTCAGCTGTGTCACGGAAATTGTGTAAGTTGCTCGAGTTCAGCCAGAAGCCATACGTCTTACCCGGCTCCAGCCGCACCGTCACCACGCATGTGCGATGGTCGGCATCATACCTCGGCTTGCCCACGAACTCCGGCGTCGAATCCTTCCACGCGCTCGACCAACTCCACGAACCGTCCGTCATCTCCTTGCTGAACATCACCTGAATTTCGGTGACGCCCGGTGCAACGTCGGTATTGCCAGCTTCCGGAACGGTCTTCACGACCACGGGCGGCATGGTGTCGATGCTTTCGGCACCGCTGGCGTGGGCCGCGAGGTGGCACCACAGGCCGACGATAAGAACCGCAACAAGTAGGGTTGTATTCTTCATACGGTTACTCCTTTGATGCGACCTTGGTCTGGAAGATCAATAGGTAGGGGACGGCGGGGTGGTCGCTCTGGTCCTTGAAGTTCATAAATTTTTCAGAGTTAAGCCAGAAGGCATAAGTTTTTCCGGGTTCGAGCTGGACGGTGATCGCGGCAGTGCGGTGATTGGGTTCGTACCAGGGTTGGCCAATGATGGCGGGCGTCGAATCCTCCCAGGCAGAACTCCAACTCCATGAGCGGTCGAGCATGTCTTTGCTGAAAGTGGCGCGGATGACCGTGAGGCCCGGTGCGACATCGCGCGCGCCGGAGGCGGGCTGGGTATTAATCACCGCCGGTGGCAATCCGGCCATTGTCTGTCCCGCAGTTGCCGAGTGCATATTCGTTTCGGGATCCTCTCCTGTTTTCGCCCCTTGCACGAGTTTGACGGGGCCAAGGTAAACAACGCCACGTCCTGGCAGAAAGATATTTAGTTCGAGTCTCGATGGAGCTTCAGAAACGCCTGTGCGATCAAAGGGCAGCGAGAATTCCCGCCATCTCGAGGTGCCCGCGATCTTTTCCATTGCTCCAGACCCCGCCGTGCCCAGCGTTCGCGTGAAATACTGCCCCGTAGGGAAATAATTCCACATTTCCAGGTAGCCTTCGCCCTGCACGTTTTCGTACTTGATCTCGCCGGTTAACGCGTAGCGCTCGGCGGTTACGGGCGGCCGCTCGACTTGGAAGAGATTTAGTTGCAGCGGCTGATCGCTGGTGTTTTCGATCTTTATGACGTCGCGACCATCCACGATCACCGCGGTGCCACCGAGCAATCGATTTTCCGCGGCCAGTTTCGACGCGGTGAATTCCTGCATGGACTGCTTGATTGTGCGGGTAACGGAGGGAGCCGTCGGCGCGAGCCGGTCATCAGCGTCATGTAATACCGGCAGACGTAGACTGACCGCGGCAATCAGCAACACCACGCCCAGAGAAAGCAGTACGAACAGTGACCAGATTCGCAGCAGCCGTCGTCCGCCCAAACGGTTGGCCAGATAGCAGATGGCAAGATTCGCGGCGAACAGCGGGGGTAAAACAAGTATCCCATAGGTTTGAATCGCAAGTGCCAGCGACACGATGAGTGCCGTCAATGCGGGCAGGTGCACGCCCATTTCGTGGAAGCGCTCCACGGCGTGCGGCACGGTGTAGACGAAGAAGCCGAAGGCACCGAGCAGAACGGCCGTCAGGAAGATCACGGCGCTGGCGAGCCCCCGTCCATCGACGGGAACGTCTCCGCTCGGGGGCCGTCGGACCGCAAACGCTGCTTTCACCTCGCGCTGGTTCAGTACGACGAGCGCCCAGATCCCGATGGGCAGGCCGATGAGATTGCCGGGGGAGACCAGTATCGCCAGGACGCTGGCGAGCATGGCTGTGCCGTGTGATTGCAGGCGTTTCATCCGGAGGGCCGCGAAAATCATCAGGCTGCTGATCGCGAGAACGATCAGCGGGATGCCGATCACCGCAGCTTTTCCTGAGGAGTAGATTTCCCACAGAATGCGTTGGGCGGGCGTCAACGGTGCATGCATTTCGAAAGCAGGTAGTGCGGAAGCCATAAGCAATGTCACGACGATGGCAGCGAGAGTGATCAGCACCCAATTTAGGATGCCGGTGATGAGCAGGCCGATTGCAGGGCCATTCACCTGGCGTCGCGCGGACTGGAGCGCTTGCGGATCTGGCGTCGCGTTCTCCAGTGGGGCTTCGGGTGAGTCGAGGGAAGCGAGTTGGTCAAGGGGCTTCCGGAATTGTTCGATGATCACGCCGCCTACGGCCGCGAAAATTGCAGCGGCAATGATCGCAACGCCCAGGAAAAAGCATTGCAGAATCCCTGTGGTATTGACGATTCGCTCCGGTATCCATGCCATGAATAAAATGCACGTGGCGATCACCAGTAAGCAGAGCGTCATGCCGGGCCAATGGATCGCTCTTCGCCCGTTGCGGACGCCGACGATTGGGATGTTCTTTTTGAATTGCCAGCGTAGGGGCTCGTGTCCCTTGCGGAGTTCGAATGTTAGGTCCGTGTCTATATGGATGCCCGCAGGAGGTTTCATAGCGGCGCCACCGGTTTCGGCGGTAGGCGCCCGGGATGTAGTGTTGCCTGCCGTGAGGGACACCGGCGCATCCAGCGGCGGCAACTGCTCCACCGGCATCGCGAATCCGCGCAGCAGGGCAATCGTCAATTTCAATCCGACCAGCAGAACCGCGACGCCGACATAGATCGCCGCGACGAGAGGTGCTTTCGATGCCGGACCTTCCACCGTCACCACTTCGAAGAGCGCGAGCCCGCCGACCAGTATGGCGGTCATGGCTCGGAGCGTCCGCAGAGCGAGCGCTGGCCAATGAATGAACCGTCGCCCATCACGCTGGCGAACCAAAGGCGGCCACAGCCATGCTTTCCACGCCTCCCATGCGGTTTTCGGCTGCGCCGACATGCCGGAGTTAAGGATGGACGGCGTGCCCGCAATCGTCTTAACTTTCGTCTTCACGTCGCTGGCCTGCCGATCGCGTCGGCGTTTGGCAATTTCAACCATGTAGACGAAGCCAAACAGGCAAATCGTTGTGATGGGACCAAATAGCAGTTCGCTCAACAAATGCGGCCATCGGTGTTCCCGAATCATGGGGATCACCGCAAAACCGAGCGTGACGGTCACCATCGTGAGAAGGAAGCTCTTGGCCCTGCCTCCCCAGCATGCGTCCTGTACTGTGATGGGGAGTGTGCGTCCGGTGCAGGCCTCAATGGCCTCCTGCATTGCAGACAACCATTCCATAGCGACCTTGTTGGACATCACTTCTGTCCTGACCGGAGTGAACAGCAAAGTGCGTGAAACACCATGCTCTGTGAAGATCACAGCAATGTAATGGAGGGGCAGCGGTTTGGCCGAAGCAGGATACATGCCCTGAGCCAGCGAGCGAATGGATGACAGGGGAATCGTCACGCTCTGCCAGCCGCTACGAAAGCTGAGCGTCTCGCGATCCAGGCACAGTTCGCCCTTGCCCTGATAAATGTAGAGGAAGCGGCCTCGGAACGTGCGCAGGTGTTCCGGCGTGCTGACCCAGCTCATAGAGATCTTGGGACGGGTTCCCGTCGCTGGCGCCGCTGGCCCTTGTGCAGCGGACTCACCAGACACACGGGGTGTTGCGACCGTAGCTTCGACTTCTGCCTTCAGGTCGCTGGCGTGCTGAACGCGCCGGAGTGTGGCAAGCACGATTCGTACGATCACGAAGCTCACCAGGAATGCGACCACCAGGGAGGCCTCGGCATACGCTGGGGTCAGGTGAAAGACTCCGGTCTTGTCCAGGAGCCAGAGTAGGCCTCCGATCGCGACGGCTATCAAGGCTACCCAATACGCCCACTGCCATTTGTCAAATTCTGCTTTTTGCAGAAGCGGGCGTTGGGAGATGTTCTCGCGCTGCTTCGGCACGTCGTACTCAGCCTGCTGCAAGAGCGAGCTTTGGGGAGTAGTGGCGATGGTTTCAATTTCGGTCTTCACGTCGCTGGCGTGCTGGTAGCGGAGAGCAGGTTCTTTTTCCAACGCGCGAAGAACGACTTCATCCAGCCGGACGTCGATGACAACTTTCTTCGATGGAACAGCGAATCGGCCAATCGGGAGTTCGCCCGTCAGCATTTGGTAGAACACCACGCCCAGCGAGTAGATGTCCGCGCGGTGGTCCACGGCGTCGGGGTGTTCGGTCTGCTCGGGGGCCATGTATTGGGGCGTGCCCATGACGGCGCCGGGCTGGGTGAGGGTGTGTTCGAGAGAGGAGACGGGAGTGTGGAAACTGCGGGAGGCGGGCTCGGCGGCGCCCATCAATTTGGCGAGGCCGAAGTCGGCGATTTTCACGGTGCCTTTTTTGTCGAGCAGGATGTTTTCGGGTTTGATGTCGCGATGGACGACGCCGGAATCGTGGGCGAATTGCAGGGCCTCACAGATCTGCGGCACAATCGCGAGGGCTTCTCGCGGCGCGATTCGGCCGGCATTGAGCAACTGGCGGAGGTTCACGCCTTCCACGTATTCCATGACGAAGTAGAAGAGTTCACCGCTTTGGCCGAAGTCATGTACGGTGACGATATGCGGATGATTGAGTCGCGCCAGTGCCTGAGCTTCGCGCGCAAAGCGTTCGGCGAAAGCCGGTTCCTTGCCGATGCGGGGGGACAAAATTTTGAGTGCCACCAGCCGATTGAGTCGTTTTTGCCGGGCCTTGTAGACGACGCCCATTCCGCCGTAGCCGAGCAATTCGAGGATTTCCAGTTCGGGAAAATGCGGGGCGAGGTCCGCGGGAGTCGGGGGGGCAAAGGGAGTGGTATCCGCCGCGGCACTCGCCCCGCCGATCCCAGCGCTCGTTTCGGTTTGCAGCGCGCGTTTGAGCAGGCAGGCGGGACACAAGCCCTGCGGTGCGTTTTCTACCAGCGCCTTGCCGCATTGTGGGCATTGATGTTCCTGACTCATGGTGCATCCTCCGGCGGTCGTCTATTCCGCCACCCCTTACAGAAGCATTCTGTTTAGAAAGTTTCGCTCAAAATGCGTTATCCTTGAAATGCCTCAAAAAGTTGGCGGATTTCTTCCTCCACCTCGTCTGCCGAGGCCACCGTTTGGGCGATCTGTATCCGCAGCAATTGCCGGTAGCGTTTTCGCAGGCGATGCACCGCGCTCTTGATCGCCGCCTCGGTCATGTCCAATTCCCTGGCCACCACTGCGTACGGGCGTGAGGTTTCGGTTTCGGTCAGAAAGCCTTTCAATGCTTGGAAGACCGCTGCGGCATCGCCCGCATATTCGGCCTGCAACCGTTCCAGTGCCTGATTCAGGACAGTTACGGCCCATTGACGGTCAAAACTCTTCTCGGGAGAAAGTGATTCGCTGGAGATCGTGGCAAAGCGACTCTCCGCGTCGCCGGCGTTCAGAGAGAGTACACGCTGGCCGCCGCCACGCTTGAGCGCCTTGGCGCGATCCCATTCGTTGGCCAGAAAGTGCTTCAGAGACGCCAGCAAGAACGAGCGGAATTTTCCCTTGCGGCGATCGACCGAGGCCAGGTAATCCTTACTGAGAAGGCGGGCGAAAAATTCCTGCGTCAAGTCTTCGGCCGCATGGGCATCGTGGCCGGAGCGGCGGACATAGGCGTACAAGGGATACCAATAGGTTTGGCAAAGCGTGGCCATGGCGGCGGCAGCGTCGGCCGCATCGGACCCGGCGGACCGCTCTTGTGCGGCAGCAAGGACCACCGTCCATTGGGTGGCAGCGAATCCTGCTGATCCCGGCGTTGGTGACACGCGTCCGGCCATGGGTTCCTCCAAGGATGTGTACCCCCGAAAAAAGTATCGTCCCCCATTCTGCGAAAATGTTCAATTGGACGCTATTGGGGGGAGACGGTCGCAGGCGAAAATCTTGGCCCCGCTGTTGTCGAGTGCGGGGGTCTGGCATTTTCACGCAATGCTAGCAACAGCATTTGCGTCTCCACCAATTCCAGCTAAAATACTCCGCTATTCGCGAGCCAAGGATTTCAAGAGTCTTTTTTACGTATAAGGATGCTTTATGCCGTTAATGACGACCAAGCCGATGTTCGATCTGGCCTACAGTGGCGGGTTTGCGATCGGCGCTTTCAATGTGAACAACATGGAGCTTTGCCAGGGCATTATCGAGGCCTGTGCCGCCGAGAAGAGCCCGCTGATCCTGCAGATTTCCAAGGGCGCCCGCAAGTATGCCAAGATGAGCTACCTCAAGGCGATCATCGATGCAGCGGTTGCGGAATATCCCTGGCTTCCCATCGCCATCCACCTCGATCACGGCGATACCGTCGATCTCGTCCAGACCTGCATCAACGACGGTTTCACCTCCGTCATGATCGACGGCTCGCACCACCCGTACGAAGAAAACGTCAAGGTCAGCGCCGATTCGGTCAAACTCGCACACGCCAATGGCGTGACGGTTGAAGCCGAGCTGGGCATGCTCGGCGGCATCGAAGAAGATGTCGTCGGTATGGACGCCCACGAGTATGAGAAGAACGTCGAGAAGTTCCTGACCGATCCCGTTCAGGCCGCCGACTTCGCCAAGCGCACGCAGATCGATTCGCTCGCGGTCGCCATCGGCACCTCTCACGGTGCCTTCAAGTTCAAACATGAAGCCAAGCTGGCGTTCAACCGCATCGAGCAGATCATGAAGACCTGCCCGGGGTTGCCGCTGGTCATGCACGGCAGCTCTTCGGTTCCGCAGGAATTCATCGACCTGGTGAACAAGTACGGCGGCAAGATGCCCAACGCCAAGGGCGTGCCGGAAGCGCAGATTAACGAAGCGGTCACCAAGTTCGGCGTCTGCAAAGTGAACATCGATACCGACCTGCGTCTGGCCTTGACGGCCAAGATTCGCGAAGTGTTTGCGACTAAGCCGGCGGAATTCGATCCGCGCAATTACCTTGGACCAGGACGCGAAGCGATCATCGGAATGGTACGTCGCAAGCTTCAGGCCAACGTGCTCAACTCTGCCGGCAAAGCCGACGCAGTTGTGGCGCAGTGGGAAAAGCTCGGTAAGCCGATGCCGAAGTTCTACACGAAGACCTGCTGCGGCAAGTAAGCCGGCGGCCGATCTCCAGAAACGAAAAGAGGAGCCCGGGCGATGCCTGGGCTCCTCTTGTTTTGTTTATTGGTTCTAGCAGCGAGATTCTGCCGGTTTACGAGCCCGCTCACAGTTTCGGCAAATGCTTTTCAAACACACGGATGTATTCGGTGTCCCAGCGGATGCGTTTGATGTTTTCGTAAGCAATGACCGTCGATTCCGATTCCCACAGGCCGACTTCCGTGAAATTCCGCACCGCCACGGATCGGGCGGAGAGTCCGATGATTTTTCCATACACGCACGCTTCATCCGAATAACCCGGATCGAGCGTTTCAAAGAACTGGGCCTGCACCAGCTTGCCCGCCTTCTGCAACCAGCGGAAGAGCTCCGGCCAATCGTTCAGCGGAGGCAGTTCGGGGATTCCCACACCCTTCAGCAGCCCTTCGGCCTCGAACAGCCGTTCGAGCGTGCGCTCGGCCTTCTTGGAACGGACCGAACGAATCTCACCCAGCGGAATGATGGCATAACCGGAAAGGTGGAATTCTACGATCTCCTGCATCAGCAGCATTTCTTCCGACACGCCCAGGGCAAACCCGATGGACGTATCGTAAGGCGGGTACTTCGGCGTAACGGTGAGCACGTGTTTGGTGTCCACCAGTTCTTGGAATTTGAGGTGCTTCATAGCGCATCATTCTAGCCGCAAATGGCATCCGGAAGTAGCTACCGCTTAGGTCGTCGTTGCGCACGTCACGACGCCGGACAGACCCCTGCGATTCCACGGCATTCTGGTCAGAATCATCGCCATGCCGCAGGTATCCGTAATGCCGGCGAAAATCAGGCCTGCTCCGACGAACGCCGGCACGGCCAGAAAGTACGGATGCACGAGCCACGCCAGCACCGAACCAGCCAGTACCAGTAATCCCGCGGCAATACGCACCTGGCGTTCCAGCGGCATCACCTTTCCACCGCCGCGCTCCACGGGCAAACCTGCCTTTTCCCAGGCGACAGTGCCGCCTTCGATGGAAAATACCTGGGTATTGCCGGTGTCGGCAAGTTTCTGGCACGCCTTTGCGGCTCGCATTCCGGATTGGCAGATCACATACAGCGGCGTCTGCGGGTCCTTACGTTCCTTGGCGATAGTTGAGGGATCCAGTCTGTCCAAAGGCACCAGACGTGCCCCAGCCACATGAACGCGGGCAAACTCGGCTGGTGTGCGGACATCGATGATGTGGAGGGCTTGCCCGCTTTCCAGCAACCGGCGCATCTCGTCCAGGGAAATGATGTTCACGGCCATGGAAACCTCCAAAGATCTATTCTTATGAATGCCATTGGGCACTTGAGGGCAAATCTGCAATCACCGTATCAGGCCGTTGCGGTTCGAGCTTCGATCGCTTCGAGGGCTTCCATCACGCGCGGCAGGTAGGTGTAGGTCGGTCCGCCCTGCATCAGCACCGCCACGCCTGCGGTTTCCACGATCTGTTCCCGCGTGGCCCCGGCGTTCAGCGCGGCCTGCACGTGGGCGTAGATGCAATTCTCGCAACGCACGGCCAGACCGATCGCCAAAGCGATGAGTTCTTTTTCCGCCAGCGTCAGTGCGCCGGGTTTCATGGCGGCCTGGTGCAAGCCGCTGAAACCCTTGAGCAGGTCACCCATCGCGGCGCGAACCGGTTTCATGGCGGTGGCATTGTTTTCGTAATAGGTTTGGGCATTGGTGGACATGACGCGTCTCCGCAAAGGATGTTTTTTGTGCCGCCTTGCCAACATGACCAGCGGCATCTATAATTACTATATTACTAATTGGTAATATAGTCAAGGGGTAGTGCATGAGGAATAAATGTCCGGCCGGCCGCTCCGGAAATCACCACAGACCCCTGGCCGAGGCGCAGCTTCAGGCCGTGGCCGACCTGTTCGCCGTGCTTTCCGAACCCAGCCGTTTGCGTATTTTGCAGATCCTGCAGGCCGGATCTGCCAGCGTCGGCGAACTGGTCGAGCGCTCCGCTCTCAAGCAGGCCAACGTCTCGAAACAACTGGGGATTCTTTCCGCCGCCGGCATCATCGTGCGGCGCCAGGCCGGCAACCGCGCGATCTTTTCTATTGAACTGCCGCTCGTCTTTGAGTTATGCGAAATCGTCTGCCGCGGCATCGCCCAACAGGCCGCTCAACGGGCCGTGGATCTCCGGCGTTGAATCACGACGTTTCCTGCCTGTCCCCCTTACCCGCCAAATACGTGCACCACGCCCGGCAGCAGCGACAGAATGAGCCCGGCGAGTGCCAAGCTGCGCGCATAATGCTTCACGAAAATCGCCATGATCGCCGCGGCCACACCGCTGAATTGCAGCGCCCAGACCAGAATCAGCAGCAGCAGTTTCACGCGTGTGGTGCCTGCCGCCGGGCGCGCGTAGAAGTAGGTGATCGCGAGTTGAACAGCAAAGACCAGATTCGCCATCACTCCCAGGATGAGCGAAGCGAGTCCCCAACTGGAATGCTTGCGCCCGGGCGCTTGGCGCGACGGCGGGGCGTCGGCGTTTGATGAAGCGGGATCCGGCGAAGGCGCCGTCATAGGGTGCTCCGGCAAAGATTGGACTCGAATCGCCCATCATAAATCATCCAGCCTGAAACGGAAATACGAATCAGACCATTTCGTTAGCGATCGCAGCAGTAATCTTCTCGATGACCGGACCCCAGTCGAGCGCTCTCTGCTGGCGAAAAAGGCGCATCGTCGGATACCAGGGCGAATCGCTTCGGCCCGTGAGCCAGCGCCAATCCGCCGCCTGTGCGATGGCCACCCACACCGGCCGCGCAAGTGCCCCGGCCAGATGTGCGGTCACCGTATCGACCGTAATCACCAAGTCCAGCTCCATCATGATCGCCGCCGTATCCGCAAGATGCTCGGGTGTGGTTTGCTGCCCATCAGTAGGCACATGGAGGGCCCCCCGTGTGAGTCGATTGAAGGGCTCGATCTGCTCGATGCCCGGCCCGCGTTGCAGGCTGATCATGCGGATCGTTGGAACCCGGGTTAGCGGCTCGAATGCACCTAATTGTATTGAGCGGAACCGATCCCATTGATGATGCGGATTGCCTTGCCAGTAGAGGCCGACGAGCCGGCGGCCTCGTTCGCGCAGCGGCGAAAGACGCTGACGCCATGCCGCAATGCGATCCGGGTCCGCGGTCAGGTAAGGTCCCTTCGCCGGTATCGTCTCCACCGTGGTACATAAAAGTCGCGGCAACGCCATCACCGGCACCGAAAGATCAAATGTGCCCAGCGGGTCGCCCAAGGCGATGAGTTGATCGATTCCTTCGACGCCAGCGAGCACCTTCAGTAACGGCAATGGGCATTCCAACGCGACATGCACTGGCGGTGTTGGCAGCGCCTTGAGCAGCCGCGCGTAACGGATGAACTGCACCAGATCCCCCAGTCCCTGCCTTGCGGTGAGCAATAATCGCTTGCCCGCCAGCGCCTGCCCATGCCAGAGTGGCGCGGGGTCCGCCGGCTGAATGATGCCCGGAGCGCACCAATCGTAGTCCAGCCATCCGCGTTCAAAGTCTCCCAGCGCCAGATGCGTGAGGGCACGGTTTCGTCGGGCGAGCGCATGCTGCGGATCGTATTGCAGTGCCCGCTCAAGCACGCCGATTGCCTCGGCATGCCGGCCCATCATGATGTAAAGATGGCCAAGATTGTTGTACGTCGGCGCGTGGGCGGGCTTCCAGCGCAACGCCTCGAATAGTGATTGCTCCGCCTCGGCAAAACGGCCCAGATCCGTCAGCGCCAGTGCCAAATTGTTGTGCGTGGCTTGTTCGGCAGGAGAGCAATGCACGGCCTGGCGTAGAAATGGCAGCGCCTCTTCAGGCTGGCGGGCGTTGACCAGCGTATTACCCAGATCGGTCAGTCTCCTCACATCCTCAGGGGCCGCCGCAAGCGCAGCCTGAAGGTGCGGTATTGCGTCGGAGAAACGTCGCTCGTTATTGAGCAGTGCCGCCAGTCGCTGGTGATCGCGCGGGTTCGCCTGCAAACTGATCGCACGCTCATACTGCTCGATGGCCTCGGCCGCGCGCCCCTGTGTTGCCAGAAATCCCGCGAACTGGCTGTGCACCCGCGCATCGCCCGGCAGCAACTGCAATTGCAGCCGAAATCCCTCTTCTTCATCCGCAGGCGAAAGCGACATACCACTCATTCTCGCAGGAACAAGACAACCGCTCATCTTACTCCTCATCCGCGGTGCGGGCACCCAGCGCCGCACCATTGATCCTTCGCCGCGTGCGGTTATCGTGTCGCCATGCTTAAACAAATTTCCATCTCCAATTCTCCGCTCCAACTTTCCGCCATGGCACTTGGCGCGGGGCCGTTCAGCGGCACCCTCAGCATTGATGCCACCGACCGCCTCTATGGCCTATTCCGTGAAGCCGACGGCACAACCTTCGACACCGCTCATTGCTACTGCTTCTGGCTTCCCTCTGGCGCCGGCAGCGCCGAACGCGCCCTGGGCCAGTGCATCCGTCGCCACGGCGACACCGCCAATGTCCGCATTATCACCAAGGGCGGCCACCCCGCGGCCGGGCCCGATTACCCGCGCCCGGACGCCTACCTCTCCCCCGAACTCCTCGCCAGCGACATCGCCGACAGCCTTCGCTGGCTCGACGTTCCCACCATCGATCTCTACCTGCTCCACCGTGACGATTCCCGCGTGCCCGTCGGCGAAATCATCGATGCACTCAACACCCACATCGCCGCCGGACGCCTCCGCTCCATCGGCGTCTCCAACTGGTCTACCGCCCGCCTCGCGGCCGCCAACGACTACGTCCGTGCCCACAACCTCCGCGGCTTCGTGGTTTCACAACCGCAGTTCAACCTCGCCCACCCCAACGCCACCATCCCCAACACCGAGCCCGCTCTCCGCTACCTCACCGACGCCGACATCGCCTGGCACACTCATACCGGCATGCCCGTCGTCTGCTATTCCCCCACCGCCAATGGCTACTTCGCCAGCAATGGCCAGCGCGGCCGTGATGCCTACGAAAACTCCACCACCCGTGCCCGCCTCGGCCGTGCCACAAGTCTCGCTCAAGAATTGAAGGCCACTCCCAATCAAATCGCTCTGGCCTATCTCCTTTCGCAACCCTTCCCCACGATTCCCATCCTCGGCACCGCTGACCCCGCCCACCTCACCGAATCGCTCGCCGCCGCCGACATCCACCTCACTGCCGCTCAACTCACCTGGCTCCGCGATGGCCGCTAGAAATGACCCGAAGGGGCCCTCGCGATGGTTGTTTGCCTTTCGCCACAGCTTTCGCTCCATCCGTTTTCTTTTGCGATCCCTTGGGTTACGCTCTCCCTCTGTGTAATTGCCGTTTCTTCTTGCTCCCTGATTCCTGCTTCTCACTCGTTCCTTACGGACACGTAAAAAATGAACCGACTCAATCAAACCTTTGCCGCCGCCAAGCGTGACGGCCGCAAACTCCTCTGCCCCTTCGTCACCGCCGGCTACCCATCGCTCGAATCCACCCCGCAGATCATCCATGCCATTGCCGAAGCCCTCGGCCCCGGCGGCGGCGTCATCGAACTGGGCATTCCCTTTTCCGATCCCATCGCCGATGGTCCGGTGATCCAAGCCTCTTACACCCAGGCCCTGGCCAAGGGTTGCACCGTGGATAAAGCCCTCGCCACCGCCAAGTCCGCGCGCGGGCTGGGCGTCTCCATACCGATCGTCGCGATGGTCAGCTTTTCGATTATCTTCAAACGCGGCACCGCCGAGTTCGCCAAAGCCTGCGCCGATGCCGGCATCGATGGGATCGTCTTGCCGGACATTCCACTCGAAGAAGCCCCCGCTATCGTCGACACCATCCGCGATGCCGGCCTGCGGACAATCCTGCTCGTCGCACCCACCAGTCCCGCCGATCGACGGGCCGCCATCGCGCGGCTGTGCGACGGCTTCGTCTATTACCTCAGCGTCTCGGGCACCACCGGCGAGCGCAAGGAGTTGCCCACCGACATCGGCCCCAATGTTGAGGCCCTGCGCGCGATCACCCAGGTACCGGTCTGCGTGGGCTTCGGTATTTCGACGGCTGATCAGGTGCGCCAGGTAACGGCCGTCGCCGATGGCGCGATTGTCGGCTCAGCCCTCATTCGCCGAATCAGTGAAAAATCAACTCCCGCCGAAGCCGCCAAGCAAGCCGGTGCATTCGTGAAAGAACTGGTCGCAGGGGTGCAGTAGCCATTCCTGTAGGATGGCAAAGTCGCTCATTAAGCTCCTCACCGCGCATTCTCACGAAATGAATGCCGCCCGGAAACCATTGCGTATGAAAGCAGTGGGGGACGCGTATTTGTGTCGATAAAGAATTATGGGTATTTGCTACATCTTTATGAAGATTGACAACTTAGAGCTGGTTTTGAGCGTAGCAAATAAGGTAAAATGCTTCATTCATTGTTCGCAAGGCCGATAATGCCAGCCTTTGCAGAACATGGCGAAACAATCCCGCGGTGGCGTGGGTCTTCGGTAAATATCCATCCTCGTTTTTTGCTAACGAGCGTGGACTTTTAGGGTCTTTGTTTATGAGCCAGCGATTGCCCAACGATTCGCAGGCCCAAGGCGCGGTGCAGCAGGCAATGGCTGCGGCACAGGAATTGGCCTTGGTTCTCGCTGCCAAAAGCGGCGATCGTGGGGCATTCGGCAAACTGGCCCAGCAGTACCAGCGGCAGTGTGCGGCTGTGGCCCTTCGCTTACTGGGCAACACGCACGATGCCGCTGAACTGGTGCAGGACGCACTGGTCAAGGCCTATCGAAGCCTCGATCAGCTTCAGCAGTCGGAACGGTTTGGTCCGTGGCTCATGCGGATCGTCACCAATCTGGCGCTGAACTACCGGAGGTCGCGAGGACGTCGTCAGGCGTTGTCGCTGGAGCAGACATCAGCCGGTGCCAACGGGGATGATGGCGAAGATTTGCGGTCAAGCGTGGCCGGATCGACGCTGGATGCCCCGGAGAAACCGCTGGCCAATGCCGAACTGGGCGATGCGATTCAGATCGCCATCGACGAGCTGCCGGAGAAACAGCGTTTGGCCTTGGTGATGTTCGCAGTGGAAAAAATGCCGCAAAAGGATGTTGCGGAAGTGCTCAACTGCTCGGTGGAAGCCGTGAAGTGGCATGTGTTCATGGCACGGAAACAGTTGAAGAAGTCGCTCGGGACGTACATGTGAGTCGGTAGCGACGAAACCGGGAGCAGAAGCAAGAACCGCATGAAAAACGATACGCAACATCTTGAATTTCTGATCAGCCAGTATGTGGACGGCACGCTGGACGCGGCCAGCAAAAAGTCGCTGGAACAGCGCATGGTGGTCGATCCCGATTCGCGCGCGGCCTACCAGGAGCAGCGGGAAGTTCAGGATGTGCTGGATGATTGGGGCAATCGGCTTCCGTGGATCAATTGGGAAAAATTTGATGCCGAGCTGACGCATCGCCTCGAAAAGGAAACCGTCGGCGGCCAGCGGATCACCTTCTGGCGGAGCTGGGGCAAGGCCATGGCGGTCGCAGCATCACTGCTGGTGGCGGTGGGCGTGGGCTACGTGTGGCGCGGAATTTCGGCATCGGTGAACGACACGAATTCCGCGGCCGCACAAGTGGCCAAGGCCTCTGCGCCAAGCCAATCCGTGACGGTCGAAGAAAATGCCGCTCTGAGCCAGGGAATGCACGGCAGTTTGCGGCGCGTAGAATTTCCGGAATTCCCCAAGTCCACCGAAACCGCGGGCAATGTGCAGTTTTCCGTTCCGCCGGATGTGGCGGCTACTGAGTCTTTGAAACAAGCCGTGGAGATGTCGCTGCCGAAGGTGGCCAACGCCAATTCGGTCGTGCAGACCCAGCCCAATGCGGTGACGGCCGAAGCGCCCGAGAAGCCGCGGCGCGAAGTGCCGCCGGATCATTTTCCGTGAGCAGTGAGTTTTCAGTGGCCAGTACAAAACAATTACGGCGGCTTCGGCCGCCGTAATTGTTTTTGCGGTTTTTTTTACTTGGGGCCGACCACCGACCACCGACCACCGACCACCGACCACCGACCACCGACCACCGACCACCGACCACCGACCACCG
>Ga0209083_1001910_pt1 | contig 21504 bp, 22 predicted proteins | sample AM7aDNAmetaG_FD_184132 | JGI IMG/M metagenome (GOLD analysis project Ga0209083, IMG submission 184132) | Freshwater microbial communities from Finland to study Microbial Dark Matter (Phase II) - AM7a DNA metaG (SPAdes) (version 3) | ecosystem: Environmental > Aquatic > Freshwater > Lake ...
GCGATTGCTAATTGCTGATTACTGATTGCTAATTAAGTCAAAACACTAAAGCAAAACATCTTATTGTAATTCTGATGGGTTTAATTCAGTATATTCCACCAATATTTTCGCCTTTGGCATTAACGGCTATTGCTAATTGCTGATTACTGATTGCTAATTAAGTCAAAACATTAATGCAAAACAAGTAAAAAGAGCGGTTTGGTGGGGCGTCGAACCCACTCCCCAAGGAAGAGGTCGTGGTTTGAATTCTTAATATTCCACCAATATTTTCGCCTTTGGCGAAAATATTGGTGGGCCATGAGGGATTCGAACCCACGACCTCCCGATTAAGAGTCGGCTGCTCTACCAGCTGAGCTAATGGCCCAATAAATACGATTACTGATTACTTATTGCTAATTACTAATTGCCAATTAAAACAAGCAAAACAAGAAGAAAATTATAATACAACCAACGGAAGAAATCAAGGACATTAAGCCCTTAATCAACAATCAGCAATCAGCAATCAGTAATCAGCAATTGCTCTTAAATGGGCCCGAGAGGACTCGAACCTCCTACCTACTGCTTAGAAGGCAGTTGCTCTATCCTGATGAGCTACGGGCCCGAATAATTGCTATATTATTCGTCGTTCAAAAACTCGCTTATCTCTTTCTCTTTGGTGCTCGCAAGGTGGCGCAACTTCCTTAAGGCCCTGAGTTCTATCTGCCTTACTCTCTCCCTGCTGATTTTATATATTTTCCCGGTCTCCGCCAGACTGTGCGGCATGCCGTTATTTAAACCAAAACGGAGCTCTAAAACCTTACTCTCGCGCTTGTCCAGCATACCGAGAAGTTTCTCTATCTTCTCCGTCCGCATGGAGCTTATGTGCGCTTCCGACGGCGTCATTGAATTACGGTCTTCTATTATATCTTCTATGCTGCGCTTGTCATTCTCGTCCGGGCTGTAAAGATCGAGGGAAATCGGCATTTCAGAGATCTCTACTATCTTTCTCGCCTTCTCTACCGTCAGCTTAAGTTTCTTCGCTACTTCCTCAATCGTCGGCTCTCTGCCGCCATTCTGCGCGCAGGTGGTGGTATATTTAATGTATTTATTAAGGAGCTCTATTATGTGCGCGGGAAGGTGTATTGACCTGCCCTGGCTTGAGAGCGCCCTGATTATGTACTGTTTTATCCACCAGGTCGCGTAAGTAGAGAATCTGAACCCTTTCGCGATCTTAAATTTCTCAACTGCCTTAATTAACCCCAGGTTGCCTTCTTCTATCAGATCCATTATTGACACACCAAACCTTGTATATCTCTTGGCTATATTTACCACAAGCCTCAGGTTTGAGTTGATGATTGCCTTCTTTACCTGCTTTTCCTTCGGCATTTTTCTGAAAAGCCTTTTCTCATCTTCCTGAGTGAGCAGAGGAAATCTCCCTATCTCGCTCAGGTAGATCTTCAGTATGTCGCCGGCAAACGGACGGTTCTTGCTCAGCTGTATTTGGACTGTTTTCTTTTTCATCTCAGTGTTTTATGGAAAACCCCTTTAGAGATAACGGTCCTTCCTTCCATTCAACCTCTACCGAGAGCACCCGGCTGCTTGACGGGCCTTTTTTTAGTTCTGCAATAAGTTTCTCAACTTCCTCTTTCCCGCCTGATGCAAGCACTCTAACGCTCATTCCGTCGCTGAGGTTTTCCACATAACCGTCAAGACCGACAGCCAAAGCAGCTTCCTGTGTAAAAAACCTGAAACCGACTCCCTGAACCGTTCCTTTTACAGTTATTTCAACTGTAATGCTCACAGCAAACCCTTTATGCTAAAATTGAAAACTTCCGTATAGGATATACCAAACACTACGGAACTGTCTATTATGTCGTTTAGATACACATTCTGAGCAATTCGTTTGAGACCTTTTAAATAAAGATCGAAGTTAACATTAGTGGAAAGTTTGAGTCTTCCTCCTAAGTTATAATCACGGCCGTCGTACTCAAGCATCGCGTCAAGCACCGGATGCACCGGATAACAGAGTCCCAGAAAGAACCAGTTAAACCTGTTATTCCCTGTGCCGGCTATAACCTTAAGGCCGGCCAGTTCCGGAAAAGTCCTGTCGACTGCCGCATAAAGGTTGTTGCCTTCAAAGCCTGCCCCCAGATTGAACCCGGAACTTTTCTCATCGAGCAGCTGTACCTTAAGATTGTAAGCCAGTTTCTTCGCAATGACATCAAGGCTGGTGGTGCTGTCAAAATCGGTCATTACTCCCAATTCAAAGAACGAGAAAAAACCGTAAGAGTATTTTATCTGGTACCTATGCAGGGAAAAAGTCTGTTCATTCGCAGAAAGTATGCTCCCGGACGGGATGTTCATAAGCCCTGTCGGCCCGTTGTAGGAAGCGCAGGCTCCGGAACCGGCGTGAAGCGAGCCGGCCGTCATAAACACGGAAAAAAGAATCGGGGCGATCCGATTTGAACGGACGACCCCCTGGTCCCGAACCAGGTGCTCTAGCCACCTGAGCCACGCCCCGATGTGTTTGACGGTCATTTGTGAAGCTTCTCAATGAACTTCAAGCCGGCCATTACCGGATGATTTGTAAGGTCAAAGTGCAGCGGTGTCACAGAAATCATATTATTCTTTAGAGCTTCAAAATCCGTGCCGCTCTCTATTAGAGCCGAAGGTTCCTTGCCGCCGAGCCAGTAGTAGGTCCTGCCGCGAGGATCAATCCTCTTCAAAAACATATCGCGGTACACGCGTTTACCCTGCCTGCAGACTTTGATTCCCTTGATTCTGCTTCTTTCCACGTTAGGGATATTCACATTCAAAAAAGTATTCTTCGGCAGACCAAAAGCCAGAACTTTAGAGCAAAGAGCTCTGATAAAAACGGCCCCGCTTTTGAACTTAGGGTCTTTCCTGGAACCCATCGAAATCGCGATTGACGGTATCCCGAGCAAAGTCCCTTCAAGCGCCGCGCTTACCGTACCGGAATAAGTAATGTCATCACCAAGGTTCGGGCCGTTATTTATTCCGGAGACTAAAAGATCCGGACGGACCTCCTTCATGAATCCGTAATACCCGAACATCACGCAGTCCGTCGGGGTTCCTTCAACCGCGGCTTCCCTTTTATTAATAAAATTCACCCTTAACGGGTGATTGAATGTAATTGAATGAGCTGCAGCGCTTCTTTCACCGTTCGGAGCTACTATATAGACATCGCCGACAGCAGCAAGCATCAAAGCCAAAGCTCTGATGCCGGGCGCGTTTATCCCATCATCGTTAGTGATAAGTATCCTTGGCGCCATGGTTTTATAAAATAGCATATTTCCCAGAGGTTTTCAACAGCATAATGGAGGGAGGCAACGGAAAAAACGAGGATTATTATGGTCGGGGCGATCCGACTTGAACGGACGACCACTCGCACCCCAAGCGAGTGCGCTAGCCACCTGCGCCACGCCCCGACAAGAAAAGCAGTTAAAAGGGTAATTGCCTGATTCCTCAAAAACGCCTAAGCGCCGTTTAAGAGTGTTGATTCTATCATAAAGATTGCCCGTATTTCAACCTGAGAATAGCCTGCCCTGCCGCCTAAGTGTTCATTGAATCCTTAAGGCTCTGAAGCTTCTTTTTTAGCTTATTAACGGTTTCAACGAGTTCCGCTTCTTTGAAGTTTATTTCCAGCTGCGGGGGGCGCTTTCCGGCTTCTTTCATCTCTTTTAGTCTGTTCTTAGCGCCGGCAATGGTAAACTTCTCGTCATAGAGCAGTTTTTTTATCAGCAGCACCATTTCAACATCCTTCTTACGGTAGGATCTCTGCCCGCCGATACTGCGCACCGGCTTCAGAAACTTGAACTGCTTCTCCCAGTAGCGCAGGATGTAGGGTTTAACCTGCGTTATCAAACTCACTTCGCTTATGGCAAAGAAGAGTTTGTCAGGGATCACAACCAACGGACTCTGCGCCTGATTATTTTCGCTCATTTGCGCTCACCCCTTTTTTTATGCGTTCCTTCAGCATCTCGCTCGGCCGGAAAGCCGGGACCCTCTTTGCCGGAATCAGGACTTTTGCGCCGGTCTTTGGATTACGCCCCATCCTCTCTTTCTTTTCCCTGATAATGAAAGTGCCAAACCCGCTAATCTGCACCTTTTCCCCTCTCTTAATTGAATCCACTATGCAGTCAATGAAAGTCTGAACAGTTCTTTTAGCCACCTTGCCGTTCACGCCCAGATCAATCACATTTTTTACGAGTTTAAATTTAGTTACAGTCATTGCACTTCCTCCCTCTTTAGTTTACGCCCCATTAAAGCTTTTACGGCGCCGGCGGGAGAAGCGGCCTTGAAAAGTATTCTATATGTTTCCCGCGCTATCGGCATTTCAACTCCCAGTTTCTTTGCAAGCCTGTAGCAGGAATCCGCGGTAGTAACCCCCTCCGCGACCATTTTCATAGAAGCAAGAATATGCGGAAGTTTTTCCCCTTTCCCCAATCTCTCTCCGACCGCCCTGTTCCTGCTGTGTCGGCTCATACAGGTTACTATCAGGTCGCCGGTGCCTGAGAGCCCGTTCAGCGTCTCCGCTCTAGCGCCGAGCTTTCTGCCCAGTCTCTTCATTTCGGCCAACCCTCGAGTCATCAGCGCAGCGGTAGTATTATCCCCTAGCCCCATGCCGTCAAGCACGCCTTTCGCAAGTGCTATCACATTCTTTACCGATCCACCAAGTTCAACGCCAATGACATCATCAGAAGCATAGACGCGAAAATAGGGGCCTGAAAAAACTTTTTGCAGGGCCTCAGCAGTCTTTATCTTTTTAGCGGCTATTACCACCGCGGTAGGCGTCTTGCGTCCGACCTCTTCCGCATGGCTCGGCCCTGAAAGCACTGCAACCTCAAACGTTTTGCCAAATCTGGCAAAAATAAGCTGGGACATTCTTTTAAGCGTCGTCCGGTCAATCCCCTTAATAGCGCTTACAAGCACCGCGCCCTTCAAAAGCAGGCGCTCGTCTATCAGCTTCAGCACACCGGGAAGGTGTTTTGAAGGCACCGCGAAAAGAATTATGCCGGAACCCTTAAGCGCTTCGGAGAGCGAAGAAGTTATCTTTATGCCCGCCGGTATTTTTACTCCCGGCAGGAAGGTTTTGTTCTCTCTGTCTTTGCGGAGTTTATCCGCGTATTCAGGGAAATGCTCGTAAAGGGCGACTTGATTCCCGTTCTCTGAAAGCAGAACTGCAAGCGCAGTACCCCAGCCGCCGGCTCCTATGACCCCTATTTTTTTCGCCATAACCTGTTCTCTTTACCCTCCAGCAGCCTGTTAATATTTGTCCTATGCGTGTAAAAAACGAGCAGGGCAATGATGCTGCCTATTATTTTGATAGAGAGCTGAACATCCTGAATCAGCATAAAATTTAAACCGAAATACTTCTCCAACGGAAGCGCGGGAGAGATCCAGAGAAATACGGACAGAGCAACCCCGGCAGTCAGAGAACCAAGCGACACATAGCCGGTTAAGCCGAGTACAAGCGCAAAGACCGAAGCAGCAAGCACTGTCTGGAGAGGCGCAAGAGCCAGAAAGACCCCAAGACTAGTCGCCACGCCTTTTCCTCCTTTGAAATCAAGGAAGACTGTCCAGTTATGGCCGGCCACGCAAGCCAGACCAGCCAGCACCGGTGTATTACCAAGCGCGCCCATAGGAAAAAGCATCTCCGGTATAAAGAAGACCGGCAGGAAACCTTTAAGCACATCTATTACAAGCACCGCGATACCGGGAAGCGGCCCAAAAACCCGAAATACATTGGTCGCGCCGGTATTCTTGCTCCCCTCACGGCGTATGTCTTTACCGAAGAATATCTTACCTACAAGAAACCCTGTCGGGATAGCTCCCAAAAAATAGGAAACAAATATTAAAATAGCGAGTTTGAATATATCAGCCAAGGCGTTTTATCCCCTTCCACGTATAGTCTATTAAAGCAAAACCGGCTATGACTACCGTGGCTATAGTAGTTCCGTGTATTACAAGCTTCATGAATTCAGAGGCGGGATTGATAAATGGAGAAAACAAAAGAACAATAACAAGAATACTCTCAAAGAAGTTTGCGAGTTTCCCAAAAATGCTCGGCTCAACCCTGGTGTTAGAGGTCATTATGTAAACAAGGAGCCAACCGAGGACTAAAATAGCGTCCTTGCTAAGGATAACTGTAACAACCCAGTATGGGACCAGCTTGCTTGAGGCGAGCAAGAGCAATGCAACATTGATAAGTATTTTATCGGCGAGTGGATCAAGGATAGACCCCAGTATGGTCCTCGACTTATTCATTCTGGCGATTACCCCGTCAAGGACATCCGTAATTATGGCGACTATGAAGATAACGGCGGCAATTCCTATATGATCAGTAACGAAGGCTACCGCAAAAAGCGGCACGCCGAGGATCCTCGCGAAAGTAAGTATGTTTGGTAAAGTTATTGTCTTCAGTCCGTCACATCCCTGTTGCCGTAATTAGTTAATTGATAAAAACACTTTGTCTTCCTCAAAACCTTCCGCCGCAATGATATTTTTGATATATTTTAAGAAACTAAAGTACTAATAGAACATTCTTAAAGAGTTAGCGTTAAAATGATAACACCTTTCTAACTTTTTGTCAATAAGTCGTTATACACTAATGATATTTTCGCTATCAGTAAATCCATGTTTTTCTTGTTTAGCGCTGAGACTGGTATCGGATTATCAAGGCTCTTTGAGAACCTTTCAAGCTTAACCTTGTCGATAAGATCTATCTTGTTGAGTATGGTAATTCTTGGCTTATCCAGGATGTTTAACTCTTTAAGTTCCTCATAAACCGTTTGATTCTGAACTTCAAGGTCATTCTTTGACCCGTCCAGAACAACAAGCAATACATCTGAATACTTAGTCTCTTCAAGAGTAGCCCTGAAAGCGGCAATAAGGCTTGCAGGCAGGTTCCTGATAAAACCTACAGTATCAGTAAGCAGTATCTCTTTCCCGCTCAATAACCTCAACTTGCGAGTTGTGGTGTCGAGAGTGGAAAACAGCTTATTTTCCGCCAAGACTCCTGCGCGCGTCAAAGAATTCAAGAGCGTCGATTTACCGGAATTCGTATAACCTACCAGCGCGCCGGAAAGGAACCCTTTGGATTTTCTTCCTTCACGAATCAGAGCCCTTTGGGTCCTTACAGTCTCAAGCTTGCCCTTCAAGAGATCCATTCTGTTCCTTACGGATCTTCTGTCTGTCTCTAATTTTGTCTCGCCGGGACCAACAGTTCCAATACCGCCTCCCGTCTGGGAATAAGAAGCTCCGTGACCTGAAAGCCTTGGATACAAATACGAAAGCTGCGCAAGTTCAACTTGAAGTTTACCTTCGTTGGTTCTCGCATGCTTGGCAAAAATATCAAGTATAAGAGTGCACCTGTCAACTATCTTGAGCCCAGTAAGGTCCTCAAGGTTTCTCTGCTGGTTTGCTTTCAAGTTGTGATTGAATATAATAGTTCCGGCTTTAAGCGCTTTAGCGAGCGCAGTTATTTCCTCAACCTTTCCACTGCCTATAAAGGTAACAGGATTGGGTTTTTCCCTGTTCTGGATGCAGGTGCCGACTGTCACGGCGCCGGCAGTCGTGGCCAGCTCCTGAAGCTCATCATAAGCTTCCTGCCTTTCCGTACCCAAGCCTGCTAATATGACTCGTTCCATTTAGTTCCCCCCTTTAGCCCGGATATCCTTCATGATGGCGAGGGCCGCCAATTCAGGATCCCTGTTATCAACCCACAAGTACCGTCCGTCATTTTTAAACCACGTAAACTGCCTTTTCGCGTAGTTTCTTGTAAGAGTTTTTATCTCTGCTGCAGCTGAAGCGATATCGGATTTACCTTCAAGCACATCCCTCATCTGCTTATAGCCCAGAGATTTTAGGGCATCAATGTTCTCCGCGCCGTACTGATTTATCAGCGACTCTGTCTCGCGCAGCAATCCGGCACTTATCATCGCGTCCACCCTGGCTTCCACCCGGCCGTAAAGCTCGTCTCTCGGTATAGACATAGCGTAAAAGAGAGTCTTTCTTGCTTTAACAGCTGGATCGGTGCCGTTCCTGAGAGCAGTTATTGTTTTTCCGGTTCCCCTAAAGACTTCAAGCGCCCGTATTATACGCGAGGCATCATTATTGTGTATCTTTGCCGCGGCCTCAGGGTCTATTCCTGCCAGTTCACTGTGCAGAGCTGCGTTGCCCCTGCTCCCCAGCTCACTTTCAAGTTCCTTCCTGATTTCTGCCGGTATCAGCGGACTCTCAAATATCCCGTCCACAACTGCCTTAATATAGAGTCCTGTACCTCCGGTCAACACCGGCAAACTTCCCGAAGAAGAAACCCGCAATATTTCCTCGCGCGCCAGCTTTGCATAGGCAAAAGCATTTATGCGCCGATCCGGCTTGAGCACTCCAAGTAAACTATGAGGCGCCATAGCAAGCAGTTCGGGTCCCGGTTTTGAGGAGCCTATATCCATTCCCTCATAGACCTGTACGGAATCGGCGGAAATCACCGTCCCTCCGGCAAGAGCAGCAAGCCTTGCAGCCGTCTCGCTCTTGCCGGAAGCAGTGGGGCCGCCAAAAACTATAAGCAGGTCAGGAACGGTCAAATCTCTTGTCGATTTCATCGAATTTTAGACGAAAAATACCGGGGCGCCCGTGAGGACAGTAGGGTGTGTCCACAGCCCCAAAATCCTTCAAAAGTCTTGTTATTTCCTCTGAGGTTATAACATCTCCCCATCTGAAGGCGGAATGGCAGGCAACACTCTTTATGATAGCATCCCGAATATCAATAGCTTGCTTAATCGAAGAAAACTCCGACAGATCTTCAGCGAGTTCTTCTATGAGCATCTCAGGGTTCACCCTGCTTATAAGCAAAGGCACGCCTCTGATAACCAGAGTGTTTTTCCCGAAAACTTCCAGGTCAAAACCAAGTTCCAGCAAACCTTCCAAATGCTTCTCAAGGTAGTTGAATTTAACAGGAGTCAACTCCAGGCTAATTGGGACAAGCAAGACCTGCGTTCCGTCTTTTCCGGCCCTCGCCCTGAACTTTTCGTATAAAACTTTCTCGTGCGCAACATGCTGATCTATGATACAGAGGCCTTCGTCTTCAAGCGCTATTATGTACCGGTTCTTAACCTGCCCGAGAGGGCGCAGCTTGAGCTCCGGGAGAGTTCCCGGAAGCATTTCTTCTGCAAGCGCCGCAGCCGGTTCTGAAATACTGTTCTCGAATATTCCCGGCGCAGCCTTAGGCAGCGGATCATAAACCTGTCCCGCAACCGGCGAAAATATTAGGTTCATTTCAGGCACAGGCTTGTATTGCGAAAGAGTTTTTTTTACAGCCGCCGCCACAACATCGTGAATCGTGCTGCCGTTTACAAATTTAATCTCTTTTTTTGCCGGATGCACATTCACATCAACCAGACCGGGATCCAATTCAATAAAGAGAAAACAGACCGGATATCTTCCGGAAGGCATCAAAGGCCCAAACCCGGAAGCAACCGCGTGGCTAACCGTGCGGTCGCTTACAATGCGTCCGTTCACATAGACATACTGCCAGTTACGCTGGTTTTTATTGAAATCGGGCTTCCCGATGTAACCGTTGATTTTGATTCCTGATTGTTCTGAGTTTACTTCGACAAGCGCCTTCAGGAATTCGCTGCCGAAAGCCTGGTAGAGTCTTTCCTTAAGGTCCGCGGCCCTCTTGAGATCAAGCACCTTGCGACCTTCTTCTTCAAGTAAAAAAGCAGTTTTCGGGCTGGAGAGCGAGGCCTTCAGCATAAAGTCATAAATATGCGCGTTCTCGGTCTCGGGGCTCTTCAGGAACTTGAGCCTCACAGGCACGTTATAGAAAAGGGAACGCGCCTCTACCTTTGTGCCATCATTCCCCGCAGTGTCCTTTAGCGTTTTACCGGACTTGTCTATCTCCAAAAGAAAAGCTTCACCCTTTCTTCCGGTAGTAATGGAAAGTTTTGAAACAGCGGCTATAGAGGAGAGCGCCTCACCGCGAAAACCCAGGCTTTTGATATTGTAAACATCGTCTACAACGGAGATTTTGCTGGTGGTATACCTTTCGGTGCAGATAGTCAGGTCATTTTTGCTCATACCGGACCCATTATCCTTCACGGAGATCAACTTCCTCCCGCCGCCTTCTATTGTTACTTCAACCGAGGAAGCGCCGGCATCAATAGAATTCTCAACAAGTTCTTTCACGACGGAAGCAGGTCTTTCGATCACCTCACCGGCAAATATCTTCTCAACAACTTCCTGGGGGAGCTGCTTTATCGTATCCTTCATTTAACCGGAGCCGCCTTTTTGTGCCACGAGGTTGCCTGCTCATAAGAGTAGGCCGCTTGAAGCATTGCCGCTTCCTCAAAAGGCCTGCCAATCAACTGCAGCCCGAGAGGAAGCCCGCCGGACGAGAACCCGCAGGGCACAGAAACTCCCGGAACCCCTGCAATATTTACGGAAATTGTGAAGATATCGGAAAGGTACATCTGAATGGGATCTGACACCTTCTCTCCTATCTTAAAAGCCGGAGTCGGAGCGGTAGGAGTCAGTATCAGATCAAAGTTCTTGAACACATTTTCAAAATCTTTTCTTATAAGAGTTCTTACCTTCTGCGCCTTAAGGTAATACGCGTCATAGTAGCCTGCGCTTAAGACATAGGTCCCGAGCATAATCCTGCGTTTTACCTCGGAACCAAATCCCTGCGCTCTCGTTTTATTGTACATATCGCGCAGGTTCTTAGCGGCTTTGTCACGGAATCCGTAATGAACGCCGTCATACCGGGCCAGATTTGAACTTGCCTCTGCAGTCGCTATGATGTAATAGACCGCTAAGCAATAGTCTGTATGGGGAAGACTTACTTTCTCTACTTTCGCCCCGAGTTGTTCAAACACTTTCGCGGCCTCAAGAACGGCTTTAACGCCTTCCGCGGAAGGATCTTTCTCGAAATACTCCGAAGGCAGGCCTATCCGCATACCTTTAATTCCGTCTTTCAAACCTTTGGTATGGTCGGCTGAATCCTTGTTTATTGAAGTTGAGTCCAAAGGATCATAACCTGAGATTGCGTTCATCAACAGCGCGCAGTCTTCCGTGTTTCCCGCAAAAGGACCTATTTGGTCAAGCGAAGAAGCGAAGGCCACCAGTCCATAGCGTGACACGCGTCCATAAGTAGGTTTTAACCCGACTATTCCGCAACAGGCAGCAGGCTGCCTGATGGACCCGCCGGTATCGGAACCGAGCGAGAGCGGCGCCTGTTTTGAAGCAACCGCGGCGGCTGAACCGCCTGACGAACCGCCGGGTATCCTTGAAGTATCCCACGGATTTCTCGTGGTCTGGAAAGCAGAATTCTCGGTAGAAGAACCCATAGCAAACTCATCCATGTTGCATTTCCCGAGGAATACCATTCCCTGCGCCTTAAGTTTCTTAATCACGGTTGCGTCGTAGGGCGCCGTAAAATTCTCCAGTATCTTTGAAGCGCAGGTTGTCTTTGAGCCCTTGAGGCACATATTATCTTTTATGGCGACAGGAACGCCGTAGAGCGGGCCACTTTTCCCGGCAGCCAGTTCTAAATCCCTCTTTTCCGCATCTTTAAGAGCTTCTGCGTTTACAGACAGAAAGCTCTTAACGGTGCCGTCGGTTTCCTGAATCCTCTTCAAGAAAGCCGCAGTCGCTTCTTTTGAACTTATTTTTTTGGTACTTATAGCCGCCGCGATTTCTCCGGCTGTCAGGTTTATTATGTCCATGGCTACTCCATTATTTTAGGTATTTTGAAGAACCCCATATCTTTTTCAGGGGCATTGGACAGAGCTTCTTCCTGTGTAAGGGAAGGCTTTTCAGCGTCAACACGCATGACATTGCTTACCGGCACCACAGAATAGGTCGGCTCAACGCCATCCGTGTTCAGTTCCCCGAGCTTCTCAACGAACTTTAAGATATCGCCAAGCTGCCTGGTAAGCGTTTCTTTTTCAGATTCGCTTAATTCAAGCTGGGCCAACTTCGCTACGTGTTCAACATCCTTTCTTGTTATCATTTTCTTTGCCTCCGGCAGGGTTTACCGCCTTTTAAACATTTTATTATCGATAAGAAAGCGTCCTTCTTTCCGAAACCGCCGGACTTAGTGACAACCGGCGTATTACCCGGCTCCGAACAAAGCAGCGGAATGCCTATACCCGCCGCTCCTGCCACCTTAAAACCTCTCAGACCAAACTCTATGCAGGCGCCTGCCGCGGTCGCGCCGCCTGTGAAGAAAAAAGCGTCCCTTTCAGTATCTGCGCCGCACTGCCCGGCAATACCGGCAAGCCCTCGGCTGATTAGTTCAACTGCCTCAGTCCTTCCTTTTTCCTCTATAAGCCGGCGGATGTATGCTTTTGTTGTCTCGTCATCGCGCAAAACTATCATAAAGTCCTTCTTTCCGAGGTCTGCCGTAATACTGCGCAAAACAGCATCTTCCGCCCCGACGAAAACCTGCCGAAACCTCTCCCTTTCCGTCAAATACTTTATCTGTTCTGCCGTGACAGGGTTTAAACTGCCGGCTATCCCAACTACCCTTCTTCCGGTAGAAACCGCTGCTTGCGGCAAAGCCTTGCCTTTTCCGGCCAGTTCCTTAGAGAGCGCAGAAGCGCCGCAGATTACCTTACAGTCCTCAATAACTTCTGCGACTAACTTTAAGTCGCCGTCGGTGACGCAATCGAAAACAATTATCCGCGCGCCTTTTGAAAGCAGTCTCTCTTTCTCGTTCTTCGCAATTCTTGCGCCTGCCCTAAGAGTTCTTAAAGCTATCAGCGCCGAGCTTAACTTTGTGCCTTCGCGCAATACCTTTCTGATATTTGAGCTGCTTACCGGGTTGAGAGGGTCTTTCGCGAAAGCGCTAGCCGAAACCTTCCGGTTTCCGACATACTGCTCCCCGTTTTTTGTAGTCCTTCCCGCAGCCGGAAAAGCCATGCAAACCGCCGCGTATTCATTTTTGCGCAGCGCTAACACGGCGCCGAGTGAAGACCCGATATTTCCCCTTAACGTAGAATCAAATTTCAAATATATTTTCTCTATGCCCGCAGAATAAAGCAACCCTGCTATTTTAACAGTTTTAGCCGCCGCTTCAGCCGGTGCTGATTGCCTGGATTCAGAATCAACAATCAATATTCCGCCGGAACTTCTTATTTTGCGAAGATCACCTTGGAATTCAGCTTTCTGATAAATCAGCGTCTGAGCTTTTAATTTATTATTGATAAAATGTAGTCCGTTCTCGTTAGCTCCGGTCAGGTCATCCGCTATAACGGCTAACCTCTTCATTCTATTACGTATACCTTAAGGTAGCGCGGGCTATAGACCGAAGATTCCTTGTAAGTTTCAAAACAAAGGTCTATGTCTTTATCTTTAATGCCGCTGCCTTCGTCGGCCGCTATGGCAAAGCCATAGGTCGGTATGTAAAGTTTGGTGCCGAAAGGGATTACCCGCTTATCAACAGCTACTACGCCATACCCCGCCTTTAGCCCGCTTGAGGTTACGCCTTCGGCGTAGACCCCGCAGTCTTCCGGACCCGGATAATAGCCGGTCGCGTGCATCGTGAGAGCCTTTGTAACCCACATCTTCTTCTTAGGCATATTATACATTCTTTTCACACTGCCCGTCCCCACAGCGACAAGGTCGTCTTTGGGCTTTTGCTCGGAAGTTATATTGTAGAGTTTTCTCCAGACTTCTTTCTCGTTATGATAAAGCACTTTGAACTGTTTCTCTATATAGCCGGGTTTTCCGCATTCAAGAACTACTGTTTCGTCTTTGTTAAGCTTAGATTCGTAAATATGCCTGACCCCGAAACTCTGCACATTTCTGACTTTGACCAGTGATTCTCTTACTCTGATGATATTTATGTTCATTCCGTCTGAGACTCTGGTATTGAGCGAGGGGCTTACGATGTCCATATATTCCAGCGTTATTCCGGAGGTCTTAAGAACCTCATAAACACTCTGATTTTTAACCTTAACCTGCACTGTTTTATTATCGGCAATAATTACGCACTTGCCGTCGTAGGGCGTAAAATAGATGCTGCCTGTCAGCATCAGCACCGCTGCGGCGGCTATGCCCAGAACAAGTCTTTTCATCTCAGCCTACCTTGCCGTACTCGCGGACCCTGTATTTTACTCCAAGTTCCTTTTCAGCTATCTGCTTGCAGGATTCCGTGTCAACGCCGGGGACAGTTACAAACGTAACCGTTACATCCTTTATGTGTTTTTTCGCGTCCAGCACAAATTCCTTCACCCCTTCGTATGCGCTCTCGCCGTACTGCGAGCAGCACATCTTCTGGTAGCATCCGCTGTCCTGCGCGTTCAAACTTACGGAAACCGCGTCTACCGAATCCGCAAGCTCTGCGGCAACCGGCCTTCTGTGCAGCAGGTTTGCCTGCCCGTTGGTATCTATCCTGGTTTTGCCGCCGTTCTCCTTGACCCAGGCGCTTATTTCTTTGACCGCTGAAAGCCTGATTAGCGGCTCACCGTAACCGCAAAAAACCACTTCACGATATTTTTTAGGATCCCCTATCGCGCTAATGACCTCTGAAGCCGTAGGTTCTTTCTTCAGGCGCAGGTTGTGCCCTTTTACAAAATCAGTGCCATTCCTTATACAGAAAGTGCAGTGATTAGAGCACCTGTTGGTAATGTTTAAATAAAGCTGGTCCCGTATCTCATAGACAATCTTACCCTGCGTTTTGATGCCTACGCCGAAGAGATAACCGGCATTTGAGGTAGAAGCCGTTTCTATCTCGGAAAGAGGCCTGCCGAGAACCTCTGTAACTTTTTGCGCGATTTCAACTATATTTGCCGGTTCGTTTCTCTTGCCTCGTACCGTTTTTGGCGCAAGGTACGGGCAGTCTGTCTCAAGGAGCAATCTTGACAGCGGGATGCCTTTTACTCCTTCTCTCAGCGCTTCCGCTTTGGGAAAAGTCACCGCGCCGCCGACGGCAATATAGAAGCCCAGCCTCAGCGCTTCGTCCCGCATCTTCACGCTTCCGTTGAAACAATGCAGCACGCCGCCGCATTCCTGCGCATTCTCTGCGCGCAGTACTTCTATGCAGTCTTCATCGGCGTCCCTGCTGTGAAGTATTATCGGAAGCGCAAGTTTTTTCGCGAACTCGATGCAGCGCCTGAATACTTTCTTTTGCGTATCAGCCGGTACCTGATTATTATAATAATCAAGACCGGTCTCGCCTATGGCTACCGCTTTAGAGCGCGCGGAGAGGCGCTTTACTTCTTCAAAATCCGCCTCCACGGCTTGCGCCGCGTGGTGCGGGTGAATTCCGGCAGCAGAGTAAACTGCCGGATATCTATCCGCGAGCTCGGCTATAGCCGCATTATCTTTAGGGTTGGAGCCCGCATTTACGATGTAGCGAACGCCGGCTGCCTCAGCCCGCTTTACAACTTCGTCACGATCCGTGTTGTACGCCTGATCATCAAGATGAGCGTGAGAGTCAGTGAACATAACGGTTAATAACCCGCGACTGTCGGCATGCGCCTGTCAGTCATTATTCTATTTGGCATTAGTTTTATCCTTAGGAAATAATACCGCGCCTTTCTTTATCACGGTGCCGGGCGCAAGAACTCCCCAGACTGCGAGTTTTGCATAACTTTGCCCGAGCACTGCTTTTCCGTCAAGCCCGAGCTGACCGAGTATTTTCTCACCGGTTTCAGGAATAAAAGGAGATACAAGCACAGCTGTTATCCTGATCGCTTCTGTCAGCACAGAAAAAACAGAATTTATCTTATCCGTCTTTCCTTCTTTTGCCAGTACCCAGGGGGCCGTCTTATCAACATATTGATTAAGGAGTTTGACCAGCTCCCAGATGGTGTTAAGAGCGCCTGACAGATTAAAGACCTCCATTTCCTCCGGAACTTTCTTGCAGATCTCTTCCGCTTTGGCGATTACGGCCTTATCCTCTGCATCAAGCGTCCCTGGAGCCGGGATTTTCCCTTCACAGTATTTCTCGCACATCGTAAGAGTCCTGCTTACCAGGTTGCCCAGTTCATTAGCCAGATCAGAATCCCTCCGCTTTAGCAGCGCTTCTGTTGAAAAATCGCCGTCCTGCCCGAAGGTTGTTTCTCTGAGCAGGAAATATCGCGCAGCGTCTACGCCTGCTATCGATATCAGTTCATCCACATTAATGACTTTACCCCTCGATTTACTTATCTTTTCCTTGTCAAAGGTCCACCAGCCATGCGCGAAAACCCGGCGCGGTGTTTTTATGCCGGCCGACAGGAGCATGGCAGGCCAGATGACTGAATGGAACCAGAGAATATCCTTTCCGACCAGATGTACCGCGGGCCAGAATTTTTTATAATTTTCACCGGGATAATCAACCCCCGTAAGATAATTTGCGAGAGCATCAAACCAAACATAAGTAACGTGCTTATTGTCAAACGGCAGGGGTATCCCCCAGCTAAAACTTGTGCGCGAGATTGACAGATCATGCAGCTCTTCTTTAAGCCTGTTCCGGATCTCGTTCATCCTCGTGTGGGGCAGAATAAAGTCCGGCACGCGCTCGTAAAGTTCAAGGAGTTTTTCCCTGTAGGCTGAGAGCTTGAAGAAATAGGTTTCCTCGGATATCAACTCGGCCTTAACCTTATGTATCCTGCAGCAGCCGTCATCAAGTTCTTTTTCCGTATAGTAGGCCTCGCAGCCGGTGCAGTAATTGCCCTCATACTTTCCAAGGTAAATGTCTCCGTTAGCAAATGATTTTTTCAGCATTTCCGTAACCACTGAATAATGCTGCGGTTCGGTTGTCCTGATAAAACGGGAATACCCTATGTTAAGTTTCTGCCAGGCGTCTTTAAACTTCGGAATAAGCTCGTTGACAAAATCCATGGTTTTCTTCTTATTCTTCTCGGCGGCCTGTTCAATCTTTCTCCCATGCTCATCCGTTCCAGTAAGAAAAAACACTTCCTCGCCGTTCAGTTTGTGCCAGCGAGCCAGCACATCGCAAGCAACTGTCGTGTATGCATGCCCGATATGGGGAATATCGTTCGGATAATAAATAGGCGTGGTTATGTAGAAAGTTCCTTTCACTGAACGGGCTCCTTCTTCTCGCTATTTTGCGGCAGTTGCGGCGCCTGCGGTTTCTCCGGTCCTACAGCCGGCGGAGTAGCGGCGTTTCCCTGCTGAGGCCTGTTCCTGTTGTCAGGGCGTCTGTTGTCGCGGTTATTCCTGCCGCGGTTGCTATTGTTGCCGCGGTTCCTGTTCTCGTCCCTGCGCCCCTGGCTCTGATTGCCGCGGTTTTCACTGTTCCTGTTCTCAGAACTTCCGCTCCTGCTTTGCCCGGACCTGTTATCGGGCCTGCGCGCCTGTACCGCGGGAGTTACCGGCGGTTTATCCACCCACACGGGGATAGTAACCTTGCCGGAAGGATCTGACTCGCCGGGAACGTCAGCTGTTGCGGGAATAAGAGTATCTTCCTTCGGTTTCTCTTCCGCCGGTTTCACGTTCTTGTTCGCTTCTTTCAACTGGCGGTACATCTCGTGCTCGTAGGAAAGGCAGCACATAAGCCTGCCGCACATGCCGGAAATCTTCGCAGGATTAAGCGGGAGGTTCTGTTCCTTCGCCATCCTTATAGTGACCGGTATAAAATCTCTAAGATGCGTCACGCAGCAAAGTTCCCTGCCGCAGCACCCGTAACCTCCAAGCATTTTAGCCTCGTCCCTGACGCCAATCTGCCGCATATCTATCCTGGTCTTTAGGGCATAGGCGAGGTCTTTCACAAGATCCCTAAAATCCACCCTTTTCTCGGCGGTAAAATAAAAGATAATCTTTGATCTGTCAAAGGTGTAATCTGCTTCTACGAGCTTCATCTCAAGTTTTTTTTCTGTAATCTTCTGGAGGCATATCTTATAGGCCTCTTTTTCTTTCTCAATATTCTCTTTAAACTTCAGCGCGTCTTCAGCGGTTGCAATCCTGTTAATTTTGTAGAAATTGACATGCTTGTGATCCGTAACGGTCTTCGGTCCACGCGCCACCTGCCCATACTCCGGGCCCTCAGAAGTATCGACGATAACAAACTGCCCCTCTTCGGGAAGTACCGCCAGACATACGCAGTTGTAAGTCTTACACCTGTCACGAAATCTTACTCCGGCTAAGAGTCTCTCAATGCCCTGCTCGGTCTGCCCCGGTTGGCTTGAAGGCGGTATTAAATGCCCCATAGCCTGCTCCATTAGCTGCGCCGCCTCTTTATCGGCTACCTCAACTATTGCGGGTTTTTCCGTTTCCGGCTGTGCCTGAGGCTCAATCTCCGCCGGTTCCTGTTTTACAGCAGATACGGGCTGCTCTACGGGAGCCGGAACCTGCGGCTTTTGAGGCTGGACAGGTCCTGTTTCAGGTCTCTGCCCGGGCATATTCCAGGCAGTATGATGCGAAGACTCGTTATTGTCCCCGCCTTGTTTGTTAATATCTTCCATCTATTTTCCTCCGCGTAAAATTATGTTTCCTGCCGAAAGGTCGTAATTAATTGAATTTTTCAGCAGTCCTTTGATTTTATTTAAACCGCCCAAAATCCCTGCTGCTGCTTGCGCCGAATAAACGCCTGAGAGTTCCTTTATCACGGCATTCTTGTCAACATTCACTATCTCCGCCGCCCTGCCAGAATTTACAAGCAATACGTCTCTAAAAATACTGACCAGCATATCATTCAGATGATTTCTCACATAAAGCGTCTTCTGTGAATTGGTTGTCTTCTCTTCTGGCGCAGGCGCTTCGGCGTCGCCGGTTTCCTCTTCAATTTCTTCTTCTTTGAACTTTCCGTACTTTTTGGCAAGTTCTTTTGTGGTGAAAAAGACCCCGGTCTTTCCGATTGCGGCCGCGAACCTAAAAGCCTCTTCCCTCAGAGGAAAGAGGTCCTCTTGAGTAAAATTCACGGCCCTTCCCGGACAGCCTTCCGCACTGCGCGCGAGAAATTCAAGGCGGTTACCTTCAATTCCATTTGCCTTAAGCACCCGAACAGTATCTTCCCGTGAAAGTCCGTTAAAATCAATACGCTGGGCCCTGGACCGGATAGTCTCGCGTATAGCATGAATGTTTGAAGCAACGAGTATAATCAGCGTCCCTGCTACCGGCTCTTCCAGGAGCTTCAGCAGAGCGTCCGAGGCCTCGCCGTTCATCCTGTCCGCGCCGTTTATCAAGACCGCGCGATACTCGCACTGCGCGGCTTTTAACCCCATAAGAGCTTTTGCCGCCCGGACCTGCTCTATTTTGATGACAGCCCTGACAGGCTCTATGACTGCAAGATCCGGGTGATTTTTCTCCGAGAGCCCCTTGCACGTGGGACAGACTCCGCAGGAATCAACGCCGCGGGAGGTGCAGTTGATATACTTTATAATTTCCCTTGCCAGAAAAACCTTACCGCAGCCCTCCGGCCCGTAGAAGATATATCCGTGAGCCAGTCTTTCGGAACTGAAAGCCTTCAGGAGTTTTTCTTTCGCCTTTGCGTGCCCTACGACCTCACTAAGCATTTTTCCTCTTCAAAAGCGCGCCGGCGAGGCAGGCTACTTCAGCGAAAACCTCTTTAACTCCGGAGTTAACCCTGACCACCTTTACCCTGCGCGGTTCTTTTGCGGCAATCGCCAAAAATCCTTTTCTGACTTTGTAATGAAAAGCAGACGGCTCGAGCTCAAGCCTGTCTTTACTGTTCTTTGCCTTGTGGGCGCGCTTAAGCCCCTTTTTGATGTCTATATCGAAAAGTATCGTTAGGTCCGGCTTCCTTCCCGATACAGCGAATTTATTAAGATCTCTTATAGTTTTCCGGTCAAAACCCCTCGCGTAACCCTGGTACGCCAGCGTGGAATCAGAAAACCTGTCGCAAAGGACTATATAACCCTTCTTGAGGGCAGGTTCCACGGTCTCATACAAGTGCTGAGCCCGGCTTGCCAAGTAGAGCAATAATTCTGCGTTCGCGCAAAGCTCTTTATTATTCTTATCAAGCAATATTTGCCTGATTTTATCCGCTATAAGAGAGCCGCCCGGCTCCCTTGTGAGAACTACTTTATAACCCTCTTTCCTTAAATGCGCGGCAAGAAGCGCTATCTGTGTTGATTTTCCGCTGCCTTCCGGCCCCTCAAATGTAATGAAACACATAAACACCACCTCAAAAAAGCGCTGATAGGCCTACAAATAACTATAATAACATACAAATTAGGGAAAGTCAAACTTAGAAAGGTTTATGCCAGAAGGGTTTAATCAATACCAGTTAATAGCTATTATTTTTTGCTTCTCTTATCAGTTATGACCTTGTACAGTTCCGGCCTTCTCTGCAGTTCCATCTCTTGTCTCTTAAACTCGTGCTTAAGTGTAGCTAAATCACGGTTCTTCTTTTTAAGACAGCAGCGCTCAAGCCGGACTTCCGATGTAGCAAAGCCCGGACCGAAACCGGTATCCGCAAGTATCAAGCCGGCAGGTGAAACTACAGCGCCCCTACCGTGAACTCCTAAATCCGGGTCCTGTTTTGCATAGCCGGAGGCAACAAAGTAGACGCCGTTCATCATCGCGGTCGCCTTTATATAAGTATCGTAATAGAAACTGCTCGGAAGCAGAGCCTGCCACATAGTTGGCCAAAGTATCATCTCAGCGCCCTTAAGAGAGAGCGTTATTGCCGCTTCCGGGAAGTTCAAGTCATAACATGTCAGGAAACCTATGGTGCCAAAATCAGTCTTAAATACAGGCAGGCTGTTTCCGGGGGTGAAGTAATTCTTTTCGCCTTCGGGGAGATGGGTTTTACGGTACTTGCCGGCGATTTTTCCGCTTCTGTCAACCAGCGCGACAGTATTGTAGAATTTTCCTTTATCTTTCTCCACCAGGCAGGCGGCGATGTACATTGAGTACTTCTTCGCGTACTTTGAAACCACTTCAAGCGTTTTGCCGCCGGGAACCTTCTCGGCAAGCTCCCTTTTTACCAGCTCGGGTTCTTCCGGGTGAAACCACTGACTCAAGCCTTTGGTATTGAAGGCTTCCGGCAAAAGCATTATGTCAGAACCGGCTTTTCCTGCTTGCTCAAGATATATTTTTGTTTGAGTCAGATTATACTCATAGGTCATCGGATGTCTTTCAGACAGATCGTCATGGATGCTGAACACGCAGGTGCTGACCTGAATTTTTCTGTCTTTCATCTCACCCTCCGAAATATCTACCGCACCTTTCGTTATTGTTTTTACTTTACAAACTTCTTACCTTGCGCTTCACGTTACGAACGTTACAAACGTTACGAACGTTTTATTGACTTTGCCCTTATGAATTTTGCTTTACGTTTTGAACGTTACAAATATTATGAACGTTTTAAGCTTTAGACTTTCGCATTTTGTTTTACGTTATAAACCTTATGAACGTTAAGAACGTTACAAACGCTTTTATATTTACGTCATCCTCGCCAGCTTTTCCTTTGTTATATTATTGACCGGTTTCTTCCCGGCAAGCACTAATTCTATATCATCTACCACCTGCCCTCCCTCCCTCATTGCGGCATCAACTGTCATCCCGGGAGTATGAGCGGTCGGGTAG